>Ga0181380_1000523_pt1 | contig 17134 bp, 18 predicted proteins | sample 3SPOviralmetaG_FD_130116 | JGI IMG/M metagenome (GOLD analysis project Ga0181380, IMG submission 130116) | Marine viral communities from the oligotrophic San Pedro Time Series (SPOT) site, San Pedro Channel, CA, USA - 3 SPOT_SRF_2009-08-19 | ecosystem: Environmental > Aquatic > Marine > Strait... | reverse complement strand
AGCATCATAATCACTATTTGTCAAACCATTTACTGATACATTTCCTGCAAAGGTTGAGTTTCCTGCTGCATCAATATCAACTATTGTAACTGCTTTATTATTAGAGCGTAATCTAAATACACTGCCTGTTGTAGCATCAGTAGCACCATAAAAAAGAAAAGAAGCACTATCTTCAACATTTAATTTATATCCTGCAGTACTATCAATTTTAACTTGTCCTGCAAAAGTTGAGTTTTGTGATGAATCTATTGTTAAGGCAACTACTGTATTTGTTGCAAATTTCATATCATCAGAACCACTATAAGTAATATAACCTTTATATCTATCTGTTCCAGTATTGCCATCAGCAAAAGCAATAAAACCTCCATTTCCACCTCCTGAACCGTGATATATAGTTAAACCTGCATCAGCAGTTCCATCCCCAATAACTAAATCTCGTTGCCAATCCAAAAAATCAGTTGCTGTATTATTACCTATTGAAACTAATCCTGCAAAAGTTGAGTTATCATTATTATCAAGTTTAAATGCTGTATTATTATTTACGCCCATACCTAAAAAATGATTAGCTGAACTTGCATCTGAATGGTCGTAAGCAATGAAAACATCGCCAACAGCTCCTGCACTGTCTAATAATTGTAATCTTGTAACTTTAGCTGAATTTGTGTTTTGAAATCTAGCAATTGAATCAGCACCACCACTATCACCAGAAACTTGAAATTTTGAACCTGGTGTTATCCCGACACCAAGATTACCATCAACTACTGTATTTCCACTTGTTGCATTTACTGTAAACTTATTTGTATTGATTGCTAAATCTCCTGTAAAGGCAACATTACCTGTAGTTGCATTAGCTGTAAATTTATCTGTATTTACTGCAAAGTTTCCTGTTGAACTTAAATTAGTATTTGTTGTTAATGCTCCTGCTACTGTAATTGTACTTCCTGATTCTGACATAATAGAATCTGCTATAACTTGATTAGCAGACCATTTTGTTATAAACCTAGGTGTACCTGTTCCATCTACTTGTGAATGGTCTAATTTAGTCCACTCGTTGTTTGCACCTGCAATAACCCAATCACCAATAGACCAAGAGTTAATACCATTTAAATCTGTAGCACCTCCATTACTGACAACATAATAATGTCCTTGTGTTATATAAGGTGGGTTATCTATCGTGTATGCTTCACCACTTAACATTATATCAGCACTTAATGTAAGTTGTTGACCGTTATCTACTGCACTTACAGTAGCTGTTTGACCATCTACTTGATTTACTACTTTATCATTTAAAACTGCTGAAGTAAAAGAAGCATTACTATCTATTAATTTATTTGTAGCAACACCTGTTGTAGTACCTGAAGCTGATTCTCCACCACCATCACTTAATAATGGTGAATTTGTATCGGCATCCCAACTTCCAATAAATCTTAAACCACCTGCTAAACCATTTACTTGTGATTGTAATTTACCAAATCCCTGAACTATTGTGTCAGTTGCTAATACTGTACTTGCAGATGGTGAAGTTAATCCTGTTAATACTTTACCTGTAACTGAATTATTATCTAATGTCAAAGCACCACTAACATTGCTTGTACCATCTACACTAGATATAGTTCCTGTTGCTTCACCCGAAACTGATAAATCTCTTGCTGTTTGCCATTTAGTAGCTGAATCTGCATTGCCTGTCAAATCTCCTGTTACGTTTCCAATTACATTTCCTGTAACATTACCTATAACTGCACCTGTATGTGTTCCTGCTGAATTACCTGTTAAATCGCCTGTAACATCCCCTGTAACGTTTCCTGTAAGGTTTCCCTGTACATTTACATTAATTTGACTTGGGAGCCCAAGTGTTACGCTTTGACCACTTACAACACTATCTATTTCGTTTGTAGTTCCTAAAATACTTAATGATTGAGTATTTAAATTTACATCTCCATTGTTTGTGCCATCAGTTATATCTAAATCTGAAGCTGCATCAAGTGTATCAACATAAGAAGTTGTGGCTACTTTTGTACTATTATCTCCTGCACTTTGTGTAGTGGCTACTGAACCATTTGGTAATGTAACTCCTGCACTTGGAAATTGTAAACTTAAACCTTGACCTGAAGCAGTTGATTCTATTTGATTAGCTGTTCCTGTAATTGCAAATGTTTGCGCATTAAGATTTACATCACCTGTTCCACTATCTCCTGAAAAATCCAAATCACTTGCAGCATCTAAAGTATCTACATAAGAAGTTGTAGCAATTTTAGTTGAGTTATCTCCTGCTGTTTGAGTAATTGCAGTTGAATTGTTAGGTAAATTAACACCTGTTGAATCTAAAGATAATGTTAAAGATTGACCAGAAGCAACCGTAGTTATTTCATTACTTGTACCACCAATAGCAAATATTTGTGAATCTAAATCTATTTGCCCTGAACCTGTGTCTCCTGTAAAATCTAAATCTTCAGCTGTGATTTGAGCAGCTACATAATCAACTATTGCAGCAGTTGTAGGTATAGAGGTATCGTTGTCGTTATTAGCAATACCATCAGCTTCATCTACAAATTTGCTTATAATTATATTTTCTCCTGTATCTTTTAAAGAACCAAACTCTAAAATAGCAGTTACTTTAAAATCTCCTACATTATTTAAAAACAATCCTGAAGCATTTCCTGTACCATCAGTAAGTTCTCTTAGTGTAGCATTAATAGCAAGGTTATCTATTGTTTTAATCAAACCAGGATAAGTATCCGAAATTCTTGTATTATATAAAGTAGCCATAATTATTTTTTATTTTTTTCTTGTTTCTTTAAAAACATTTTTAGTTTTTGTATATTTTTTTCTTTTGGTTTATATCTCATAATATCCATCCATTAAATAGTGCATCTTGACTAGGGTCAATATCGTTATTAGTATTTTGATAATATTTTGGAAAAGTTGATTGATTAAAATTCATATAATCAATAAATCTTCTTGTATAATACTCTGCGTATTCCCTTGCCTTTGCAACTAAATAATCTAACTCATCTTTAGAAGCAGATTCGCTATTTTCTGACCTATGTTTAAAAACTCCACCATTTTTAATTTGGTAAGCAGCAAATGGTAAATAGTCGACTTGAGCAAACCATATTAACATAGGTTGTATATAATCAACCATTAAATTATAATGATTTGGATTAGCTTGTTCAGTTAATGTTCCTGCTGTAATCATATTCTCAAATTCCTCGTATAATTCAGTACCTAAATAATTTTGGATATGTATTGTTTGAGCAATTTTTATGAAATATATAAATTTATTCGTATCTACATTTCCATCTATTATGGAATTACGAATTAAATCTGTTCTATTTATAAATAGTGGTTGTGCCATAATTATTATTTATTTTGGATAAGCTCCTTTTCCTTTTTGTTCATCTGTTGCTATACCTGCCTTTTTACTTCCTCTTGGATTTTTTTGTGCATATTTAGGTATACTTCTAACTTTTTTATAATTATCTAAATTTTCAGAAACTTCTGTATTACTAACTAACCTATACAATACCTTTACCCATTTATGACGACAATATATACCTCCTTTTAATTCAAAAATATTATAAGGTAAATCTGGTTTATGTCTAAAATCTATATTTACTTTTTGGTCTTTTCTAACTCCTTTTCCATTTTCAACAACTAATTTGCCAAAACTAGCATTGTCAATATCCTCTAACCTCCATACTAAACCACTATTAGATAATCTCATCATTTCTGTACAAAATGGTCTTGAATTATCACTTTTTTCCATTCCCTCAGCATATTTATATCTAATTTTATATAAACCATTTTTGCTGTCTAGGGAGCTAAAAGCTGAACCATCATTTACACTTCCAACATTATCTTCACTAGCACTCTTTAAGCCCAAAACATCCCTTATTTTGCTTAAGGTTGATTTTTTTTCTTTGATTAAATAATTTGCCCAATCTTCATTATTTACTTTTTCATCCTCACCTACTTCATCTACAAAAACATATTTTTCATCCATCTTTATGGCACTACTAGCTAAAGAACCTAAAACAACTTCAACCTCATCTTCTGAAAGTTCTTGTTTTGCCTTTACACAATTATTAACCTCTTTACCATCTTTAATTTTTGTACCACGTTTTACATAACCATCCCAACAAGGACTTTTTAAAGTTTCGTGGTTAATACAAGGCATATACCAAATCTCACCATTGACTTCGTGTTCGTGAGAACCATTACAACCTTTTTCTTTGGCAACCTTTTCAGCTTCTTCTTTTGTTTTGTATGCTCTTTTACCATCAATCATTTTTAACTCCTCCTCTGATAATTTAACCCCTGTTTCCTCCTCAATTGTTTCTTCATCTTGGATGGTAGGGTCAACCTCAGTAAATTCTAATGGTTGTAGTGTAATAAAATAAAGATTTAAAGCAATATCGTTATAAGCAAGTAATTTGTCAAAACATCCTATTAATAATTCTTGAAATGGTCTGATAACTGTATTATCCATAAGCAAGGATGCTGTTTTAATTTCATCAGCATTATTTCCTAAACCTGAATTATCTTTTATACCTAATAACATTGGACTTACCACCCTATGCGCTACTAATATTTTTTTAGTTGATTCATCGCTTAAAAATTGGTATTGATTATGTGCATCTGATAATTGTACAGGTGTAATTTCAGCTTGGCTTTCTTTGTTGTCGTTAAAAGCTAATATAAATTTACCTGCATTACTTGAACCTGAAAATTTTTGTGCTATACGTTGTTCAATTAATTCTCTTTGCTCTTGATTTGGTGTACCATTATTAAAGTTAATAAGCATAGATGGTGCAAGACCATTCATTATATTGTTTAAATGATAATTAGAAATTTCTTCTTCTAATTCGCAATATTGTAATCCACCTTGATAATCAACAGGAGAATAATAATAAAATCCTGCCTTATAAGGTTTTATATAATATATTTCTATATTTTGATTACTTGTACCATAAGCAGGTATTCTTAAAGGTTTATCAGATGGTTTAATTTTTGTCCAATCATTAAAATAATAATAACCATTTATTTCGCCTTTATCATCAGCTTTTTCAGCTCTTAATGTTTCAATAGGAAAATGCTCACATTGTGCAATCCTATTTCTATCTTTTGAATAAATTACTTGTATGGCTGCTTGCCCCATTAATTTTAAATCATAACATATTTTTTGTACCATTTCAGGTTTTAATAATGTTATCATTTGTGCATATTCCATTGGTTTGTCACTAGCATCAGTTGCATTTAAACCTTTGCCATAAATTTGTTGACTTATTCCATTAATACAGGCATTATTTGTAGGACTACCATTGTATCTGTCAATTAAAAATTGGAAATAGTTGTTGTCAATACCATATTTTACCCATTCTTTATTTTTGACCTCTACAATTTCAGGACTAGTATAAGTTGCTAAATTCACAAAGCTAAACTCTGACCTATTTTTAGTAAACCTACCTAAATTATCTCTTTTTCTATTTTTTTTCATAATTAAAATACCTTATATGTATTGTCAAAGGAATTAAAAGTCTTATACTTATCCAAATTTATATCGTAATATTCATCTTCCATTTGGTCAACTTGTTGGTCTGTACAGAAAATCCTATCTCTATAAATAGTAGCATCTGTAGGTCTATCAACATTCCATAAACTATTATCATTTTCCCATAATAAATAATTAATGTTCCAAAAATTATAATCTGTATATAATCTAATATCGTAAAAATGACCTTCAACCAATACAGGACTAAATGCCTGTGTAAATTTTAAATAATTAACATCAGTAATTGCATTGTTAATCTCATAAAAAACTGGAATATTAGTGCTATCATCTGTAATAGACATAGTAAATTCAGCTCCATATGTTCTTGGAATTATTTTAAATGTTTGTGCTGATGTTGTTGTAGTAAAAACTATCATTACCTATATAACGTATTAATTAACTTATTTTGTAGAAATTAAAAATCAAAAAAAAAGCACCCCATAAGAGTGCTTAATTTCAAATATATAAATTAGGATTATGCTGTTGGGTCGATTTGTGTAGCATCGCCAGTTACTAATCCTGAATCTAGGAAATATGGTGCTGTTTCTTCCATCGCTTCAAACACCATAGTAAATCCTGAGAGGTCTCCTGCGGCAGCCCCAGTAACCGTAGTTCCTGAAGTCAATTCACATCCATTCTCGAATCCACATAAAAATTGGTTTCCATAATAATCTTCAACCACAATATAAGGTCTACCTACTGCAAGCACTTGAATTTCAGCTTGAGTTTTAGCATCTAAGTAAGTTAAAGTTAAATTTAAAGTTTGTGTAAAAAAAGTAGTTCCATTTTCTCTAGAACTTGTTACAGTACTTTCTAAAGAGGAATTACCTTTTACATCATATTCATACCAAGTTGGACTACCTGTTAAAGTAGTTACTTGTTTAGTAGTAGAATCCACAGTTACAGCAGTTAAACTACCAAAATCTGCAAAATATACACTTTTTATGCCTCCAAAGGCACTTTTACACGGGACTTTTCTTCCGGTAGATAATGTACAAGCCATAATTATTTTTTTTTATTAAAAAAAGGGTAAGTAGGCATTTACCCACCTACCCTTATTTTGGTTAATTTATTTATTAAGAATAAAGTACTATTTCAGAACCTATTCCATACTGTACTCCTGCAGTAAATCTCATTATTACTCTAACATTTTTACTACCATCTATGTCAGCCATATCGATTAATTTAACTAGGTTATAGTCAGACATTAATCCTGTTCCGAAGTATAAATTACTTCTTTGTGCAGCCATTGCATAGTTATTTGGTAATCCATTAGCAACAAAGATTTTTACACCATCGATAGAAAGGTTTTCACCTCCACCATACCATAGTGTTCCTCTGCCATCGATACCATTTGCACCAACAGAACCTACATTTTCAGTTCCTGCAACATTAGATAAAGCAGCATATCCACCTAATGCTCTAACATATGCTTTAGCGATATTTTGAGATACATAGATAAACATATCATCTTTATTGTATAATGTGCTTGGTATAGCATCAACAATTTTTCCTAATTCAGCGATAACATTTCCTGAATTTACTCCTCCACCTACAGCGGCAACATCAACTACATCAGCATCAGCAGTAGCCAAAGTGGTGAATCCATTAAATTCTCCTGCTACAGCACCACCTAGGTTGCCTTGCCAGATATTGCTTTCTGTAGAAGCAGATACTTGTTCTGCAACGTGAGCGATTAAAAAACTTGAAAAATCAGGAGGTAGGTTATCAAATGCAGAATATCCCATAGATACTGCACCCCAATCTGATTCAAAAGGTGTTTTACATAATTCAAGATTTACTTGAAATTGGTCTGGCTGGATTATTCTTTCTGTAAGTGTTACAGACCCAGCAGATGTGAAGTCACAAGAGTCATCTGTAATTAAACCAGAAGTAACTACTTTTTTCATAACTTCTTTAAATTTGATATTTGGTTTAATCTCAATTGCACCCTGACTTAAAGTGTTACCACTCAATAGAGCGGCAGCAATGTACTTACCTGCAAATTCTCCTGCGTAAGTAGTTGTGATAGTTGGTTGTGGCATAATTTTGGAATTTTAATTTTATTTATTTAATTGATTTAAGATATAGTCCATAGTAGAAGGTCGCCTGTTAGGACTAATTCTAAAATTTTGTTTTTGTTTGTTACCTACCTCTGGTGTATGTTTAATAGGTGCAGATGCAGGTTGAGATAATTCTTCTTTTAACTGTTGGTTTACTTCCTCTTTAACTTCTTGTTTAAGTTCTTCTTTGTCCTCCTCAGAAACTTTAACATCTTTTTCTCCCATTTTAGATTTAAGGTCAGCTATGGCATCTTCAAGATTTTTAATTCTTTTTTCCATACCCTCCCAATCATTAACAGCAGCTTCTTTGCCATCGTCTCTCATTTCTTCGTCTTTGTAATCTAAGTCTTCAGTAATTTCTTTATCCATATTTTTTTCTTTTTGTGGTACCTCATCAGATACGTTTCTAACATCTGCGATTTTCCCCTCTTCTTCTACAACTATAAGTCGAGAATCTTCTAGGATATATTCGCCTACCGGTAGGGCAACTTTCTCATCATCTGTAACAATGAAAATGTCTTTACCTTTTTCAAATGATTCAGCTTCGACAACTGTACCATTCTCTAATTTCATTTCTTCAAGTTTCACCTCGATGTTTAAAAGTGTCTTGATTTTGTCTAACATTTCAGTAGATTTCATAATTATTTATATAACGTGGTTTATTTAAAATTTTGCATTTTCAATTTGTTCTTGATATTGAACCAATACCTTGCGCCCATAAACTACCATCGCAACATTCAATAGAATAGTCGTTTGTATCCACACACAAACAAGCTCTCCTACCTCCTATACGACCACCTCTTGCGGGTATAAAATAAGGACTATTTGGATTTATTTTTTTTTTAATTCTCACTAATAATATTTTTTATTGATTCAAGTAATTTATTAGCTTCAACCTCCATTTTTTCTTCAATTGATTCTTTTGGACGTTCCATCTTATCAGCAAAATATCCCTCTATACTAAAACCTTTAACTTTATTAGTTTTAATGTACTCATTCCATACTTCATCGTTATTTACCTTTACAGTACCCATCCAAGTACCAACAGGTACATTCATATTGTATAATCTACTTTTGTCTTTTACATCATCTTCAACTATCCAAGATTCAACAAGTGTTAAACCACTTAATTGATGTTGGTGTTCTAAAGTTGAGTTATTTTGGTTACCATTTTTTAAATATAATTGAGATGCCTTTTCTATTGTATTTTTAGAAAAATAAATATAATATTCATCTTCTCCTGTTTGCCTATAAATAGGTTTATTTGGTACAAGTAAAGCACCCATTAATAATTTTTTCTCTTTAGATATTTCAGCAAGTTTTATTTCATCTGACTTTAATGCAATAAAATCTTCTTCAATAGCGGGGTTTTCCACTATTGATATTGCCTCTATACCTGTATCTTCGTGATTTTCGTCTAAGACTAATTCTATAATCTTCATAATAATATAACGTATTTAATTAAAAATTTTGTATTTATATAGTAGCACCCTCAACAATATTTCTTTCTAAACCTTGTGCTGTTGTAACATCATTAGAAACCACATATGCTTGAACAGGTTGCTGTTCTTGTCCACCTATTGCATCTGCTAATTGACTTGTTTCTCCTTGACCTACAACATTAAACGCTGGTGGAATAGATGCTGTTGGTGCAGCAGCGCCACCACCTCCTGCACTTGGGGTTGGATTTGGTGTAGCTCCTTGCCCATCTGCTTTTGTTGATAATATTTTTTTAATTTGCATAGCACTAAATGCTCCTGCTAAACCTGCCTGAATAAATGGATAAGCTGGAAATACTGCTGTAATTGGATTCTTTTGTGCAGTACTAAAAGCGTTTTGTACACCCTCAATACCTGAAATAGTTGCTTGACCTACTGCCATAGCTTTACCTACTGCTGAACCCTCACCTGCTATTTCACCAATTAAACCCATAGTTCTTTTAGCTATGTCTAATTTAGCATTCATTACCGCTTTATCTCTTATAGCTTCATTTTTATCATCTAATATTTTACCTTTTTCTATTTGACCATTCCAATAAGCTATAATATCCGCTTTTTGTTTCTCGTTTGCTTCTAATTTATCTAATTCAGCTATTGCTTTTTCTTTTTCTAATTCAGCTTTTTCTTCTTCAGTTATAGCATTCCTTTCTTTATCCTCTAATTCAAAAGCGGCTTGTATATCTCTAATAGCTTGTTGCCTTTTTTCCTCTGCATCAATAAAAACATCAAGCTCATCTTCTTGTTCTTGTTTTTTTCTTTCTTTTTCTGCTTTTTCTTGATTTATTGCAGTGGTTATTTGTGTTTGTAATAACCTTTGGCTTCTTAGTTTTTTAGTATCTAAATTGATTAATTCAGCTTGTAATTTAGCAAGTTTGTCTTTATCTTGAATGGTATTTTTACCTTGCTCCATTTCTGTTTCTTGCGCTTCAATTAAAAGTTTTTTAGCTTGTATTTCTTTTTGAGTAATATCTTCTTCTATTTCTTGTGCTTTTCTAAGTAAAGCAATACGTTCAGAAGCAGTTTTATTTTCTCTATCCTCTGCCTGTAATCTTATATCGTTTATTTCTCTATTTGCTTGTGCCCTTTCAACTTGTAAATCTCTTTCTATATGGTGTGCTTTTTGCCTTGCTTTAGTCACCTCATCTATTGTTTGTACTTCTTTTTTAGTTTCTTCTATAAAATCAGTTGCGGCTTCTTTTGCTTCAGTATAAACCTCTTTTACTGTGCCTATTGGGTCAGATATAAATTTTTTAAAACCATCTTTAAAACTTTTCCAAGCCTGTTGTGGTTTAGTAATAGCATCTATAATACCCTCACCTAAATCAGCAAAAGCATCCATAACATTTTTAACTACTGCACCCATCATTTTTAAACCTCTTTGTAGTTTTTCTTGACCCTCCTCACTTTGAGTAAATGCTGCGGTTAATGAAGTAACAACTAAAACAAAAGCACCAATACCTGTAGCGATAAATGCTTTGGTAAGTAAACCAAGACCCTTTGTGGCACCACCTATGCTTCCAGTAAAACCTTGAAAACTACTAATAAGACCTCCTGTTTGTTTGTCAACAATTCCTAAAACACCTGTGAGGTCTCTTTGTTGTTTGACACTCTCTTTTAATACTTTATTGTTTTTTGTTCTTTCCTGTTTGTTTTCCTGTAACCTTGTTTTAGTCCTTTTTAATAATTGGTTGGATTTATCTATTTTTTCGTTATATTCTTTTATTCTATTTTGGTCTTTTTTACTTGTCTTATTTCTTAAATCCTCTAATTTTTCAATTTCTCTACGAGTATCTTTAATTAAGTCCTCTTGTTGTTCAATAGTTAAATTAACATCCTCTAATGCCTTTTGTGCCTTTTGAGTTTCAGCACTTATAATTATTACTTTTTTAATTGCCATTGTAATTTTCTTTTATTTGTTTAAATGCTTCTTTCCAAGTTGTAGCTAATTTATTTTTACCTTTTGCTATACGAATATTCTCTGTTTCGTAATCAACAAATTTTAATAATGTTATTATATTTTTTATCATAAATCGTTTAATAATTCTATTGAACTTTTACCTGTAATCAAATTAGTTTTAATAGTGTTTATAGTGAAATTTTGGTTATTTATAATTAGCTTATCATTCATATTTAATTTATAAATAATTTTTAATGGTAAATAAGCAGTTAATTTTATTATTCTTCTTTTACTATTAAATATATCTTGTATGTATGTTAAGTAATTTTCATAAAATAATGTTTCATTAAAAAGCGAATCTAAAGTATACTCATTTGTTTCTAAATAAAAGTTTATATTTTTAGCACTTACTGATGGATTAATACTTACACTATTACTAGGTATATAATAAGATGTTAATTTACTATGTACTATTGGGTTTGTTCCTATATCATCTAAAAATGAGATTGGATATGTAGTTGATGTTTGTAATATTGGATAAAAAAGTAAAGCGTCACCAAAATAGGCTTCTAAATTATCATCTACAAAAAAACCATATTGTATTGTTGTTTGATTTTGTGAGGATGGATTTGCATCGACCAATCTTTCCATTTGCATATGTTCAAAAGGTAAAACCACATCATATTTTGGATTTGGAGCATCAAAATTATTACCTACTGTATTGTCACCTGTAAATTGTTCAGCACCCCAAGGTTTACCCTGTAATTGTTGGTATTGTTTAGCTAATAGTGTGCCTGTTCCATTATATCTGAAATTTATTTCTTTATAAGGTAATGCTATATTAACTTTACTTGTATTAGTATCTACATATTCGCTTATATCATAACTTGTACCTGCTGCATAAAAATCATCTAATTTTTGTACTTTAATTTTACCAAAATCTGTATCCTCTGGGTCGCTAACATAAAATGCTGTTAAATTGAACATACGAAATAAACCTGTTAAGAAATCTATAATTTTAATGTCTGGTATTTGTTGCTGTATAATAAACTCAAAATCAGCAGTAGCAGTAAAACTACCTGTTTGATAGGTTTCACTCCAACCAGAACCACTAAAAAAACCTGATAAAGTCCATTCTATATTAGAAAATGTTATATTTTGTGTAGTTATAATAGTTACTGTATAACTTGCTTCATCCATAACTCCCATATCACCCTCATCTAAACTTTGTGTACCTATTAGATTTGGTATAGTAGCCCATACAGAACCATTACGATTTATTACAACAGTATAACCTACACTAGATGTGGTTGTTAATTGTAGTTCTTGTTGTATTGATGGTAAAGAAGTATTAGGACAAGGAACACTTGAATTGTAAGGGTTACAAGATGAATAAACCTCTAATGAACTACCATTTAACATAGTGGTAAATTGTTGTGGTAATCCAAAACCATTAACCAAAGTAGGGAACTCTAATATTTGTGATGCTTGTTGTACATTACCTTTTTTCCTGTGTAACCACATATAAAGATTTTCATATACACTATTAGTAGAGGTAAAAAAGTCATCTGTAAATTCTATACCGACATATTCATTTTCTATCGCTTCTATTATTCTTCTAATTTTTATAGCATATTTTAAATCTGACCATAATACACCATTTGTATTTGTTCCACTTCCTTGTGTCCAATATAAATTACCATCTGCTGTTGCACTATTTAATGAATTATAATATAATCTTGAATAATTGTTAATATCCTCATTAGCATCACTAGCGCCTGATGTAATTAAAGGTGTAATAATATCAGTACCACTTTGTAATTTGGCTTTTATATTAGTTGAATTATAAGTTAAATTATAATCTATCAATTGTGATAACTTACCTAATTTATCATCACTTATTAAATCTTTTAAACTTACTGTTTCACCAAAAAATGTAATACGATAAGAATATGCTTTATTTACCTTTAAATCAACACCATTTAATTTAATATAACCTTGTTTAAAAGAAATATTATTTAGTTCTATTGACCCATCCACTTTTTTCCTTGCATCAAAACCATCAGTAATATTATAATTATAATAATGCTTAAAAATTTTATTATTACCTTTTGAAGCTGGTACATTAAATGTTTGTGTAAACTCTGTAAATATTTTAGCAGGGTCTTTTATATTTTGGATTGATTGATTAAATGAAACCTGTTCATCTTTAAACAAATCTATTCTTTCACCACCAATATATAATTGTAATTTTTGCATTATCTAATATTGTTTATATAATCAAAGGACATATCAAAATTAAATTCAAACTGTATTAATTTATCATTTATATTGTTTTTATAAGTCATATTATTACCTTTTATATTTATTGGAATTGTAATAAAATTACCTGATGTTTTTTCCCTATATCTTACCCATACTTTTTCAGATAATAACATTTCAGAATAAACCTCGCTATAATATTCAGGTACATAAAAAGAATTTAATGTAATTGATTGCATTGCATTTATATTATAATTTTGTTTGGTATGTGCATTTACAGAATAAGTACCTGTAGAACTTATAATATTTGAATTATATGTTTTCTTTTTTGCTTTTATATCTCTTATAGCTTTTAATGTAAAAAATTCGCTTTGTATTGCACCATATTTATTAATAAAACTAACTTTAAATCCTACTGTTGAGCCATTAAGTTCAGTATAACCATAGCTAGAAGTATATTTTGTACAATCTATTCTATTTATTGTTACAGTTGTTCCATTTATAACAACAGAGGTGCCATTATATCCTGATGAATTATAAACCACTGTACCATTTAGAATACTTGGAACGTAAAGCTCTACATTTTTAGGGGCATACATAGTATATGTTTTAGCACCTAAAGATGAACTACCTGATTGTGTATAATTTGAAATTGCAGGAAATTCAGTTGTACTCATATTAGGATTTGCTTCTTCATAAAAAGTACCATAGCCATCAAAACCATTATGATTTTCTGTATATGTAAATCCAACTTGTGTACCTGTACCATTAACCCCATCATAAAATCTTAAATCTAATCCTATTGGAAATGCAGCTTGTGTTGATGGTGTTCCTGTATAAGTAATATCTAAATAATCTCTTGCAAGTTCAGCCCATTCAAATAAAACAGGTACATTTATACTTGCTGATTTTATTAAAGTATATCTTAATGTACCATCAATAGTTATTTTTAATACAACCGACAAAACTGTTGAGCTTGCTGTTTGTGTAATATATTGTGGACTTCTAAGTAATCTATTTGCCATTATTTTTTATTTATTTGTTCATTAAATCCGTGTTCTACATCAATAGCAAATGATTCAAAAAGCTCGTCTGGTAATTGTTCAAATGCTTTGTTAAAAGGTTTGGTATAAAAAAATGATGGTTTTAATCCTCTATTATAAATATTTTTAGCAATAACATAACCAATAGATTCATAATTACCTTTAGCAAATTTACCTGTAGATTTTCTTACACCATTTACTGTTTTATATTGTCTTAATCTTATATTTTTAATTTGTGCCCAAGCAGCTACACTTTGAACAAAAGTTTTCCAAGTACCCTTTGCACTACCACTACCAAACCTATATGGTGAATTTGGTGCTTGTTGTCCTTTTATTTGTGCATTTGGCGATAATTTACTAGGGTCAGCACCCTTTACACCTTTGTCTTGAAATTCTCCATAATCTTGCATTGAAAAAGTAAATACAAATTTACCATTACTATCATCCACATCATAAGTTATAGAATTATACAAAGGACCTCCTCCTTTTTTATCTGTTTGTAGGTTTTTTTGCGATTCAGTAACCATATATTTACCAAAATCATTAAACATTTTATTTAATTCATCTAATTTCATTAGCAAATACTTATATCATTATAAATTAAAATATCCATTGAAGCTGTCCAACCTGCCAATTCATTTTCAAACCTATCATAAAATGGCTCAATATTTGGATTACCATCTAATTGGTATTTATCAAAATGTAAAGTACCACCTCTTAATATTTGTGTTAATTTATTTAAAACAGACAATTGTGTATTTAGTATATCTTGTAAATTATTGTTACCCTCAAAAATATCAACTGTAATTTCTTTACTTTGGTCAACTATATCCATTGACATTATACTAACATTAAACCTTAATACACCATCCTCTTGTGATACGTTATTAACCATTATATGTGATAATGGAAATATGGTTTGTTTTTGTAAATCAACCTCTGTTATATCTCCTGTGGTGACAGTATTAACATTAATATCTGCTAATAATTGTGTTTTAATTGTTTCTGTAACATTATAAAATGCCCTACTACCTTGTTGGCTCATTTAAATTTTTTTTTAAGTTCTCTTTGTTCTAATTCGTTTTTATCTTTCATAAATGCTAACATTAAAAAACATTCGTGGAATTTTAATTCAGTGATATTTTTAATTCTGATAACGTCTCCTCCAGATAAGGCAAAAAGTGACTGATACCAGCCATATTTTCTCGCAAAATTTTGTACTCCTCCGAATTGATTTTCTGTGGTTTGTTCAAATAACTCAGGGTAATTTCCGACAACTCCAGTCCTAAATTCAGAAAAAAAAACAATGAACTAACAACTGCATCCATTGGCATATTTAACATTTTATCTCTATTATCAGGGTTATATTTTTCAATTACGTATTTGTTTTTAAGTTTTGTAACAATTGGTCTATATAAAACATTCATAGCAACCTCTATATTATTGTTGTCTCCTGTATAAGTGTCTAAATCAATATACTCTCCTAAAGTCATATCATCTAAATCAGGAATAAAGCCATATTCAATACCATCCATTTTAAAAGTAGTTACTAATTTAGGTTGTTGAATTAGTAATTTATTTATCATACCTGTAATTTCCTCCACATCACTATATTTCATTAGTGTAGCAAATTTATGACTGACACCACAAAATATTTCTATCATTTTTGCCTGTATAAAATTGGGGTCTTGGTTGTTTTCACCAATACTAATAAACTTTTTATATTGTTTTAATGTTATTTCGTTTAGTTCAGTTGGTATATTTAACTTTAATTCCATATCTATATAACGTATTTAATTCTCAAATTTAATCAAAAAAAAAGGTGTCTATTTCTAAACACCTAATTTAAACAAACAAACTGAATTTTTTACATAAAATTTTCTACATCATTTTGTATTTCTTCTAATATTTGTGATTTTGATAAGTCATACATTTGAAATTCAACCTCTGTATCTAAGTAGTCTATATTACCATCATCATTAATATAACCAATTACTATAACCTTTTTTATATCTGTTTCGTTTGGTTCAGGAGGGTTAAAATAATCTCCTGCATTACCTTTTCTCCAATCATAATCTACCTCTAATATAAAATGTTCGTATTCTACTTTTATTGTATTAGATATATTATTCATAATTTTATAGTTAATAGTATAGTTATTATAAGTGCCATAACATAAAAGGAAATTAACCATTTCCAATTGTTTGGGTCTTGTTGTAAGAATTTTTTTATCATTTTGTTTTGATTTAAAAAGGGAGGTTTTACCCTCCCATTGTTATTAATATCCGTGTTTTTTATTCAATGTTTCCATTACTAAATCTTTAGCATATAATAAATCTCTGTTAAGATTGGTTAATTGCTCAATACTCATCTCTTGAATATCTTTTGGTGTGAAATTAATGTGTGTGTTTTTCATTTTGTTTGTTTTAATTATTAATATAAATCAAATATACAAAATATATACTTAATAGGCAACTATACCTAATGGTTCTCTGACCATTCAATCTCCTCTCTTAATTCATCTGCTATTAACAAAGCATCGTTACGTTGTTCTCTATATTTGCTATTTGCAACTTTACAATTTGCTAAATGTGTTTGTAGATTGTTTACATAAAAAAATATATCAATTAATAATGTTTGCATTAATTTCAATTCTTTATCATCTATATTTTTGTTTACTTTTTTATTTAATAATTCAGTAAATAATATAGCATTATTGTAAAAAGAAAGGTCTTTAGTATTCTGTATCTTGTCCATCTATTGTAATTCTTTGGTTTAAAAGTTCTATTACTGCAAATATAAAATTTTCTTTTTCCTCT
>Ga0181380_1000520_pt1 | contig 17174 bp, 21 predicted proteins | sample 3SPOviralmetaG_FD_130116 | JGI IMG/M metagenome (GOLD analysis project Ga0181380, IMG submission 130116) | Marine viral communities from the oligotrophic San Pedro Time Series (SPOT) site, San Pedro Channel, CA, USA - 3 SPOT_SRF_2009-08-19 | ecosystem: Environmental > Aquatic > Marine > Strait... | reverse complement strand
CTCTAATCAAAGATATCTTCAACGCTTACATGCAGAGTTGGGCGACACTCGAAAACGCACCGCTGATATCGAAACCGAGCAAGAAAAACTCGTCACGCTCGCAAAAGAAGTAACTTCTAAAAATAAAGTGCGATCTGAAAAGAATCAAGAAATGCATTATATGAATGCAGCTTCTGCTCTACTCAAAGACTCTGGTATTAAAACTCGTATTATTAAGCAGTATCTTCCAGCTATCAATTCTCTAGCGAATAAATACTTAGCAGCCATGGACTTCTTTGTTAACTTCAACCTTGATGAGAAGTTTAACGAGACAATTAAATCTCGTGGGCGTGACAAGTTTTCCTATGCCTCATTTAGTGAGGGTGAGAAGCAGCGTATTGATTTGGCTTTGCTATTCACTTGGAGAACTATCGCTAAGATGAAGAACAGTGCAGCTACAAACCTTCTTATATTAGACGAGGTGTTTGATAGTAGTTTGGATAATAACGGCACAGACTATGTAATGACTCTGCTAAATACAATTGGTGAAGATACAAATGTATTCGTGATCAGTCATAAGGGTGACCAACTTTTTGATAAGTTTAGAAGCCTAATTAAATTTGAGAAAAAACAAAACTACTCGGTGATGGCATAATGGAACTATTAGAATTTAGTGACGAACTCTTAAAGCGTGAGCCACAAGAGTTAGACTTTGAAGAAGATAATGCGAAAGAATTTTGCGATAAACTTTTTGAGCGTATGAAAGAACTTGGTGGTATCGGACTGTCTGCCAACCAAGTCGGATTTGATAAGAAGGTATTTGTATTTGGCGATGGCGATGCATTGACTAGGTATATTATCAACCCAACAATCATTGCTATCGGTGAAGAAACTGAGTCGATGAAAGAGGGTTGCTTATCTCTCCCTGGTGTTTTCTTAATGGTTCGCCGCCCGACAGATGTCACACTTAGATATTATGACACAGATGGTAATGAGGTTGTTGAGAACTTTAAAGAGTTGGCGGCTCGCGTCGTCTTACATGAGTATGACCATATGATTGGACAAAACTTTACACAGCGTGTGTCAAAGCTGAAACTAGACCGAGCCATCAAAGCGATGAAAAAGAAGGTCACTAAGAAAGTTCGGTCTGACGTGCGCAAACAACTGGAGGCAAATAATGTCTGACGATTTCGATTTTGGTTTCACTATGATAGACGAGGACGACATTGAGTCGAGTCCCGTATCAACACAACCTGTTCAGGCTGAGATTCCGTCTGATCAGATCGACGGTATTATGGATAAACTTGAACAGCTTGAGGCTCGTATCCTTACAGCTGATAACTCAGGTATGATTAATGAGCACCGCTCTCTTGTGGAGCAGGATGTAGCGACCAAACTTCGCGATGTGGAGGATCTAATCCTTCCACTCCTACTAAACCTCAAGAAAAACCCTGAGAAAGACATCATTAAATGGCCAAATAGAACGGTCATTATTGATAAACAGATAGAAAAAATCAAAGCAATTACAAGATATTTTGATAAACTTGACTAAGTAATTGATTTCATTATAAAACTATTTTCGCTTTTTAGTAAAAAAGTGCTTGACATTTCTGCGCAGATATAGTATTCTATATGTAGAGTTGAGGAGTTAAGTATGAATATCGGTAATAAATCTATTTTGGCTAAGTTGCTTGCTACGGAAAATGTTTCCGTCGAGCATAAAAATGTTCGGACAGCTTATTTCGATCTGAAAGAACGTAAGATCGTTCTCCCTGTATTTAAAGATATGTCAGCTGACCTCTATGACCTCCTTATCGGTCATGAGGTCAGTCATGCTTTGAACACACCACTTGAAGGTTGGCACGATGCTGCCAGTTCTAAAGGTCGTGGGTTTAAATCTTTCCTTAATATTGTTGAGGATGCTCGTATCGAGCGCGACATTAAGAGTCGCTATCCTGGGCTGACTAAAAATTTCTACAAAGGTTATCGCGAACTTTTCGAGATGGACTTCTTCGGTCTTGACCGTGATGTCAATGAGTATCCGCTGATTGACCGCATCAACCTGCACTTCAAAGTAGGCATGTTCGCTGCTGTAGATTTCACAGCCGAAGAACTTATCTATGTTGATAAAGTATCTACCTGTGAGACTTGGGACGATGTCGTCGCAGTTGCTACCGAACTTTACGAACTGTCTAAGTGTGAGGAAGCTATGACCGACATGGTTGAAGAAATGCAGTTCGATCCTGGTCAAGGTGACGATACTGATGAGGGTGAAACTGAGCAGGTTCCTGGTGACAGTGAAGAGGAATCCGATGACAACAGTAAGTTGGGTGGTTCTGATAATGATAACGAGCAAACCACTGACGAAGAAGTCAACGAGGATGTATCTGAGACTATCGCTTCTGATGACACTACTGAACAAAGTGATGACTTCGACCCAGTATCAGTAACCGATATGAATTATCGTAAAGCTGAACAGCAGCTTGTAAAAACTGATGCTCCTGATTATCACTATGCTTCTTTCCCGAAACTCGATTATAAAAAGTGGATCGAGATGGATCCGTGGAAAGATTTCCCGAAGTTCAAGTTTATTCGTAAAGTTGCGGGTGAAGAATTCGGATATGATGATCAAGATGTTGACCACGATGAAGCTGTTGACCTCTTGCTAAATCGTCATAATGCTAAAAACCGTGGATACATCAACATGATGGTGCAACAGTTTGAAGCCAAGCGTAAAGCATCTCAGTTTGCCAAGGCTCGTGAGAATAAATCTGGCGACCTGAACATGAACAAGCTGTGGGCTACTCAGCTGACTGACGATGTGTTCCTGTCTAACACTGTCGTTCCCGATGGTAAGAACCACGGTATGTTGCTGGTCATTGACTTCTCGGGTTCTATGCATGACAAAATGCAAGCAACCATCGAGCAGCTTCTAATTCAAGTTGCCTTTTGTAAAAAAGTTGGTATCCCATTCGAAGTTTATTCTTTCACCAATGTTCGCGTGCGTGAAAATGTGCAGTATCTGCTTCAGAATCAACGCCAAGAAGACTTGCAGATTAAAGATGATGGCTTGACTATTCTCAAGTTGTTCAGTTCTGACATGTCAGCTTCTAAATATAAGCAAGCTGTTCGTAACTTGATTGCTTTGAGTGGTCTCCATGCTGACAACAATCATCGCTATGACGAATCTTTGCCGTATGCTCACCGTATGGATGTGGACGAGATGTTCTGGCTCGGAGGAACACCGTTGGCTGAGACAGTTTTACTTCTCCGTGATCGTGCCATTGATTTCCGTCGTGAAAATAACATCGAAGTTTTGAACACTGTATTCCTCACCGATGGAGGAAATACTGGAGATCTTGAAGTTTCTGGTCGCAGCGGATTTTCTCGTAATGAGTCTATCGCTATTACTGAGAACGGAATAACAACTGTCTGTGATTTCAAAAAAACTAGCTGGTCTATGCGTTTTCAAGATATGGTTTGTGAAACATTGATTTCGCATTTTGTGCATACTACAGGTTCTCGTGTCATTAATTACTACTTGGATAACGCATCTAAGAATGACCTGCGATACACCTATGTAAATGTGAATGGCTGGGATGCTGAAGAGAAGTTCGAGAAAAACTACAAACAAGAGTGGTTGAAAGAAGGTTTCCTACAGATCGATGGTCTTAATGGTTTCCCGAATGCATATATTCTTCGCGCCAAAGACCTTGGTAATGTTGAAGAACTTGAAGTCAAAGGCGAAAGCAAAGGCGATTTGGTTCGTGGCTTTAAAAAGTTTCAGGGTTCTAAATCTAAGTCTCGTAAGTTCCTTAATAACTTCATTGAGAAAATCGCATGAATAATACAGCACTCATACTAGGAAATGGAAAGTCAAGAGACTACAACGTTGGCGACTTGCTCGAACATAAGTCAACCCCTACAAATTTGACGGATGTTGCCTTCGTGTATGGCTGTAATAAAATTTACTTAGAAGATATAGAGGTTGACGTGATTATCGCAACAGACCCTATAGCACAACACCAAATCTACAGAGAGTATGATGGTGGGGCTGAACTTTTATTTCTAGACTGGGAATCTATTCCTAGTGAAGTGGCTGCAGCTGTAGCAATGTTTGATCAAAATGTAATTTCTAACGAATATACACCACATGGTTGTGTCGTCAGTGGTGAGGATAATATTACCATGATGACATACCTAAAGGAATCTGACAACGTCACTACAGTATCGCCGAACTTGTTACCGCACGAAATGAGTAGCGGAAGTATGGCAATGTGGGATGCAGCTGAGCGTGGCTTCGACACCATCTATCTGGCTGGCTTTGGAGACATTGATCACGTTCATTATGACCAGTTGAGGGGTAATGAAGAACAAAAAAAACTTAGATGGGAAGAAGAAAGACGCTATCTTATTGAAAAATATAGTGAAATTAATTGGGTTTATTTGTAAAAAGTTCTTGACTTTTTCGAACAGATATAGTATTCTAATAGTATAGTTAATGATGAGAGAGGATTTTACTATGACTGATAAAAATGTATTTCTTGAGGCTGCTAAAGATCTTGATACCGAGTTCTTGACCTCTAAACAAATTCACGCTATTGTTGATGATAAGGGAATCAAGTTCCCGCATTGGTTTGTTCGTGAGAACAAAGTTGGCTACAATAAATATGCTGTAGACGCTGCTGGTTTGAAGGTTGTTGCCTCTAACCCACAGCCTGTTCAGGATGCTAAAGTTGTGACCCAAGCTAAACTCAACGTTGAAGTTGACAATCTTATCCCTGTCGTTGATTCGACCTATGTTGCGTTCGGGTTTCATACTGACCTCAACAAAATTATTCGCTCGGGTATGTTTTATCCGACGTTCATCTCTGGTCTGTCAGGTAATGGCAAGACTACGATGGTTGAGCAGGTTTGCGCAAAAGCCAAACGTGAAGCTATCCGTGTCAACATCTCAGTAGAAACTGATGAGGATGATTTGATTGGCGGTAACACACTGGTTGATGGCAATGTGGTTTATCGTGAAGGTCCAGTCCTCACCGCTATGAAACGTGGTGCGGTTTTGATTCTTGACGAACTTGACCGTGGCTCTAACAAGTTGATGTGCTTACAGGCTATCCTTGAAGGCAAGCCATACTTCAACAAAAAAACTGGTGAAGTAATTACACCTACTTCTGGGTTCAATATTATCGCTACAGCTAACACTAAGGGTCGCGGATCTGACGATGGCAAGTTTATCTCGGCTCAAATTCTTGACGAAGCATTCCTTGAGCGTTTTGCTGTGACGATTGAGCAGCAGTATCCTACTGAAGCGCAAGAGAAAAAGATTGTTCTTGGTAAGATGAGTAAAGTTGGTAAAGTCGACGAAGACTTCGCTGAGAAGCTAGTTCGCTGGGCTGATGTCATCCGTAAAACTTTTAACGAGGGTGCGATTGACGACCTAATTTCTACTCGTCGCCTTGAGCATATCGTCAATGCCTATGCTATGTTTGATAACCGTATTAAATCTATCGAGTTGTGCGTAAATCGCTTCGATGAAGATACTCGGCAAGCGTTTCTCGACCTATATACTAAGGTCGACTCTGGCGTCGAACTAAATCAAAATGAAGAAAGTGTTGAGGAAAATGATGAACAGCAAGAAACAGCTTAAATTGACTGCTGGGTTTGATGGAACACCCACTTCCTATGACAATCAAATAAATTACAAATACAATGAGGGTCAGCTTGTTGCTGACCTTCAGGAATATGTCGATGCTACATATGGTGAGCATTATTCGACGAATCAGTTTCAAGCCACCGAGTTTATTATTGATGGTGGACATGGCGAGGGTTTCTGCATTGGAAACATTATGAAGTATGCTCAACGCTATGGTAAGAAAGATGGTTATAATCGCAAAGACCTTATGAAAGTTTTGCACTATGGTTTGATCGCACTTCACGTGCATGACCTGGAGCATAACGATGAATGATATTTTGGTCGCGATTTTGACCAGCGGGAAGCCAGAAAAACTGGAGCGATGCATTCAATCTGTTCAACAAAACTCCTCTCTCTTTGATAAGGTTGTTGTTTGCAACAGTAATGATGAAAATTTCATCAGTCTGGCTTCCCAAATTTGTTATGATAATAATATTAAATGCGTAAATACCAGATCGAATGATACTCCTGGTCGCGGTAAAAATTCAGTTATTGATTATTTTTTGACAACTGAAAATGATTGGTTGTTTCAAGTTGATGGTGATGATTACATAACTAAAAATGCAATATCGATACTTGAAAACCTTGTAGATAATAGTAATGATGAGTTTGATGCTGCTTGTTTGATTAATAACAAAGCACTTTCCCCTGCAGGTGAACTTATTGATGCTTGCGATATACCGATGCAACCTTCAGTTGCAAAAAAGTTCTTGAAGTATGCGACACAAAAAGACATAGACCTATTCGTTCGCGCTCAAGATATTGGTCGAAAACATTCTTTCGATGGTAAAGGATTGAATCGCTTATTGCTTATCAATAAAGAAGTTGCGAAAACACTTCGCTTCAATGAATTCATACGTGTGACTGAAGATTTCCTTTTCTTACAAGAAGTCAAAAGAAAATTTAAAGTGCAACCTCTAGATACATATCAGGATCCTGTTTACATTTATGATTATGGTGCGGGGATTACTGACGAACTAATAACATCAGGTGAACTTATCGAACATCTAAACTTACTAATTGGGTATCAAGCGGATTATGATGATGAATAAAATTGCTATTACAGGTATCGGGTTGGTCGATAATTTAGGTAGCAATCCTGATCATTGTTTCGCCAATTATATATCTGAACAAAAAGAATTGGCTGTAGATTCTCAGTTTACTGCTAGAAAAGATGCGCTTCTTCAACCTGAGAACATGCGCAATCCATTATGGGCAAGTTTGACCGACAGTAATAAGATGGCGTTTCATGCAGTTGAACAATGTCTCATGGGCAACCCTGTAAACACTGACGTCTTTACATTGTTTACTACTCTTTCAGCTGGTAATGATAAGAGCATTGATTATGCTGATGATGTTCGTCAAGGTAAGAATACGTTCCGACCTAAGAAGTTGGTTCAGGCTCTTAAAGATTTTATCAATGGTTGTATTCCCATTACGTATGATTTCCGTGGTGGCTCAGTAGGATTTAATGCTGCATGCGCAACCAGTTTATATCAACTGGATTATGCATTTCACTTGGTTAAAGAACACGACTTCGTATTGTGTGGTGCTTCTGAGACAGGTAATAATGAGTGGGACATGCACTTCTTTAGAACACTGGGAGCGATCGGCACTCAGTCAAAACCTTTTTGCGAGACACGCGATGGGTTTGTTATGGGTGAAGGTGCTGGTTGTTTGTTGCTTGAAGACCCTGAGAAGGCTGAAGCACGAGGTGCTACGATCTATGGTTATATACATAAACCTTGCCTGACATCTGATGGCAACCAGGGAAATGTAGTTGCTCCTAGCGACACAGGTATTACAGCTGCTATGGAAAAAGTTTTAGATGGTATAGATCCTGAAGAAATATCTTTTGTAAATGCTCATGCCACGTCAACAACAGTCGGTGATGATGTAGAATACTATGCCATTGAAAAGCTATTGCCTGATTCTCCTGTGATGTCATTCAAATCTAAGATCGGGCATACTCTATCAGCTTCGAGTATCATTGAGATTATCTATACCTTGATGGCACTCAGAAATAATTTTGTTCCGCAGTCACACAATATCGAGAAATGCGACCTAAATAATGTGCAACGAGAATGTATGACAAGCGGTGGCAGGAAGTATGCTCTCAAAAACAGCTTGGGTTTTGGTGGTAAATGTGCATCAGTCATTATTGAAAAAGCGTAACAATATACACCTTTATATAAACCTGTTTGGGTTGGCGATGTATCTTGCCTATCCGTTCATAGCTGGTTGGAACTTTTTCTATGTGACATTGGCGGGGATTCTACTGTCAAATATAGTAATATCTGGCTACTATCATCGTTCGTTGACACATAGGTCTTGGGTCGCTCCTACATGGTTACAGTATGTTTTCCTAACAATCGGCGCAGGGTTCTTTATGTTACCTGCCTTGGGTTGGTCTGCTATACATAGGAAGCACCACAAATATTCTGACACTGATCAGGATCCGCATGGACCAGGGAAAGGTGTATTGAAAAATTTTCTGGTTGCCAATCTAGATCCTGAACTTAGATATATGCGTCCAGATATTCGTAATAAACTTCTACAGTGGCAAGTGAAATATTATTATCAAATCGGTATTATTACTGCAATTATCACATCACTTTTATTCAGCGTGTATACATATTTTGCGCTGGTCGGATATATATACCTGAGCGTTGTAATCGTAAATTTACTTGGACATAATGAGAAGTTTCATAACTCGCATATTTTGTCAGCTATTTTCGCAGGTGAAATGTATCATAAAAATCATCACAATAACCCCAACAAAGAAAAGATGGGGTTGTTTGACTTACCATATTGGACTGTTATACGATGGTTGAAATAGTAAGAGTCGACAGTAATTATGATGACGATGAAGGTTTGCTCTATATGTTTTGCGAGGCAGCGAATCTAGATACTGATAGAGCATCAACTAACATTGAAAGTGACAGCTGGGAAACGAGACCTGAAACTTTACTCAATCAAATCTACAAACAAAAAACATATGACGAAGGTGGGTATTTTGTTTTGCGTAAAGGTGAGCGATTTGTTGCAGGTCTCGGCATTTATCCGTTTGAACATGACAATAACATCTTAGTATTTGGTTCTAGAATGTATGCTGATCACAGAGACAGTGTTTTTGCTAAGCATAGGAACATAGCATATATAGCCAGTAAAGAAATCTTCAATCACTTTTATGATTACCGCGCATGGATTGGATTTATCAACGAATGGAATGAACATCGTATAGAGTTTGCTTTAGATGGCGGGAGGCAGAAGTCTAGTAGAGAGTGGCAGCACTTCAATAACCTAGACCATCAGTTATTAGTTTATCCCCATAAAGTAAACTACAAGAATACAATTCAAACATGCGTGTATAACGATTACAATTATGATTATGAAAAAGAAATATTACAATGTCTAAAAAATATACAATCAGATATACAATAAAACGACCAGCACTTACAGATCCATTTTGGATTAGAGATGATGATACTCCATCTTCGTATGAAGAAATTCAGGATGCCGCTCATTCACTTGATGGAACTCACGAATTTCAAATTAGCTTTGATGGTCTATCAGTTAATATTGATTATACATTTGACTCTGAAGAGTTGAGAGAAAAGTTTGTCGAGCTGGCGTATAAGATTGATGAAAAGTATCAGAAAAACCACAAAAAAGAATGGGATGAAAGAAACGAACATCACGAGAAATATGGTTTAATCGAAGAAACAACTTTTTTTGAAGAAACCTCTTGACTATTTCGATGTTTTAAGATATAACTATATTATGAGAAAAAAACAGAGGACTATATTATGAACATTTCTAAACCAACCCTTGAAGTTCTAAAGAACTTCGCATCTATCAACACGAACATTCTCGTTCGTGAAGGTAACACTCTTGCCACTATTAGTAATGGTAAGAACATCTTTTCCCGCGCAACAGTCAGCGAAACATTCAGTAAAGAGTTTGCTATCTATGACCTGAACAGCCTGTTGGGTCTACTTACCTTTACCGAAAACCCTGAACTTGACTTGGGCGATGAGAGCCTGAAGATTAATAGTTCTGGCGCAGAGTTTGAATACTACTATGCCGATCCTTCTATCATTGTGGCTGCTCCTGATCGCACGATTGAGGTTGATAACTTCTTTGAGTTTGACATGACTAAAGAAGCAATCACAAATATTACTCGCGCTGCTTCTGTCATCAATGCTCCAGTCTTGAGTGTAGTTGGTCGTGAAGGTAAAGTAACATTGTCAGTTGGCGATCCTGCTACACCTCGTAGTAATACTTTCCGCCAAGTAATCGGTGAAACTGACAAAGAGTTTGATTGCCGCCTTGCTGTAGAAAACTTCAAAGTGATTGCTGATGATTATAAAATTGTTTTGTCACAGAAAAAGTTTATGTTCCTTGAGAACACAGCTGGCACAATGAAATATTGGCTTGCTCTCGAGCCTAACTCAACCATCTAGGAGTAAACTATGCCACCATTTCCTAAACGCATTCCTAATGTGGCTCATCAGCTACGTGTGCGTGACGATTCTATCGAGGGTGATAACCCCTTTCGATGGGATTATAAAACTACTCACGAAATCGTTGGTCGCGGAAAGAACATTATCTTTTCTCTTCCTGGAGCATTTACACCAACTTGCTCTACATATCAACTCCCTGATTTTGAAAAGCTGTTCTCAGAGTTTCAAGAGCAGGGTGTAGAAAATATCTTCTGCGTCTCAGTAAATGACGCATTCGTTATGAACAAGTGGGCAGATGATCAAGGCTTGAAGAATATCAAGGTGATTCCTGATGGCTCTAATTGCTTCACTGGTGCAATGGGTATGGATATCAAGAAAGATAATCTTGGTTTCGGTATTCGTTCTTGGCGTTATGCTATGGTTGTAGAAAATCTTCAAATTACAAAACAATTTGTTGAGCGTGGTTTTTCTAACAATGCAGAAGATGACCCATACGGTGTATCATCGCCACAAAATATTCTTGCCTTTTTGAGGGGCGAGGAGTATGATACGGGTGGACAAAACTTACAACTGAACCTATCCGACGGTGTTGGTTCAGAAGATAAAATCGGTTAGAAATAGGAGAGCCATATATGAATAAAGTAGAAAATCAGTTTCTTTGGGTTGAGTCGTATAGACCACAAAAACTTGAAGATTGTATCCTCCCCTCCTCTCTCTTGGATACATTCAATCAGTTTGTTGAACACGGAGAAATCTCGAACCTACTTTTATGTGGCTCTGCTGGCACGGGTAAAACGACGGTTGCTCGTGCGTTGTGTAACGAATTAGGGTGTGACTATATTATTATCAACGGCTCTGAGGAGTCTGGTATCGATGTTCTTCGGACAAAGATTAAAGACTTCGCCAGCACTGTGTCCTTTGAGGGCAAGCCAAAAGTAGTTATTCTTGACGAAGCAGATTATTTGAATCCTAATTCGACACAACCTGCCTTGCGTGCATTTATTGAGGAGTTCTCCTCGAACTGTCGGTTCATCTTTACCTGTAACTTCCGTAACAGGATTATTGAACCACTACATAGTCGGACTACTGTAATCGATTTCAAACTCGATAAGTCTGACAAGCAACAGATGGCGGCTCGCTTTATGAAGCGTATGTCTGGCATCCTTGATCAGGAAGGCGTGGAATATTCAGAAAAAGTCCTCGCTGAACTGCTTATGAAGCACTTCCCTGATTATCGCCGTGTCCTCAATGAACTGCAACGCTACAGTGTTTCTGGTAAAATCGATGAAGGTATCCTCTCTAACCTCGCCGAAGTAAATACCAAAGCACTTATTGATAGTCTGCGTGATAAAGACTGGAAAAAAATGCGACAATGGGTCGCCAATAATGTTGACGCTGACCCCCAAGGTGTTTATCGTAAGATTTATGATACGCTCCTCGATAAAGTGGCGCAGGTTCCTCAACTGGTTCTTTTGATCGCAGACTATCAATATAAGGCGGCATTCGTCGCCGACCAAGAAATTAATTTGACCGCATGCCTTACGGAGATTATGGCGAATGTTGAATTTAAAAATTGATTTAAAGAACGCCACAGAAGATACAGCTGAATTAGTTTCTGAAGCACTTTTAGAAAATCTTATAGTGGTTATTAACAACCAGAATTTAACCCCTGAAGAAGAGGTTCGGTTTTGTAAAATGATTGGTGAGGTCGAAGATTATGCCTCAGACCAGTTAGTAAAAGAATACACCGCACCAATTACTGTCGGCGATAATATTCTTCGTGTAACAGCTGAGAAAAACGAGAAAGGCGAGGAAGGTCTTTTCGGTCATCAATCTGCGTTAGACTGGCATGCTAACAAAACATCCAACCCTAATCGCGAACCTTTAATATGGCTCTATGCTGTAAAAGGTTCAGCTGGTTCTCGGACAAGCTGGATAAATATGGCAATGGCGTGGGATGCTCTCGATGACTCACTAAAAGATGAAGTCAAAGAAAAACAAATTATTTGTGGTTACGAGAAAGGTCGTGTGAGTGAAAGCGATTTTTTCTTTGACCATGTAGGTGAAAAACCTTTCGATATTTACTACAAAAATGCAGCTGGTATTGAGGGTATGTATTTCCCATTTTATCAAATATTTAATGAAGACCCACTGTTTGAAACACTTAGAGAACATTGTCTTGATCCATACTTTCAGTATCATCATGACTGGCAAGATGGCGATATCGTAATCAGTGATCAGTGGCTGTCGTTGCATAAGCGGTGGGAGTTCGAACATATGGATAAGAGATTACTGCATCGCATCGCATTTAATTATAGGAACGAAGATGAAGGTTGAGTTACTAGAAAACGATTGGACTGTTCAAGTATCTGATATCGATGTCAAAAATATGACTGTCGGTGAAGGTAAAGTTATCGGTAAACTTTTTCTATCAAACTTGGTTGTGGTCATCAAAGACCAGCAGATGACTGCTGATGAAAACTTGGAGTTCTGTAAGCACTTCGGTAAGATTGATTCATACAGTCGTAGTAAACTGCGCGAACGCCTTTCTGAGTCTGTAGCTGTTGCCGATGGCGTTGCCCGTGTGACTGGTGCGCTAGATGATAATGGCAAGCCAGGATTGTTCGCGATGAAAGAAGAACTTGACTGGCACACCAACGGAACTGAGGCACATAATAATATCTATCACGGTGCGTGTTTCTATGGCGTGAAGGGAACTGTCGGTAGCCGAACGAGTTGGATGAACCTGTCACGTGCATATCATGACTTGCCTGACGATGTGAAAGAGAAGATAAAAGAACTACACGCATACACGAAAACACCACACAAAGAAGAAGATGACCCGATCGTAAAGATTCGCCGCGACTTCGATGAGATATGGTGGGAGCGTCGTTCTAAGATTGCTAAGAAAGTGCATTTCGTCAACGAGATAGGAACTGAGGGTATGATTTATCCCCACCTATTTATGGAAGAGTTCGAAGGTTACACTGATCAGGAACGTGAAGAACTCCACAGCTTTATGTGTGATCATGTGCTACAGGAAAAGTATCATTATCATCACGACTGGGTAGATGGTGATGTGGTATTAAGTGAACAACGCATGACTCAGCATAAACGCTGGGCATTTGACGATATTGAAAACAGATTACTATATAGAACCAGTTTTGATTTTAGAAATGTTGGAGGTAAATAATGCTTGAAGGAATGGGCGATCCAGTCGTAAAGATTGACGAGGAACAGTTTAAGGTAAAGAAAAAAGCAATTAGTCCATTCGACTTTGCCAATAGCATTCATCATACAAAAGAAAACCTTATCGTTGATGACTGGTCTGAGAAACAATACAATCCGTTCATCGTTAATAAGGCACTTAGTTATGGACCAGACACAGTCGTAGCAGCCAACGAAATGAATAGTCGTCCACATATTGATAAGAAAGCGCAGTTTGATTTTCTCAGAGGAATCGTTCGCCCTAAGAAACGGTTTAACAAATGGTTGAAGCCAGAGAAAGAAGAACAGCTTGAGATTGTCAAAGAATATTTTGGATATAACAATACAAAAGCAGCTGCGGCTCTCCGTATTTTGTCTCCTGATCAGATTGAAACTATTAAGAAAAAACTAATCAGAGGTGTTCAATAGACCTTTGTTTGATAAAAACTTTATCGACTCATTATATTTTGCATTATAACTAAATTGTATGCATAAAGATTCATCTGTCTTACAGTCTTCAAGAGCATGTATTTTATCAACATTTAATAATACAGGACTTCTTATCTTACTATAATTGACTGTGTATGTTGGTTCTTTTTGATCCATTGAATCGTAAAAGTTACAGTTTCTATATGTGTCATAATCAGGATATAGTGGAAATGTAATTTTTGAATTGTTATTTGGATCTGTGTGTTTCTTTAACACTACTCCATTACCATTCGTATATAAAAATACAATATGATTACAGCCATAAAATTTACTTAGCTCTTTGATGACCTTTTCTGTGTCATCGTCAAGCCATGAATAGTTTTCATCTGGCTGATAAAATCTTGCGAAATTATCTCCAGGGTTTGCGTGTGACCTTACCTCTTCTGATGTTTTCCAATATCCCTCAAACTCTTTGTATGGCAGCCCTGACCTTTTAAACCCTAACTCTTCCCAATACCTTTCAATAATTTTTGGATCGTAAACCATGGTATCATTTTCGAAATTTGGTAAGTTGTTCTTGTAGTCAAAAAAACTTTTAACTAATTTAGCTTTTATATCTGCGCTAATTAAATCCTTGACTGGATGAAAATATTTTTCTTGTCTAGCCATATATGAGAAGACCTTTATCTAAGAGAATTTTTCTGACTTCTTTATAATCTTTGTCATACCATTCGATTTGAAAACACAAACTTTCTTTGTTTTGTTTATCGTCGCCTATCTCATGAATTTTTTGTGTGTTTAATAAAACTGGTTTTTGTATTTCCTTGTAACTTACTATATGTTTTGGTTCAGGCTCAGTTATTGGGTCTAAACTTTCATAATATCTACAATCTCTATACTCAGAATACTCTGGAAGAAGTGGGAATGTAATTGCACATTTTCGTTTTGGGTCAGTATGCCTCGTTAAAGTTTTACCAGAACCTTTCGTTTGTAAAAATACTGCTTTATCAGCTCCATAAAAATCAATAACTTTCTGTATCTTATTTCTATTGTCATATATAAACAGTGGAGGATTTGAATCTATGGTATGAAAAACTGCAGTATTTTTATTGGCTGTAATGTTATACATCCTGTTGTGTTCTTCTATAACCTTTTCTAAATTCATTTTAAAAATATCTTCGTCAGCATTCATATCATTATGTTGTATGTAGAATGCAATTTTTTGCCTCCTAGAATTCCAATCTACGCTCATATCTATTAGGGTGTTGATATTATCTACGATTCTTTCATAGGAGTTTTTTGGATCTGCATCATAACCAAGTTCTATATAATAATTATAATAATCAGAACTTTGTAATACCTCATTATCTACGGAATACCCGACTTCATATTTCCGAAAATGTTTGAGCAACCATTCGGTAGTTTTTTCATCTAACAAATTTTTGACTGGATGAAAAAAGTTTTCTTTTCTAGACATCTATCAGAAGCCCCCTGTCAGTCAACATTTCTTTCGCTTCTTCGTATGTGTGTCTGAAGTAATTTAATTGAAAACACAAAGTTGGCTTACCTGACATAGATGGATCATTATCTTCAATAGAATGTATTTCCTGATTGTTCAAAAGAACGCATGTATCTAACTTATTGTAATCAACTATATGAACAGGCTCCTCGTCATCAAATGAATCATAGTAATTTAAATTTCTATAAATTGGCAACTCTGGTTCAAGTGGGAAAGTGAGCGTTGCTTGCCTAATAGGATCTACGTGCTTGGCCACAGAGGTGCGTGGACCTGATGTGTGTAAGAAGCACCAGTCATCAGAACCATAAAGATCGCATATTTCTTGTGTGTTATGAGTATTTTCAAACAGTTTTACATTGGTTAATGAAGTGTGGAATCTACCCCACACAGCATTGTCAGCACCTTCATTTGTATTCGCAACGTAACCATCAGCGAAAACATATTTTTCCTCAAAAATAGTTAGCAGTTGTTTTAGAGATTCTTTACTGCAGGATAAGTCGCTTGTTTCTAGGAATAATCCAATTATATCTGCTCTAAATTTTTCTTCGCTTAACCTAACCCACCGCTTGGCTTCTAGAAAAACTGTATCGATTTGTTCTTTCAAGTAATCTACAGTTATCCCCGCATTACTGTAATTTTTTCTGCCGTATAATCCTAGGATATTTTCTTCATTATTCCAATGACGCTTCATGCCATTTAAATTTAGAACTACCTGATGCTCCATGTGAGCAGGCTCATACTCCCAAAACTTTTTCTGCAAATACTGTTTCGTTTCGTCATTGATTAAATCTTTGACGGAGATAAAATATTTTTCACTCGTCATCTATCAACATTCCATCATTATATAACATATCATAAACTTCTGAATATGATTTCTCAAAATAGCTGACCTGAAAACAAAGAGTTGTTTTGTTTGATAAGCTAGGATCTCCGTCAGCTATAGAGTGAACCTCTTTGTTGTTAAGTAGAACGCATGAGTTTATTTTATTGTAATCAACTATGCAAGCTGGCTCTTCAGCCTTCAACGATTCATAATATGACAGGTTTCTGTAAATAGGTAACTCTGGTTCTAGTGGAAAGGTGATGGTTGCTTTTCTTTCAGGGTCAGTATGTTTAGCAATAGTAACACCAGATCCAGCTGTATGTAAAAAACACCATACATCTGCTTTATATAAGTTCGCGAACTCTGTTAATTTTTCTGAGTCTGCCATAACAGCAGGATTGGTTTCGTTCGTGTGGAACCGAGACCAGCTTTGATCATCAATATCTTCACTCACTGTATATCCATCATGTAGATTTATTCTATCTTCAAGTGAGTTGACGAAAGCAATCATGGTATTTTTATCAACACTAAGGTCAACACCATTAATGAAAAGGGATATGATGTCTGCCCTCATATCACCATTTTTTAACTTAGGAAAATTTTTTGCTTTACCTACAATAAATTTGATATTTTCTTCTACGACTTGATAATTATCATAACCCTTTTGCGCGTAAATTTCTAGGATGTTTTCATCTCTATGCCAATATCTTTTTACATCCTTTAGAGATAGGTTTTCTCTGTAATCTTGATGCGAACTTTCGTTTCGCCAAAAGTGGTCGATAAGATACTGTTGATAATCTTCGGGAAGAATATTTTTTACTGGGGTGTAGTATTTGTTCATAATAATGCTCGTAGATATCTCTATTTATAAATAAAATACAATAATAAAAAAGGGTTTATAATGGCTGAGGATTTCTTCGACATTGATTATCCTGGTTATGCGCCGTTAGAAATCACACTCAAGAAGGACGATGACTTCTTGAAAATCCGCGAGACTCTATCTCGTATCGGTGTTGCTTCCAGGAAAGAAAAAGTTTTATACCAGTCTTGTCATAT
>Ga0181380_1000519_pt1 | contig 17175 bp, 26 predicted proteins | sample 3SPOviralmetaG_FD_130116 | JGI IMG/M metagenome (GOLD analysis project Ga0181380, IMG submission 130116) | Marine viral communities from the oligotrophic San Pedro Time Series (SPOT) site, San Pedro Channel, CA, USA - 3 SPOT_SRF_2009-08-19 | ecosystem: Environmental > Aquatic > Marine > Strait... | reverse complement strand
TTATACTAATTAAAGGGGTATTTATTACCCCTTTTTTTATGGAGTAAAGTGAAATAATAATAATATAAATGCAAAATATATTTGGTATTTAAAAATATTCTTTTATATTTGTCATGTAATTAGTTAATAATTATTACGTTCATTAAAAAGGTGGTTAGTACAAGTTAGGGGTGAATGCCCTACAAAGGCGGTGCAAGTCCGCCCACCTTTTCAAATTAAGTTCATTGAAATAAAAAAAACTGAAAGCATTGATAAATGTATATTGGCAGAGTACACGAAATAACTGCCTACATTGAGAATGTTTTTTAAAAAGTATGAGAGTGTATTGGTTGAGTATATGAAATAACAACCCACCAGTAAAAAATTTAAAATAGGTTTTAATATTAAGGAAAATTGCTCATGTGTTTTATCACATGGTTAAATTGCAAGAGTATTTAAAAAAGTGGTTTTAAGATAGTGTGGGGTTAACGACCCACTTGGCCAAAGGTTAATAGTCAAAAGTACGACAGCTTAAATAAAACATTAGTAAAATATAATTGGGCAAAGGCACGATAAATGTAAACAAATCGTTTAAAGACCATAACACAATAAGTTGTTTGATAGCAACGAGGAAAGGTAATTATCTATCAATAATTGTAAACCAAAGTACAAGGTTTAAATTCCTAAGATGGCACCTCACTTAATATTTTTTTAAAATAAATGCAAAATATATTTGGTATTTAAAAATATTCTTTTATATTTGTGTAAACAAAAAATTATTACAATGAAATTAAATTTAAAAAAAGTAAATTCTAAAAAAGAACTAGAGCAACAAGGTTATTGTCAAATTGATTTAAACAAAGGTTACTGGGATTATGATAGTAACGATAAATATGTTTTAGTAGCAGATTATGGTTTATATTTTCAAACTGGTGGCGAAATGTTTGGTTCAACTCCAGTTAGTACAATTAAAGAAGCAATAAATATTTATAATAATGGTATTTATATCACTAACTCAAAAATACAATTATCCAATGTTTAATATGTATAAAAAATTCCTTAAACAAGACCCTAACAACTGGAAATGGTTAATAGCCATTCATGTAGTTGTTTACACAATATGTTTATTCTTAATGTTAGATATATAATTATGGCAAATAGAAATAAATTTTTACACAATTTAAATAAAGCTAAAAGGCAAAGAAAAAATGAAAGGGATGTATTTAATAATTTATTTAAAAATTACTCAAAAGGTTTAATTAAAATAACTAAGGATAATGAGCAAACCTAATTTAAAGCACTTTTTAGCGTTTATAATGTTCTTTTTGAGTGTTAGGGTGGTGTTACTATCAAGTGACTTTTTAACAGCCACAATACTATGTGTTTTTGGCGTTTCAATATTGACAAATGAGCAGTAAAAAAATGATACATATTGATGACATGATACAAGGTTCTATTGAGCGTAAGACATGGGATAATTTACCGCCTATAAAAAAAATAAGGATATATAAATTAGCTAACGATATTCATAAAATAGTACATTCCGAGGATAAATTTTTGTAATTGTTGTTTTGTTTGAAATCTTGGAATGTTAAAAAGCCAGTTATTAATTTAGCTGGTTTTTTTTATATATTCTTTTTTATGAACCATAACCAAAAGGGTTGTTTTGCGGAATGTCATTTTGCGGCAATTGCCATTCAACATGGTTACAATGTATCAACTCCGCTTATAGGTTCAAGTTATTATGATTGTATTCTTGAGAAGGATGGCATTATGTTTAAAATACAAATCAAATATTTAGGCAAAGATAGGCGAAGGCATAAAAACAGTATTCAAATAACATTAAGGCGTACTGGTTTGCCATCTTATGAAAAAAAATTTGTTGATTTCTTTGCTTTGTGGGATGAGGGTAATAATGGTTTTTTTATAATTCCAAACTTAGGCCAATCTTGTTTAAAAATAAATATCAATGGAAAGTATAAAGAAAATTTTAATAACTTTGCATTGATTTCATAAATAAGTTTGATGTGCCATTAGATTAAAAACCTAGTGGCACTTTTTTTTTATCTTTACATAAAATTAATATCATGAAAATAAAACTTTTAATACCAATTAGTAAAGAGGGTCGTAATTACAATGAGGGTGATATAATTGAAATTAACGAACTTAATTCAAGTAAATGGATTTCTAAAGGATGGGGTGAAGCTATTATTAAAAAAGAAGCTAAGCCAAAAAAAGAAACTAAAGAACTAAAATTAAAATCTAAAGAAACCAAAAATGAGGCAAGTAAAGATTAATTCAACTACTGGGTCGGAAATTGTTACATCCGCTGATTTAAAACTATTTGCAAAAATAGATACAACAGCTGATGATGCGATTATTGCAAGGCAAATAACTCAAGCTAGGATATGGTGTGAGAATTATATTTCAAGGGATATTGTTGCAAAAAATAGAAGTTATTATTTAGATGAAACCAGCGGCACATTTACAATACCATTTGGGCCAGTTGCAACAATATCTAGTATTCATGCTGATGGTGTTGCATTAACACATACAAATGTAGGTTTAGACAAAGAAACTATTGAGCTGGATAATGGTTATGCTAAAAAAGTAACTGTTGTATATATTACTGCTGGTCTTAATGATTCTTTATTACAACAAGCTATATTGCAACTAGCCACAACATATTATGAAAATAGAGTTGATTTTAATTCTGGTGATGAAAACAATGCATCTGATTTAATACCAACCGATACAAGGGATATTTTAAATTCGTATAAAGCAATGTTTTTATAATGAATATAGGTAAACTAAATACTAGAATACAGATAAAAAAATTAACTAATGTATCTGATAATTTTGGCGGTTGGACCAATACTGTTACTGATTATATTGATATTTGGGCTAAGTACAAACAAGTCAAAGGATTAAGAACATCAACAGATGGCCAAAGACAAACCAGGACTGAGGTTGAATTAATATGCCGAGCTGATACAATAGATTTTATTGATGCTAATATTGGTGGTCAAGAGTGGTTTTTCCAAGTTGATGGCGTTGATGAGGATTACAGAATAAATGATATTTACGAAAGTGAATATAAAAATTATACAAAAATAATAGGAATTAAAATTGAATAATGGCAAAAGCTGGTGTTAAAATAAATAGTAGTGATTTAGTTTTGCTAAATAAAAAGTTAAAAAAACTTAAAAAAATTAGCGAACAAAAACTAAGCAGTCAAATAGGTTATACAGCCGCTAACATAGTATCAAAAGCTGTTAAAAAAGTACCTGTTGATACTGGTAATTTAAAACAATCAATTAGTTTTGGTTCACAAAAGAATCAAGCGTATGTTGAAGCGACTGCAAAATATGCACCTTATATTGAGTTTGGTACTGGTGGTGCCATAAATACTAATGATGCTGAGGAGCTAGGTATAAGTGCATCAATGATAAAAGCTATGTTTAGTGGCCAAGGTAAAAGAGAGGTTACAATGAAGCCGCAACCATATTTTTTTAATTCTGTTAGGGAGGGTTTTTATGAATTATTACAAAAATTAGAACAAGAGCTAAAAAAAGCAACAAAATAATGAAAGACCCTATAAAATTTATAAGACAAAAAATAATTACAACTTGCGGTGGTAATATAAGTTATAATGGTGCAAATGTGCCATTTTATAATAGAGTGCCTAATAATGTATCATTCCCTTATGTGAGAGTTTATGGCTTATCAACAAATGCAATTGATGATAACCAATCAAAATATAATGTTGAATGTATTACTAGAATTGAGGTTGTTACTAGATTTCAAAGTACAACTGGTGGTGATTTACAAGCTAATACAATTATGAGTGATATAATAAATTTAATTATAACTAAAAATCAAAGTGCATTTGATTTAACATCTAATAATTTTAATTGTTATGCAGTACAAAATTCTGGCGTAACATATTTACAAGAGGATTTAACAGACCATACATATTTTAGGGCAATATTAGAATTATCAAACAAAGTTGAACAAACAAATTAAAAAAATGGCATTACAAGACATGAAAATATATACATTTAACACATTAGCCCTAGGATTATCAATGACAAATATTGAAGTTACATTGAGAATTATTTTGCTAATTGCAACCATAATTTATACAATACAAAAAATAAAAAGTAAAAAACAAGATGGCAACAAAAATTAGCGAGGATACTAACGTACAACTAGATTTAAAAACAATCGGAATTATTATTGCTGGTACAATTTCACTAGCTAGTATGTGGTTTACATTACAAGGCGATATAACTGATTTACAAAATAAAATTGATAATTTTTCTGGTGATGAATTTGTACAACAAATGGAGTTTAAATTTAAAGATGAATTAATTAGAACTAACATTGTTCAAATTGATAAATTAACGGAAAACATTAAAGAGGATGTTGAGGAAAATAAAGAGGCAATAAAGGATTTAGAAGATAAAGTTTATAAAAAAAGATGAAAAAATTTATATTATGTGTGATATTTGTATTGGTTGCGGTTTGTGTTAATGGTCAAGATTTAAAATTATTGCATATCAATGCAAAATGGAATCAATCTAACAATTTTGATTTAAAGGGTGTTAAAAATTGTATAATTAAATATGCATTATTAGAGGACCAGGTGCCATCTTTAAAAGCACAAATAAAATCTGTGCCAATAATAATATTACTTGACAAAAATGGCAAACCTAGAGGCCAATGGAAAGCTGATTTAACATTTAAAATTACAGCTACTAAAGATGAAATACAGCAAAGAATAAATACTATAATGCTAGAAGGTGAAAGGCCTAGAAGGGCAACAACAAACTAAAAATAAATTATGATTAGTAAACATATTTCTGAAAAAGAAGCTACTAAGAGCATTACAGCAATGCGATTAGGACTAGCAAATACGCCAGATGGCAACATTTTATCTAATATGAAAGCAGTTGCGGAAAACATATTTGAGCCACTTAGAAAATGGGTTGGTGGTCCAATAAAGATTAATTCTTTTTATAGGTCTGAGGCACTTAATAAAGCTATTGGCGGTGCATCAAAAAATGGTAAACAAACCTCGCAACATTGTTTTGGATATGCAATGGATATTGATGACATCTATGGTCATAAAACAAATGCTGAAATGTTTAATTATATAAAAGAAAATTTAAACTTTGATAGCATGATTTGGGAGTTTGGTGATAGTACAAATCCTGACTGGGTTCATGTTAGTTATGTAAGTGATTCGGTTAATAGAAATCGAATATTAAAAGCGGTCAGAGATAAAGGTAAAACTAAATATATAGACATTACAAATAGTTAAATGAATTGGGAATTTGCAATAGTAGAAAAATTAACAACTGGCCCATTATTAGGTTTTAGCTACTATCCAGCAGATGATTTAAATGACTGGACTGAATTTAATTTATATTTAATATTGTTTGTTATGCATTTTAAATTTTATGAAAATGAAAAAAATAATTGAAGTTTGTATGATGATTTTAGTTTTATTAATTATATCTATTTTTACAATATATCCATTAAGTTAATATTATGAGTGATAAAAAAAAATTTAAAGAAACTACTGTTGGTAAATTATTATTTGGTGCGGCATCAATGATAAACCCAACATTAGGCAAAGTATTAAGTGGTGTAAGTTCACCGCAAGAGGCATTATCTGAAATTGGTAAATCAAAAATTTCTAATGATGATAAAATAAAGCTTCAACAGATGATTTACGAACAACAAAATAAAGAAATTGAATCAATTACATCAAGGTGGGAAGCTGATTCAATGTCAGATTCATGGCTATCAAAAAATGTGCGACCATTAGTTTTAGTATGGTGTATTGTTGTATTTTCTTTAGCTGGTATTTTAGATAGTATTGAAAGTGTGCCATTTCATATCGGTGTAACTTGGAATGATACATTTGAAAAAGTTATGATGGCAGTTGTTTTAGCTTATTTTGGTGGGCGTACAACAGAAAAAGCAACAAGTTTTTTTAAAAAATAAATAAACAATGGAAACTATAAAACACATTTTTGGATTTTGTGGCGAATCACATCCAAATATATTTACATTAATTTTAGTTATAGTATTATTAAAAATTTTAATTTATAAACTATATAAAGCTAAATTTAACAATGGCTAAAAACATAGTAAACAATTACAGAAAAAAGCAAAAAAAAAGGCGGCCAGGTGTACATTCAAAAAATGCATCAAAAAGTCAAAATGGCTATAAGAAAAAATCTAGGGGTCAAGGAAAAAGAAGGTAGCTAAAATTGCTTAAATTTGTAGTTTAAAATAAATATATGGCTACGACATTTACTGGCTTAAGGGTTCAAGATACTTATAATGCAATCCTAAAAATAGGCGATAATACAAATTTAACTGGAACTGCAAAACTACTAAGCGATGGCCTTGGTAATGCATCAGCTGTTTATTTATCGACTACTAGATTAGGTATTGGTGTAACTCCAACATATCAATTTCAAACAAGTGCAAACGCTAAAATTGGTGGTAATTTAATTATTGCTGGTGATTTAACAGTAAATGGTACGACTACAATTATTGATTCAACAATTATTGCTATTGGTGATAATATGATTGAAATGGCCAAAGGCAATACAGCTAATACAAAAGACATTGGCTGGTATGGTAAAATAGTATCTACTGGTACTAAATATGTTGGAATGGCTTATGATGCATCAACTGGTATTGCAACGCCAAAATTTAATTTAGGTTTTGGAACTGTTGAGCCAGGTAATACATTTGCAACAACTGTTACTGGTACTTTAGTCGCTAATTTAGAGGGTAATGTTACTGGTGGCACAATATCTGGTACAACTGGTACTTTTACTGGTTTAGTATCTGGTATTGCACCAACATCTGATTTGAATTTTGCTACTAAAAAATATGTTGATGACCAAACAATACCAACACCTACATTAAGTAGCGTTTTAAGTGCTGGTAACACATCTGGTGCAAATGATATAAAAATCATTGATGACCAAAAGCTACTTTTAGGCGATGATGGTGATATGCAAATTTATCACAATCAAGTAAACTCTGTATTTTTTAATGATACTGGAAATATAGTTTTCAGAAATAATGCAAATGATTCAGACATCAGTTTCCAAACAGATGATGGGCAAGGTTACACTACTGAATATTTAAGATTAGATGGTAATGATGTAAATGTTGTTTTTTCAAAACCTATAAGCGGAACAACAGCATCATTCTCTGGCTTAGTAACTGGTATTGCTCCGACTAGTGATTTAAACTTTGCCACAAAAAAATATGTTGATGACCAAACTATTCCAACACCAACTCTATCGAGTGTTTTAGGTACTGGCAATACATCTGGTGCCAATAATATTATAATGGCTGATAACCAAAAGATTTTAGTTGGTACTGATAGTGATTTAGAGTTGTGGTTTAGTTCTGCTGATGGTTATTTAAGAAATAATACTGGCGATTTATACATACAAAACTTAGCAAATGATAAAAGCATTGTATTTCAATCAGACAATGGTATTGGTGGGGTTACTGAGTACTTTAAAATAGATGGCAATATAAACAGAAATGTAATTTTAGTTACTACACAGCTAAATGATAATGTGCTAATGATATTTGGTGATGGTGCTGGTCGACCAAGTATAAAATATGATTCAACAGCTAGTCAATTATTTATAAATGGCGATTCTAAGTTTTTAAATAGCGCTTATGTAGTAAATAATTTAAATGTACAAAAATCGGTTTACCAAACTGCAACTGGTGGTTTTTATATAAGTAAACCATATGGAGCTGATTTTTATACTACTCAAAACAATTATACTGGTGCTATTGAAATAGCATTACCAACTGGCGGAACTGGTCATGATGATATGATTAAGTTTGTTGTAGATATATTTGATTATCGAACTCAAGAAAGTGTTACTGTTTTTGTAGGTGGTTATACATATCAAAATGTAGGGAGTGGTAACACCACTTGGTATTATGTATCGGCAACTGTTTTAGGTCAAAGTGCTAATCAAAATTATACTGTAAGATTCGGTGATAATGGAACTGAGCATTGTGTTTGGGTAGGTAATACTGATAGCACATGGAATCATTTGCAAGTTATTGTTAGAGATTTTTTTGCTGGTTATACTGCCGATATTAATAATTATTTAGGTGCTTGGGATATTAATGTTGTAACTACTCAAACAACTGTAAACAATACATTGACAAATTGTTTTCCAATGTCATCAGATACAATTGCTGGTTATTTACCATTAACTGGTGGCACAGTAACTGGCAACGTGTTATTAGGTAGTAATACTAACATATCAATGGATGCTTCGGCTAATGGTCAGTTAATGATTGATGGTGTTGGTTATCAGGGTGCTATTGCTTTAGATGAAAATGCTATGCACATTTACCATAATAGCACTAGTAGAAGTTTAGTTTTAGGAACTAATGAAACAGCAAGATTAACTATTGGTGGTAGTGGTGATATTACAATACCAGGTGCTGTTACATCAGCACAATTATCAGCCGCATCAATAGGTGTATCTGGCTCAAACGGAACAGATGGTAAGGGTATTGCATTATATGCTGGTGCTAATAGCGGTGAACCTACATATGGAATGATGTTTATGCAAACATCAAGTTATGGAACAATGGGGTATGTAAGTGGTGATTGGGCAACCTATTTTACAATGAACACAAGTTCTAACAGAGGTTGGATTTTTAGAAAAGTTGGAGTTGGTAATGTAGCATCAATAAATAATGATGGTAAGGCAACATTTGGCACACCCTCTAAATTTTATACTAACGATTCTGAATTGTTTATTGAAGATGCTGGAACAAATGCAATGATAATTAAGGTTGGTGCTGGTGATGAATTATATATTGGTAGCAATAACACATACCAATTTAGAGGTAGCTCAGCTGGTCAAGCATATATAAATTCAGCTGGTTATTTTAATGTTACCTCTGGTGCATCAAACTATGCTGGAATAGAAATGTATCAAACCGATGGTTCAAGAATTGGTTTTTTCTATGGTGATAGTGGGCAAACATCAACACCTAATATTGGTATTTTAGATTCAGATGGTAACTGGGCAGTTAGATGTAGGAGAGACATTTCTGTTGATTTAATAGTTAATGATGTACAAAAATTTAATGTAACAACAGCTATAAATTATAATTATCAGCCAACTTGGATTGAGGGTGGTTCAGCTGATTGGAATGAAACTACACCAGGTCAAACAACTGGTTCTTTACATCTTGACCCTGGAAGTGGTACTGACAATTTTGGTAGTGCAATAACATTTGGTGCATCTGACCATAGTAATGGTACTGTTGCAGATGCTGGTATATATACTAGAAGCGATGGTAGTTTTGGAACTAAAATGTATTTTGCTACAACCGACAGCTATGCAACTGGTTCTAAAACTAGAATGATGATTAGCCATACTGGATATATTGGAATGGGAACTCTTGCAACAACTGCTCATAGATTAACACTAGCAGAATCAGATGCTAATGGCTCACATTTAAAAATGAACAACAGCAGAAGTGGTGGTGGTTTTTGGATAAGTGGTGTTGGAGACACAAATTCAAATAGCAGTATAGTTTCACCAGGTGGTTTATTTTGGTATAATGGTAGCACTAAAATGATGCTAAATTCAAATGGTTATCTCGGTTTAGGTACAACTACTCCGAATGAACTTATAAATTTATCAGGTAATACTAACAGTTATAATACAGCACCAATAATAAGATTTGATTCAACAAGTACAGCAAATGTTAATGTAAGAAATTGGGCAATTGGACCAGCTGATTCTCAGTATGGCAATTTTCATATCTACAATAGTTCAGTAAGAGGTGGTGACCCTGTTAATAATACTGGAGCAAATACATTTACTATTACTTATAATGGTAGTGTAGGTATAAACGAAATTTTACCAGCACAAAAATTACAAGTTGGTGGCAATATTAGAGTAGGTGATGTTGCTGGAAGTGGTCGACCATATATTGATTTTGTAAGAAATGGTGGTGCTGTTGTTGGTGCTATTGGTTGGCATACAGATGATAATTTTTATGTAGGTGCGCACCCAGCCGCTGGGCCAAATGCTGGTAATCAAACAAGAGTATGGGGATTTGATGATGAATTAAGGTTAGGTTGCACCAGCTATGGGGATATTATGTTTGTTACTGAGGGTGGTAACAAAGCAAGGGTTGGTATCGGTGGTTCACCAGCATCATCAGCTGGAGTACATAATTTTTTAAGCATTAGGGGTTCAAGTCATGCTGGTATTGTTTTACAAGATACAGATAGCGGTGCTGTTCACGAAATGTGGAATGATGGCGGTACTTTAAATATGTGGGATAGTTCAGTAGGTTATAGAATTAGATTTTATGTTAATGGTGATGCTCAAGCATATAATGGTTGGTCAGCTGATTCACTAGGCATAACGGGTACAAATGGAACTGATGGTAAGGGATTATCACTTTATGGGGGTTCAGCAGGAAGTGAGCCAACTTATGGTATGATGTTTATGCAAACTGGTACATTCGGCACTTATGGTTCTGTCTCTAGTGATTATGCAACCTACTTTACTATGAATAACAATGCCGCAAGGGGTTGGATTTTTAGGAGGGTTGGAAGTGGTAATTATGCAAGTATAAGTGGTGGTGGTGATTTATCATTAAGTGGTCAAGTTCTTTTCCCTACTACAAATCAAAGAATAGCTGGTTTAAATGGTACTTATTTACAAATAAAAAGTGGTTCAGCTAGTGATGGCGGAATAAATTTAGTTGATACAAATGGCGGCAATTTAATGTACTTATATGGAAGTGGTGCTGATGCTGGTATGTTAAATTCTGGTGGTTATTGGACATTTAAACATTCACAAGGTGGCAATACTAATTTATATGCTGGTAACCAAAGTCATGTTTGGCAATTTCAAGGAGCTAATGGTTACGCCTATTTCCCAGCTTGGATTAATTTAGCATCAGGTACTGGTTTATTTACAAATACAAATGGCGGTCACTTTTATGGCAATACTGGTGGTACTTATGGAACATGGCGAACATCTGGTAGCAGAAATGGTTATAGTGGTATTTATGATAATCATTCGACTACAAATGTAAATATGATGGATTCTAGCGGTAATGGTGGTAATTATTCGCCAACTGCTGGATGGCACTTTTATTATAATAGAACAAATCTTTGTTTAGCGATTGGTAGTTCAACAACATCTTCATCTTATTCTTTATATGTAACTGGTTCAATTTATTCAACTGCTGATGTTATTGCTTATTCGGATAAAAGAGCAAAAGAAAATATAGTTACAGTTGATAGTGCTATTGAAAAAGTAAATAAATTAAGGGGAGTTTATTATACACCTAAAGAGGGTGATGATAAATCAAGAAAAGTTGGGGTTATTGCTCAAGAAATTTTAAAGGTATTGCCAGAGGTTGTAACACACGACAAAGAAAATGATAGATATGGAGTTGATTATGGTAAAATTACTGGTTTATTAATAGAAGCTATAAAAGATCAACAAAAACAAATAGATAAATTGACTAAATTTGTAGATAAATTAAATAAATAAATTATGAATATAGAATACAGATATAGAATTGATGGTATCGATATTGCACCAAAATTAGATAATCTTGACAAAGTAATTACAAGGGTTGGATTTTCTTATATAGGCAAAGACACAGAAAGTAATTTTGAGGGAAGTTTTTTTGACAGATTAGATTTTATACATCCTGATTCAGAAAACTTTACCCCCTTTAATGATGTTACTGAGGATGAATGTATTAAATGGGTTGAGGATAAATGGACAAGTGTTGAAATGGCAAAAAAAAGTATTGAAGGTCAGATTGAATCAAAAATTAACCCAATGTTTAAGCCAGTAGATACGCCATGGGGTGAGCCAATGATTGATAAACCTACTGAATAACAATGGCTGGAGTTCCAACATCTGGGGATATGTCAATGTTAAAAGTCGCCAGAGAACGAACTGGCTCTGGTTATGAGTCAAGTATTACAATAACACCGCCTATATATTTAGCAGATTTATCAAGATTGACTGGTGGTAATGCTAGTGGCTCAGGCAGAAGTTATCCAGCTGTTAACTTAAATAATCAAGCTGACCAACGACCAGATGGTCAAAATCCACTAAGAATGGAAGAGTTTAAAGGTTATCAACAGAACTTGACACGAACTCCTTTTTACTATGTATATAGTTCACAAAATTCAAATAATGCTTGTCAAGCGGCATTACCATTAGGACCATATTTTCACACAGATGGCAATAATTTATACCCAGATAATTTAACTGGTATTTATACTGCTTATACAACACAAACTGGAACAACACCAGTTTCAAGTGGATATTATGCTGTTTATGATTCTTTTTTTAATTCAACTGGTAAATGGATTTATGTTGGTTCTAATGGCGCTATAACTGGTGGTGGCAGTTGTTAAAATAATTACTAAATTTGTAATTAATTAAATAAATATAAAATGAGCAAATTAGAGGAAAACGAATTAAAAGAATTAAGGGAATCAATAGCAAAACCAAATCAAATTGCAAATGAAATTGGTATGCGAGTAATTGCATATAAATCTATCGACAAACTTGTTGATGCATTTGGCGAGGCATCTAAAGAGCAACAAGAGTTAATGAAATCAATTGAGGAAAAACATGGCAAAGGTTCTTTAAATATTGATACTGGCGAAATCACACCAATAGAGGAATAATGCCAGTTTTAAATGCCAGTAGCTTTTTACTTTTAAAAGATACAACAGTTATTGGTCATTCTAAAAGCACATCATTTAATGTTAATGTAGATACACCAGAATCAACTACAAAAGATAGTTTAGGATGGCGTGAAATTATACCAGGTGTTAAATCTGGTACAATAAATTGTGAGTGCTTAACTGATTATTCTAACAGCTTGAATTTTGATGAAATTGCCGACATGATTATAACTCGGCAAAAAGCAGTTTTTTATTTTAAAGATACTGTAAACACTAAATTAATAGTTAGGGGTGAGGGTTTTATTGTATCGGTTGATGAAACTGCGGAGTTTGAAAATGCAACCTCTTTTAACTTAGACATAAATTTAACTGGTATATTTACAGTTAGTGATGCATCTGAGGGTAAAACATGGGATAATGTCTTTGAAAAATGGGAGGATATTGCTACAAACTGGGAAAATGTATAAATATTTTATTTGTATATTTGTCTTAAATTAATAATTAAAAAATATAAATTATGGCTACTGTCGGAGTATTTAATGGAACTAACTTATTACTAAAATTTGCCGCTGATGGTGGTTCACCAGCATCAATCGGACATTCAACATCTTGTTCACTTTCACTATCTAATGATTTGCCAGAGGCAACTACAAAAGATAGTAGTGGATTTCAAGAGGTTATTTCTGGTGTAAAAAGTGGTGAAATTAGTTTTGAGGGTTTAGTTGCTTATAATGATGCAAATAATGCTATTGAGGCGGCTGATTTTCTTTTGGCTAGAACAAAATTAGATTGGTCTTTTGGAACTGCCGCTACTGGGGATGAGGTTTATTCTGGTGAGGGTTTTATTAGCTCAATTGAAATGAGTGCCGAAATGGAATCACCAGTATCTTATTCTGGTTCGATTACTGTTACTGGTGCAATTGCTAAATCAACTAACTAAGAAAAATAACATATAATCTAAAGGGGTATAGCTTAAGGAAACTATACCCTTATATATATATATATAAATTATGGCAAACAAGAAACGAGGGTACTACACACTAAAACTAGGTGGCAAAATGCGAACTATGCATTTTTCAATGAATTTCTGGTCTAACTTTACTGAACAACTTAACATTTCACTTGACCAAATAGGTGAGGTTTTTGCTGGTGGTATGTCTATCAAAGGTATTAGGGCTTTGATATATTCTGGCCTATTGGCACATGACCAAGAGCAAGGTAATGATATTGATTACAATGAATTTAAAGTTGGAATGTGGCTTGAGGATTTTGATTCTGAAAAATTAAATGATGTGGTAAATGCAATGATGGAATCAAGAATTTTAGGTAATGACTTAAATATGGGAGTTGCTAGAAATATTAAAAAAACCTCAAAACCTACAAAAGAGGGAAAGTAACAACCCAGCTGACATGGGATAGTTTATTGGATTATTATATTGGTCAAGCTGGGATAATGCCAGATATTTTTTGGAAAAATACTTGGAAAGAAAATCATTTACTTGGCGAATCACACATGATAAAATCTAATATGCAATGGGAACAAGTAAGGTATATTGCATCAATGTTATATAATGTTAATTGCAATAAAAAAGCTCAAATGATTACACCAGATAAATTATTCCCTTTGCCTCAAGATGTCTATTTACAAAGAGGTAAACCAAAATCATCAAAAGATGAAATGATGGCATTTAAAAAATTATCTGAATCTAAAAAGCCACAAAAATAAGTGGCTTATTTTTTTTGTATTTTTGAATAAAATAAAATTACATGGCGGATAGTAAATTAAGAGTACAACTAATTGGCGATGCATCACGACTAACTGGTACGCTAAATAAAGCGAGTGCAAGGTTAAAATCATTTGGTAAAAACGTATCTAGTATTGGAGCTAGTATGCAAAGATTTGCATTACCAGTAGCGTTAGCTGGTGGTGCGGCTATAAAAATGGGTGCTGACTTTGATAAGTCATTAACAAAAATAAAATCTTTGGTTGGTATTGCTGGTGATGAGGTTGATAAGATGGGTAAAAAAGCCAGACAAATGGCAATTGAAACTGGCGCATCGAGTACTGATGCGGCTGATGCTTTATTTTTTATTACATCAGCTGGTTTAGAGGGTAGTGATGCAATGGATGTTTTAAATGCATCCTTAAAAGCTAGTGCGGTTGGTTTAGGCGATGTTACCCAGGTAGCTGATGCGGCAACCTCAGCGATGAATGCCTATGGTTCAGATACACTAAGTGCAAGTGATGCAACTGATGTATTGGTAGCGGCTGTTAGAGAGGGTAAATTATCTAGTGAGGAATTATCTGGCTCAATTGGTTCAGTTATTCCTATTGCCTCAAATATGGGTGTTACATTTAATGAGGTTGGTGCAACTATGGCGGCAATGTCTAGGACTGGTACAAATGCGGCAACAGCATCTATGCAGTTAAAAAACATATTGATGTCTATTAACAAGCCATCAAGTGAGGCGGCTAAAGAACTTACAAAATTAGGTTTGTCTAGTGCTTCTTTAAAAGAACAAATTAAACAAGAGGGTTTATTATCTGTTTTAGAAACTTTAAAAAGTAAATTTGAAAAAAATGCTGATGCTCAATCTAAAGTTTTTGGTAACTCAAGAGCTTTAATGGGTGTTATGGATTTACTTGGTAAAGGTATTGATTCAACAAGAGAAATATTTGGTGAATTAAATAACGTACAAGGAGCAACACAAAAAGCATTTAATGAAACCTCTAAAAGTGCAAGTTTTAAATTAACAAAAGCATTAAATACAGCCAAGGAGTCATTTGCTGAAATGGGTTCTGTTTTACTAACTACATTATTGCCATTAATACAAGATATTACTGGTTTTATTACAAGATTATTTAAAGCGTTTAATAACTTAGACCCAGGGATGCAAAAATTTATTTCGGCCGCTGGTGTTTTAGCTATTGCCTTACCTACAATTATTGGTTTATTTGGAACATTACTATCAGCCATTGGTGCATTATTATCGCCAATTGGATTAGTTGTATTGGCAATTGCTGGTATTGGTACTGCAATTTATCAAAACTGGGAAACTGTTGGGCCAGTATTAGTCAAATTATACAACAAATTTGTTGATTTATATAATGGGTCCGAACTTGTTAGGGGTGTTATAGCGGCTTTAGAGTTTGCATTTACTGCGGCATTTATTAGAATGAAAGAGGGTGTCTCTCAATTAGTAAATGGTTTAGAAACTGTTTGGGCGGCTGTTCAAGCATTTGCGAATGATGAGAGTGTTATGGATGCATTAAAACAAGGTTTTGAAAATGGCAAAGAAATTTCAGAAAAAGCTGGTGAGGATATTGCCGATGCATTTAATAAAGGAATGGAAACTGTAATAAATGGTGAGTTGGAACATAAAACATTTGATGGTGTTACAAATGCAATGAAAAATGTAGCTACTAAAACTAAAAAATTTGTTACTGGATTATTAAGCGGTAATAATTTTGGTGGTGCCGCTGGTGGTGATGGTGATAAAAAGCGTGATGAGGTTGATATGGTTAGTGGTTCGGTTTTTAGAACAATTAGCAAAACTGGCGAAGAGGGAACACTTTTAGATACAGCTGGTATTGTTAGTGTTGGTAAAGACCCAATTACACTATTAACAGAGGGTATGAAAGAAAATAAACCAGCTTTTGATACCGCCTTAAATGGTATTGGTGCATCACTAACCGCAAACCTACTTATTCAACAAGAAAAAATGCAAAAATTTAAAGAAATTGGTTTGCAAATGGGTGAATCTATTAAAGGCACATTTTCACAAATGGGGTCATCAATAGCTCAATCATTAGGTGCTGGTGAAAGTGCATTAGGTACTTTTGCTGGTGTTCTTATAGAAACTGCAATGACTGCATTAGGAGCATCACTAGCTACAACAATGGGTTTTGGTGCTGAATCAGCTGGAGCAACAGCAAAATCAATGGGTCCATTAGCGGCATTTGTTTTACCAGCATTATTAGCTGGTGCGGCTGTTGCTGTTAAAGGTGCATTTAGTAAAGTAGAAAAACCAAAGAAATTTGCGGCTGGTGGTATTGTATCAACTCCAACAATGGGCCTCTTCGGAGAGTACCCAGGAGCTAGAAGTAACCCAGAGGTGGTGGCACCATTAGATAAATTAAAGGGCATGATAGGGGATAGGAATAATCAACAAGTACAAGTAGGCGGTTCATTCACTTTAAAAGGTCAAGATTTAGTGGTGGCATTACAAAGAGCAAACAAACAACGTAATAGAGTTATATAATGGCGTATGGTGTAAAATACAGATTGGAGTTTTCTGATGATGCGGAAAATGGCAAAAAAATAGAAATCTTAAAAAAAAATTATTCTGGTTCTGTTTTACCAATAGTTGGTCAAGCTGACCCATGTGTTATAAGCTGGGAAGGTGATGACAATTTTTATTCGCCA
>Ga0181380_1000518_pt1 | contig 17185 bp, 11 predicted proteins | sample 3SPOviralmetaG_FD_130116 | JGI IMG/M metagenome (GOLD analysis project Ga0181380, IMG submission 130116) | Marine viral communities from the oligotrophic San Pedro Time Series (SPOT) site, San Pedro Channel, CA, USA - 3 SPOT_SRF_2009-08-19 | ecosystem: Environmental > Aquatic > Marine > Strait... | reverse complement strand
GTGGTTCCAAATGTTCAAACTCGTTATGGTGAGTTTGTCAAAAAGGGTAAAGCGGTATCACAAACCATAGAAAGACCCGAAAACCCAATCAAGGCAGTTAAGAATACTGTTCTGGATAGGTATGAAGATGTTCGTGAAGCTGCTGAAGAAAGAACGAAACAAGCTAAAGAAGATGCTAAAGATCCAAATAGTTTATTGAATAAATCATTGTTCGGAGTTAACAAGCAAGAAACTGACACAGCCAAAAATGAGCAGAAAAAATTTACTCCATAGTTATGAGTAAAGGATTATAAATAGGATATGGCAACAAAAAGAAAAACTCCCGTAAGGATTTATAGAGATATTGACATGTCGTTCGTCGTGAACCCTGTAACGAAAGATATTGGCATAAAGTATGATGTCAATTCTGTGAAGCAAGCATTACGAAACCTGTTTTTCTATCAGCGTGGAGAAAAGAAATTTGACCCGAACTTTGGTTCAGGAATTAGAGGAATGCTGTTTGAGCCTGTAGATAATATATCTGCAGGTATCTTAGAAAAAGAAATCGAAGTTATGATTGAGAACTACGAGCCGAGAGTTCTTTTAGATAACGTAATAGTGGTTGCATCTGCAGATACTAATGATTATGAAGTAAGAGTAGATTTTCATGTAGTGGGACAACGCGAACCACAAGTCTATACAACCTTACTAGAAAGATTAAGATAATGCCAGCAGTTGCCCGACTAGGAGATGCGACATTAAATACTCATGGTTGCACTACTAACCCAGCTATAGATGAGGGAGCAGCTAATGTAACACTTGCATCTGGAGTAACTGCGAACGGGATAGCTGTTGCAGTCAATACTAGCGCGATAGAAGCTCATACTTTCTTATCTGGTGGTAGTTGTGTTCCACATCCAAGTCAAAAAGTTAATCAAGGAAGTTCCACTGTTACTGTTGGTGGAAAGGCATTAGCATATTTGGGTGCAACAGTATCTTGTCCAGGAACTATAACAGCAGGATCTTCATCGGTCACTGTTGGAACCTAATAAATAAAAGAAAAAAGAGAACTAAAATGGCGGTAAAAAGATTAACAGAACTTGATTTCGATGGAATCAAAAATAATCTAAAAACATTTTTGCAGTCGCAGTCTCAATATGCTGACTACGATTTCGAGGCATCGGGTTTATCAGTTCTTATAGACTTGCTTGCCTATAATACACAGTATAACGGTTTCCTAGCTCATATGGTCGCCAACGAAGCATTCCTTGATTCTGCTGTGAAACGAAACTCAGTTGCATCTATTGCTAAAACGATGGGATATACAGCTCGCTCTGCTAGATCTTCAAGAGCAACAATTGATATTAAGATTACCCCACCTTCCACGTATTCACAAGGTTCTTTAACTATTTCAAGAAGAACAGCATTCACAACTTCTTTGAACGGTAAAACCTTCAAATTTTTTCCGATCACAGATTATACTGTGAACAAAACACAAGATAACGCAGGAAATGATGTCTTTGATTTTACTGGTGTAATAATTGCAGAAGGTTCTTTTGTTGATAACTCGCAAATAATTGCAGAAGGTGGTGAACAAGGTCCAGTAGTAATGGCCAACCCCGATGTTGATACAACTACAATTGTTTGCACAGTTCAAGAAAGTATTTCTAGTAGCGACACAACTACATTCACATTTTCAGACAATATCTTAAGTGTTACCCCAACATCAAATATTTTTTATATTGAAGAGGCAATTAATGGTAATTATGAAGTTCGTTTTGGTGATAATGTTATAGGTAAATCTCTGGTTGCTGGAAATATTGTTCGGCTAACATATTTAGCAACACAGGGCGCGAACGCCAACGGAGCAACGAACTTCACTGCTCCTTCTCAGTTTACTGCCGTTGGTGAAACTGTTACTCTGACGGTAACGCAACCTTCTGCTGGTGGCGCGACACAAGAGTCCGTAGATAGTATTCGCTTCAATGCTCCTCGCTTTAATGCTACTAAAAATCGTGCGGTTACAGCTAATGATTATCAGGCATTGGTGTTGGCTTCTAACCCAAATATCAAATCTGTTGCAGTTTGGGGTGGTGAGGATAATGATCCACCAATTTATGGTAAGGTTTTTGTTTCACTACAACCTAAACCAGGAACTGTTATAACGCAAGACGACAAAGACACAATTAGAAGAGAAACGATTGAACCTCGTCAACCAGTTTCAATTACGACTGATTTCGTTGATCCAGAATACACATATATTGGTTTAAATGTATATGTCTCATATGACTCTAAGAAAACTTCTATCACTTCAGGTGCGTTAAAAGACTTGGTGACTGCCGAAATTTCAAATTACTTTGATACAGAACTGAATACTCTCGATAAAAACTTTTACTATTCTGTTCTGACAAATAGAATTACTGGTATTTCTAATTCGTTTTTAGCAGTGAACTTAGAACAGCGTTTAACGAAACGCTCTGTTCCGTTTATTGGGGTTGATACTAAATATACATTACCATTTAATAATAAGATTAATCCTCGTTCAGTTTCTTCAAATTATTTTTTAGCAACAATTAATGGGGCAACATACTCAGTTTATGTGACTGATATCCCTGAAGATACTGTTGTTTCACCAGCATATAATGGCATTGGCAGATTAGTTCTTAAAACTACTGACAAAAATGTGACTGTCGAAAATAATTTAGGAACAGTTGATTACGATACTGGGAGAGTCGAGATAAACTCTCTCAATGTTTCTTCGATCAGCGGTTCAGCGACTGATTTGAGAGTTTCAGTAATTCCTCACGAGAGTGCGAAAGACATCAAGACTGAAGTTTTGAAAAGAACTTCTGAGGTGTTAACTGCATCAAGTGGTGCTGTTGTTCCTCTCCCATCGAAAAATATTATTCTGATCAATGATCAATCGTCATCTGATATTCCAAATAATATTAGAGCTGGGTTGATTGTTACAATGACACCTAAGATTTCGGACTAAAGAATGGCACGTTCTGCACCTACATTTAAGAAGTATATCGAAAGCATCTCAATTGATAATGCTGGGTCAAACTATTCATCAATTCCACTTGATACATTCCTTTATATTGGACCGCCAAGCAGCACTGCCGTTCTCCAAACTCAAGCAACAGCAAGTTTAGACATTCAAAATGGCTCTATCGCTGGGGTTACGATTACCGAGCCTGGAGATGGTTATGTTGAAGCTCCACCAGTTTATATTCAGTCAGGTTTGGGTATCGGAACTTCTTCGCTAACATTTACAGGTTCTGCAGATTCTCGTCGTGACGAAGGAGTTTATCCTGGTGTTGCTGTAACATCAATGAAAGATGGAACAGGCGCAGTTGCTACTGTTACTATTGATTCTAATGGCGCAGTTACATCTGTTAACATTACCACATCTGGTTCTCGCTTTATGGAAGGCGAAACTGTAACGATTACTGACAACTCGATCGGTGGCACAATGGGTGCTCCTGATATGACATTTACTGTGGTATTTTTGATCGGTGGCGGTAATGGCGCAGAGTTAACAGCGGTAATAGATGTGCTTTCTGGCCAGTTGGGGTATTTTCACGATTCAATGAATTATATTGTTGAATCACAAGTTCCTGATTTCGTTGTTGATGACTATCCAAATTTTTCACAATTCATTCAAGATTATTATAAATTTATGGATCTTGGAGATGATACTTATACCAGTCTTGGAATGACTGGCGTTCAAAGCCCGAATTATCTTCTCCAAGAAATGATTGATAAACTCAATATCGATCACGATGACGATGATTTCCTTGATTCTTTCCTAGAACAATATGCAATCGATTTTCCGAAAGTTGCTCAAGTTGAAAAATCTCTACTTGTTAAGCATATCCGAGAATTTTTTGAGGCGAAAGGTTCGCGTGAAGGTGTAGAAGCATTTTTCCGTTTGATGTATAACGAAGGTGTCGAAGTATTTTTACCATCAGAATTTATTCTACGACCATCAGATGGTATTTGGTCAACAGAATTAACAGTTAAGGTTTACGAAAACTCACTGTATTCTGTAGCAGATGAAACTCCATTATCACTAAGAGGTAAAAGAGTTGATGTTGTTTATTATGAATCAATAGCTTCAGTTACCAATAGAAAAAGAGTCAATTCTGCTGTTACTCGCGCCAAAAAAATAGCTTATTCAAACCCCTCTGCTTATGAATTAACTCTTGATTTGGCAGGAGGAACTGTCATTCCTGGTCCAGGAGTCGAGGGAGAACTAACTGCTGTTATTGGTGGTAAAATTGCATCTGTAGATACAGTTAGTGCTGCAAATGTTTCTAGAACTGCTGGAACATATGATATTGATACTGGGTTTACAACTGATGGTAACGGCACAGGTGCTCAATTTACTGTCGTTGTGAACGGCTCAGGAGCCGCTACAGTCACTGTTGATACAGTAGGCGACGATTACGCCCCCGATGAAACTATAACTATTCCCGATTCACTTCTCGGCGGCGGCGGTGCTCCAAACCTCACATTTGATATTGCTACAATTACTGAAGGTAAAATTTTCTCTGTCACTATTGTTGACGATGGTGCAGGATATTCTGCCAACCCGACTGTTACTGTTCAGCCAAATGATGCCGATACAATTGTAACCACTGCAGTTATCGATACAAGATTAACTAATGGCTCTATTTCCAACACGGTTTTTGTTAACAATGTTAACGGCGTTGGCTACAATAATGTTCCAACCCTCTTCTTAAATACTGATTCTGTTAGAACCTGGATTGGGCTTGAGGGAGTTCAAGATGTAATCGGTAATAAAGTTGCATTTTTGACACGAGTTCTTAATTCAGCTTCTATCAAGACCAACAGTGGAGCTGCTGATGGTGGGTTTTCGGTCGGCGACACATTCACAGTCTCAGAAACTGGTGACATCCTCGGTGTTTATGCGATCGATTACTTTTCTGAAGATTACACAATAACTGGTATTAGTAATAATGCGCTTGTTCGCGTAAAAAGTGTTGATGCAGCTAACTATCCAACTATAGTTGAAATTATCTCAACAGGCGTGGGTTTTCAGAGATCGACTTTTGATTTTATTCTCAGAGCATCAAACGATGAGACTTGCACAATCACCTGTAATACAGGGTTCGCGCATACTTATCCTGGTTCGCAAAAAAATGCAAGAGGTTTTCTTTCAGACGCTAACAAACTACAAGATAATGCAGTTTATCAAAACTTCTCGTATCAAATCAGAACAGCTCGCCCAAAAACAGAATGGGGTGAAATTTTAGATCGCGTCGCCCACCCAGCTGGTATGATTGCATGGACGGATCTTCAAATTCAACAAACATTAGATTTCAGCAGTTTCTTTACCGCTACTCCAGATGTTATCGTATTCCGTCTATTCGCAGAAATTGAAACTCCGACTGTTAATGATGCTCCAACTCTATTCTTCCACAAACCAGCAATCACTGACAGTGTTAATTGGTCTGATCAGAGAACAGGTGCTTCTGACGATACTATCTTACTGTTCCCCAATCTTGGTAAGTTTGAAACACCAGCAGCTACTGATGCTGTAGATAAACTTGACGTTACACTGAATAAAGAAGATTCTGCTGATTTGTCAGAATCTGTCGGTAAAGGTTTCAATAAAAATAATATTACTGATGGTGTTGAGCTCTCAGAAGTTGTTTCGACTCTCATATTCATTTTCCGCGAACCACTCGATTCTGTCGATATGTCAGAAACTGTAGTTAAAATATTCGAGAAAAACAATATTACAGATGGTATAGATATTGCTGATGCAGTTGATAAGTTCGATGTAGAAAAAGCTGACACTGATAGTGTTGAATGGCAAGATGTAAATACAACAGAGTCTGGATTAGAAAAAACTGAAGACCCAACTGTTAATGAAAGTGATGTATTGTTGTTCGGTAATGCAACAACAGACTCTGCCTCGTTCGGTGAGTCTGGGCAAATTATTGCTCAAAACTATGCTGGGAATTACTTCGCTGAAGATTATGTTGGTGAAGCCAGAAACATCTCATAACTTATAAATATAGTTATAAATAAAAAAGAATTTAGCATAAAACTAGGAGAATTTAAATGTTTTTTGACGCTGAAAAAATGAGAGCCGCTGGACGTGTGCACATTCAAGTGTTCGGTCCAAACGGTGAACTCAAAGAAGAAAGAAAAGTGAAGAACCTCGTCGTTGATGATGGTCTTGAGCATATTGCTAACCGCCTCGGTGCGTCTTCACCTGCAACCCGTATGTCACACATGGAAGTCGGAACTGGCACAACTAGCCCAGCCGCTGGTAACACAGCGTTGGAAACAGCTATTTCTTCTTCTCGTGTTGCGCTGACAACACAAACTGTTTCAACTAATACCGTTGAATATGTTGGTGATTTCCCAGCTGGCACAGGCACAGGTGCTGTCACCGAAGCTGGCGTATTTAATGCTTCTTCGTCTGGCACATTGCTTTGCCGCACAACTTTCTCAGTTGTGAACAAAGGTGCATCTGATACGCTGAAAATTACTTGGACTTTGACTGTTTCTGACTCCTAAGTCTTAACTGGGAGTTAGAAAATGTCACTATTACTGAGACAAAGTGCTAGGGTAGAAAACGCTCGTTCTTTCTATAGAGATATCTATAATGAGAACGATTTCTTCTACATGTTCGCATCAAGAGCAATTTCTTGGGACGATGATACATCTCCAGATACCCCACGGGATTCTGAATTTTATCAATCATCATATCGTCAAGATATGCTCTTCGTTAAGCGTATCGGAGCAGCAGATGCTGTTCTTCTTGCCCCTCGATACGATTGGGCAACTGGAACTATCTATGATCAATACGATGATGAATATGCAGATCTCCATCCATCATATAGTGGTGCTACTAATCTAGCAGATGCAAAGTTTTTTGTCATTACTGACGAATTTAATGTATATAAATGTCTCGACAATAATAATAACTCCCCAAGCACAAATAAGCCAACATCAACTTCAACTGATACGTTTGAGTTGGATGATGGGTATATCTGGAAATTTATGTTTCAGGTAGGTTCTGCTGACAGAACTAAGTTTTTATCTGAAAACTTTATTCCAGTTCGTAAAGTGGCTGGCGCAGGTAATCCTGCCTTTGATGTAAACGGCGAGCTTGACAGTGTTACAGTTACTGCTGGTGGTTCTGGCTATACCTCTGCCCCGACAGTTGTTATCGAAGGTGACGGAACTGGTGCCGTTGCTACTGCGGCACTTTCTGGGGATGCTGTGTCCACTATAACTGTGACAAATGCTGGTCGTGGTTACTCATTTGCCTTCATCGAATTAACTGGCGGCGGCGGAACAGGTGCTACGGCAACTGTTTCTCTCGGTTCAACAGAAACTCCTAGTTTACAATCTGCCGTTGAATCTGCTGCTGTAAGTGGAACACTTGATAGAATAGTTGTTACAAATGGCGGGGTTGATTTTATTGACGGTGATATCACGCTAGTGATCAAAGGTGACGGAACAGGAGCAGCTGCTTCTGCTACAGTTAATAATGCTGGGACAATAACAGGTGTTACTGTAACTAATCCAGGGCAAGATTATACATTCGTTGTTGTTGAAATTACACAGAGCGTTGGTTCTGGCACAGGTGCTACTTTACGTCCAGTTGTTTCTCCATTCTCAGGGCATGGTGGTAATCCTCCGAAAGAACTTTTTGCTAAGAATGTTGGTCTTACTGTTTCTTTTACAAGTGATGACTTTGATATTATTACAGGAAACGAGTTTCGTCAAGTAGGAATTATTAAAAACATGCATAACTATGCTGAGACAGCATCATACACTGCTAGTATCGGAACACCATGCCATGTAATTACAGTATCTTCTTCGGATGTTACAAAATTTAATTTAGACGATACAATCACAACAGATGATGGTGGTGAGTTTACAGTTGTTCAAGTTTTGGATACTAATAATGACTCAACTAATGAAACTGTTTATCTCCTAGAAAAATATCCAGGAATTGGTAGTTCTTCAACTTTAACAAATGTTACTACAGGGGAGACAGGAATGACTATAAATACAATTGTGAACCCTGAAATCAGTAACCACTCAGGAGAGATTCTTTACATTGACAACCGCCGACCTATTACGCGGGATGCAAATCAAGTAGAAACTCTCAAAGTGACCGTAAAATTCTAAGGTAAAAAAATGGCTCTCAATTTAAATACAAGTCCATATTTCGATAACTTTGACGAAGCAAAAAAGTTTGCTCGTATCCTGTTTAAGCCAGGAGTTGCGGTTCAAGCTAGAGAGCTGACACAGCTGCAAACGATGCTACAGGATAGCATTGAAAACTTCTCTGATCATATGTTTAAAGATGGTGCGAGAGTTAAGGGTGCGAATGGCATTGTTCTAAAGCGGGATTTCATTAAAATTAACGACTTGGATGCTGCTTCAGCTACAGTTTCTAATGACACTATCGCAAATTATGTTGGCGATACAGTTACAGGTGGGACTTCGGGTCTAACAGCTAAACTTTCTAAAGTCGCTACTGGTCTCGATACTGATGCTGTTGATAAGAAAACTCTTTATGTCGATTATATTCAAGGTAGCAGCACAGGTTCATATCTACATTTCGAAGCTGGCGAAACACTCACAGTAACATCAACAGATTCAGGTCGCAATGGTGATACATTTGTCGTCGATAATGGTGTTGACGCAGCTGACCCGACTCGTAACTATTTCGGTCAGGGAATCGACTTCATAATCGAAGATGGTATCATCTACATTAATGGTTACTTCGTTTATCACGACCAACAAGAAATCACACTTGAGAAATATAAGTTGACAGCTAACTCTTATGTCGGCGTCACTTTTACTGATTCTAAGATTACTGCTGACGATGATTCAACACTAAATGATCCAGCCACAGGGACATTTAACTTTAATGCTCCAGGTGCTGACCGTTATAAAGTTTCAACAACCATCGCTAAACTTGGTCTTACAGCTACAAACAATTCTGATTTTGTTTCTCTCTATACGGTTGAAGATGGTAAAATTTCACGTGGCGATGATGTAGGCGATCTTGATTTCTACAACAGACTCGGTAGTGTTCTTGCTGCTAGAACAAAAGAAGAAAGCGGCAACTATGTAATTCGTAACTTTGAAGTATCTGTTCGTGAACACCTTAAAACATCAGATAATAGAGGTTACTTGACTTCTGTCAATGGCGGTTCTGCCAATCACATCGCTGTCGGCGTAGGTCGTGGTCTCGCTTATGTTAATGGTTATCGCCGTGAGTTTTTGTCACCAACTTATGTAAAAGTTGAAAAGGCGAACGATACAGTTATCGAAGAAGGTTTCACAACCTCAACATCTTATGGGAATTTTATTCTTGTTGATGAAGTCGCTGGTAACTGGAACATTAAAGAAGGTGATTTGGTTAAATTCGGTAATGCTGCATCTAATGCTGCCACAGATAATACATATTCTATTCATGCTGCTCCATCAACAATTATCGGTCAGGCGCGTGTTCGTCAAATCCGTTATGACAGCGGAACAGTAAATGCTGCTGCTTGTCAGTATCGCCTGTATGTTTATGATATCAAAATGACAGGTGGAGAATTTGCTGACGTAAGAACAATTTATTATGATGACGCTGCTATCAATGGTTTTGCTGACCCTGTTCTAGAAAGTAGTAAAGCTGTTCTTAAAGAAGCTAAGCAAAATACACTAGTATTCCGCGCACCGTATTCGGCTTCTAAAACTTTGGCAACTGATACTGGCGGAACATACGATAATACCTACACTTATCAGAAAGACTTTTCTACTGAATTTACAACATCAGGCACATCGACACTGACTGTTACAGGAACTGAAACTTTCCCATATTCTTCTACTCCAACACAAACACAGTTGGATACAGAGTTCTATATGGTTTGGCAAGCTGATGTAACAATCGATACCGTAACATATAAAGCTGGTGAGCCATTCCGCCTGACCTCAGCAATGATCACTTCTATCAGTAATACAGCTGTTAACATTGATGTCGGCACAACTCTGAGTGCTGCAACAGATGCAACTATCAAAGTGAAGGTTAAACAAACTGATGTCACACCGACACCTAAAAATGCTTTGAACTCAAGGTATGTTAAAATTAACACAGCGACCAATGAGACTGGCCAAAATGGTCCATGGAACTTAGGTATTACTGACGCATATAAAATTGAAGCTGTTTATATTGATGGTTCTGCATATTCTGAATCTGGAACTGATTATAAGTCTCAGTTTATCTTAGACAACGGTCAGCGTGATAACTTCTATGGTCACGCAAAACTGATTAAAAAGCCAAGCGCGACGATTTCAACTTCTTCAAAATATATTGTTGTTAAGTTTTCCCACTTTGATCCAAACTATGGTGGATCTGTTGGTTCATACTTCGCGATTGATTCATACCCTGTTGATGACACAGGTGGTTCAGGTATCTACACCTACGAAATTCCTGTTTATCGCTCACAGAAACTTGGTTCATTCGACTTGAGAGATTGTATTGATTTCCGCCCATATGTCGATAACACTGCTACAAGTGCGACTGCTATGTCGGGGGCTGACGAAAACCCACTCGAGACATTCGCGTTTAAATCTATTGCTGGTGGCTATGAAATGCCTATCCCGACTGAATCATATACAACTGATGCTGAATATTATCTACCTCGCATCGATAAAGTTGTGTTGTCAGAAAAGGGAACAGTCGAAGTATTACAAGGTGCTTCTAGAGTAAATCCGCGTGCACCAGTATCACCAGTAACAGTTATGGAACTTGCTACGATTAATATCCCGCAATATCCTTCTTTGTCTCCATATTTGGGCAGAACAACTAATAGAAAAGATTATTCCTGTAATGTTTCGCTTAAACAAAACAAGCGTTACACGATGGCTGATATCGGCGCAATTGAAAAAAGAATTAATCGCCTAGAATATTATACATCATTGAACCTTCTTGAAAAAGATACAGAAAACCTTACTATTACTGATGCTTCTGGTAATGACCGATTTAAGAATGGTATCTTTATCAATAACTTCGCTGATCACACACTCAGTAATATGAGAGATCCTGACTTCAATGCTGCTGTTGATACACAGCGTAAGTTCTTAACAACTAACTTCTTTGAAGAACAGGTCGATGTGATTTACGATAGTGTAAACTCCACTGGTGTTCAGAAAACAGGCAACCTTCTCACGCTACCTTACTCATTGGTAGATAATCAGAGAAACATTAATGCTTCTAAATCACGTAACTGTATTGGTGCTTTGCTGTTTAACTATAAAGGTGATGTAGAACTTTATCCGCCATCAGATAACTTTGTTTCAATGGAAGATGGTGGTGATATTACAGTAGAACAAAATGCTCTTGGTCAAGCACTTGAGCAGTTTGCTGATAACTTGAATAATGCTGGTATCGTAAATGGTATTGAAACATCAATGACAGGAACACCTGCAGCTATAAGAGAAGATAGTGTTGAGCTTGGCGGAAGAGACAGGTTTTTCGACAGAGGTGGCATAGCGAATAGGATCACTTTTACTGGCGGTGTTCAGTTTGATGCTTCTTTCAATCAAACAGTAGACGCTGATAATTTGCAGCAATCTGTTGATGTTCTGACAATTGAATCTACAGGTAATGACACTGTCACAGAAAACTTTGGTGAGCGTATTATTGACATCGGCTTTTCTCCGTTTATGAGAAGTCAAAATGTAACTATCCACGCTACTCGACTGAAGCCAAACACAAGAATGTATGCCTACTTCGATGGTGATGATGTATCAGAACATACTCGTCCATTAACATATTCTACATTTACATCTGCTCTTTCTTCAGGTGTTGCTAACTTCTGGTCAGACTTTAATGAAACAACTAACGATTATGGTGATGCACTCGTAACTGATTCTGAGGGTCGTTTGGCTGCACAGTTCCGTATTCCTGAGTCAACCTTCCGTATTGGTGAAAAAGTTTTGAGATTGGTAGACGATAGTTTGAATAGAGATGACTTTGCTACTTCATCTGCAGACGCTACATTTACATCGTTTGGTCTTGATGCTGTTTCGCAAGGGACAATTACCTCAACACAAGTTCCGTCATTTACTACTGACACTATTGATGGTGACCCACAAACGATTGCCAACCTCGTAACTGATGTTCGTGTCGAAGATATAACTTCAAATGTAAATGTTGACTTTAATGCCACCTCTTGGGATCCAGTCGCTCAAACATTCTTGATCACACAAGAGGAAGGGATGTTCTGCCCCGCAATTGATTTGTATTTCCGCAAGAAATCTTCAACAGACGGTATTACGATTCAAATTCGTGAAGTTGTGAATGGATATCCAGGATCTCGTGTTGTTCCTTATGGTAGTAAATACCTTTCACCATCAGATGTAAATATTTCAACTGAAGCTAGTGATGGAACCGTGACATTCTCAGCAACACAGGTATCATTTGATTCTCCTCTGTTCTTAGAAGGTGGTCGCGAATATTGTATCGTAACCCTTCCACAAGCTAACAACCCTGATTATGAAGTTTGGGTTTCTGAACTTGGTAAGAATAAAGTTGGGACAACTGAGCGTATTGTTGCTGAAGATGTATCATCTGGTATCCTGTTTATTTCCGCCAACAACAGAACTTGGAATGCTTTCCAAGCTGAAGACTTGATGCATAGAGTTTATCGCTGTTCGTTTACAACAACAACTGATGGCGAAGCTAAGTTTACAAATGGTCCAATCGATTACCTAAAAATGACGGACTATACTTCTGGTGCTTTCAAAGCTGGTGACTCGCTTCATGCTTTCGATATTACGTTAAATGGTGGTGGTTCAGGTCACGCTGTAAATGATATTGTAACTTTAACAGGATTCGGCAACGGAACTGGGTTAAAAATTAAAGTTACATCTGTCAATTCAGGTGCTATAACAGGCTTTACAATTAATGATATGGGTCAAAACTTTACAGCTGATGGAACCGCGATCGCTCAATCGGCAACTACAGGTGCTGGCACTAGTGCTACTTTCAATATTGTAACTAAAACAGGTTCTGTTGAGAGATACTCAACTCTGTTTGATGTTGCTCGTGTTAATTTGATCAAATCTGATTTTGATGTTAGTGATATTATTTCTAATGGTTCAACTCAAGGAACACTTAATGCAATAGAAAATAAAATCTATAACTCTTTGGCGTTGAATTTCGGTGAGCTTGTTCTTCCTAAAACGACAATTACACACCAGTATGATGGAACGCAATCTAGCGGTGTATCCTCAAAAGGAACAACTAGCCGAAAAATTGTCAAAGGTGAGAAACAAATTACTACTAAAGAATATGCTGTATATTCTAACTCGAATGAAGATGCTAACCTTAGTAGTAACAAATCGTTTAATTCCGAGGCAACACTGACATCAACTTCTGAGTTTGTCAGCCCTGCTATTGACCTTTCTCGTTGTGGGTATATTACAACTAAAAACAATGTAAATAATGACTCAACTAATGAAGATTCTACAAATAATGGTAATGCTCTTTCGAAATATATTTCTAAAAGAGTTAAACTTGCTGATGGTCAAGAAGCTGAAGACTTGAGAGTGTTCCTCGATCAACAAACTCCTGTTGGTTCAGATGTTAAGGTTTATGGTAAGTTCCAAGCTGCTGAAGATGATGCTGATTTCCGCGAAGAACTAGAATGGTTTGAGTTAAGTTTGGTAAATACGCCTTCAAATGATGGTTTGAGCCAAACAAGTTTTGTTGAATACGAATATAAGATCGCTACTGCTAACCTTGATGGGAATGATGTTCTTTCATACAGTGTTGATAGGGTTGATGCAACTTCTATCACGGCAGCTGGTTCTGGTTATACAACAGCACCAACTGTAACTTTCTCAGGCGGCACAGCAATTAGACAAGCTAAAGGTTATGCTGTTCTTAATAGCGGTGCTGTTGCTTCTATAGTCATCACTGATCCAGGAAGATATGAAACTGGTTCAGCTGTTCCTACGATTGCAATCACTGGCGGTGGCGGTTCAAGTGCTACTGCTACTTCTACTCTCGGCTCTACAACTTACACGGAGTTTAAAGAGTTTGCTGTTAAAATTGTGATGTTAACTGAAAATACATCTAATGTTCCTCGTTTGAAAAAATTAAGAGCAATCGCATTACAGGTGTAATATGAGTGAGTTTTATACAGATAAATATGTGAGAGACAAAGAGACGAATGCTCTAATTAGCAATGATCACTCTGGGTTAGCTTCGTATAAAGCGAAAAAAAAGCAATCTTTGAAGATTGAAGAAGTTTGTGATGATATAAATAGTCTGAAACAAGATTTGGCTGATATAAAAGAAGCCTTGAAAATAATTCTAAAGAAATAGGTAAGAAAAATGTCAACACTTACAACTCGTTCTGGTAAAGGCTCTCCTCTCACTAATACTGAGGTGGATACGAACTTTACAAACCTCAATACTGATAAGTTTGAGAGTGGAGATGACATTACCGTTGATGATATTACGGTATCAGGTCGTTTTATTGTTGGTGTTGATGCCTCCGTTACTGCTGCTGGCACTACGCAAGGAACTGCTACAGCTCTCTCAAAAACTTATAATATCGTAAATACTGCATCGGCAAACCAAGGTGTTCAGCTTCCTGATGCATCTTCTGGCACAAGGATTACAGTCTTTAACTCAACAACTGCTACGATTAAAATTTATCCATACACTAACGAATCAATCAATGACCTTAGTGCTAATGCCGCATTGTCGCTTGGTCCAGAAAAAGGTCGTGACTTCGTTGCTGTGTCTGCTACTCAGTGGCAATCAACTGACGAAGGCGACGCTTTAGTTGCTACAACCATCGACGCATCAGGACTTGCTTCACTTGATGGCGGTATTGATGTTGATGGCGCATTTACTGTCGCTGACACTTCAGGTAATGTTGACACCTCGGGAACTCTGACTGTTGATAGTCTTGCTTCACTTGATGGTGGTATTGATGTAAACGGTTCGAACTTTACTGTTTCTACAGCAGGTGCTATCGTCGGTGCAAGTCTGAGTATTTCTGGCACAACGACATTATCAGGCGACCTGAAATATGGCACTTCAGCTGCAGTAACCACTGCTGGAACGACTCAAGGTGCTGCAACCAGTTTAACTGAATCTCATAATATTGTGACAACTTCATCAGCTAACCAAGGCGTGAAACTCCCAACAGCGGTTGTGGGTAAAAAAGTTGAGGTCTATAACTCTACGGCAAATAAAATTAATGTTTATCCGAATACTTCTGACACAATCGACACTGGTTCAGCGAATGCATATAAACCACTTGCTGCTAATTGTTCCATGGTTCTGATTTGTAAGGACGCCACTAATTGGCAAATTCATAGACCTCTGGCTGTTAGAGATAGTAGTGGCACACTGCTTAATTAATTTGAAGGACTTATAAAATGGCAATACATTTATTAGGTGTTAGGTCTACAACTGGCGCGTTCCAGCTGGAGGGTTCAGGTGCTCAGTATATACCTACAGCGAATCTTTATGGGCTGGATATCGGCGACTTATGGACATGGACTGGTTCAGTGATAGCTAAAAAGTTTGCTACTGTCGAATCTAGAGGATCTCTAAAAGTTTCCACAAGCGGTGTAGCGACTAATTATACCAGCATCGGGACATTTACTGATCGGGTTCACAACTCTGAAGTTGGTGACCACCCAATTACAGCCGATGATACTTCGAATGCAAATGTTTATACCTTCCAACAATATACAACAGCCATCACTGATAACAAAACAGTTAGACCTCTGTGTTATGATGACAGCACTGAAGAAGTCAGAGAAATGACTGACGCCGAGATTGATTCAGAAATTATGGACCTGTTGATAGATCGCTGGTGGGATCAATTTTACATGACAGGTAAATACTGGCTCAAGCAAGGAACAGCTGCTCCTAACTCCAGTGATGGTGCTGGAACTCATACCTATACAGAGAGATATACCATCACTGATACACAAACCGATGGCACGACTGTAACGTATAAACTCTGGCAGCAAACGGAATCCGCAGTAGAAAATCATACTGTTGGGACTGGTGGTCTAAGTAGACCTTTAATAAAATTTAATTCTGATAAGGAAATCGTAGAATTAACTGTTGCTGAAACTGAATCATTGGTAGATCGTTTCCGCAACCGTATTAGCACAACAACAGTTGGAACTTATCGTTTATCAACAGCCGAGCCAACTGATACTGGAACTTGGAACCAACAGGGCAGCACTATGACTGACCAAGTTAAAACCAGCTCTACAGTTGCATATGCAGGCAGTTATGATGGCACATATGCTGGCACATATCAAGGCACATACACTGGAACATATACAGGGACTTTCACTGGCACTTATGCAGCTGATTATGGCGGTTTTGCTGGCACATCATATTCAGGCGACTATGACGGAACATTTAATGGTGACTATGTTGGTTATTACACAGGTTCTTATACTGGAACATATACAGGTTATTATGACGGTCTGACGCTGCAATCATCTTCATCTACACAGGAAAGTAAAAAACTGTTTGCAAGAACTGGCTAAATACAATACACTATTTTTTATTATGGAGTCTATATAATGTCTAAAGAAACCCTTCCAAAATACAAAGATCCAATATGGCAGGATAAAGATAACCGCCATATCGTTTGTCGCATCTTACAACCAGATGATGTTTATGCTATTGCCCATGTTATTGCTGGTCCAGAATCAGATGGCAAGACAAACAGAGATTATGATGCATTAATGGAATCATTTGGCGAAGAAGAAATTGACCGCTTGACAGATGAGCATAAAGTAGAACAGCTTCGGAAAAGGGAAATAGAAGCCGAAAGAAATTTGGCAAAGCAAGCCCGAAAAAAGCAGGAAGTTTTGTTCAATATGAAACTCGAGGCGTTCGAAATAGAAGAAATTAAAAACTCTACCAACAGAGAACTCAAAAAGCGTCTCCGTAAAGCTAAATCTCCTATAGAGGTTCAGGCATTCGCTACAATATTAATCCAAGACGCTCTCAATAATGCAGAGTAATGGCTATCTATTAGTCGCCTCTGTAAATAAAGCATATTACGACGCAGCAATCAGGTGCGCTGAATCTCTATTAGACTTTTATCCAGAAGCGAAAATCACCTTATTCACCCACGAAGAATGGGTTTGTGAT
>Ga0181380_1000517_pt1 | contig 17210 bp, 15 predicted proteins | sample 3SPOviralmetaG_FD_130116 | JGI IMG/M metagenome (GOLD analysis project Ga0181380, IMG submission 130116) | Marine viral communities from the oligotrophic San Pedro Time Series (SPOT) site, San Pedro Channel, CA, USA - 3 SPOT_SRF_2009-08-19 | ecosystem: Environmental > Aquatic > Marine > Strait... | reverse complement strand
GCGTATAATCGATTTTTAAAATCGATTATAAAAAATAAAAAATGATTTTTATATAATCAGTATCCATTATAAAGAATATACAATGAATGATATCATATTTAAAGCAATGAATCACCCTCATATCAAATGGAATGTAACCAAGAACAAAATGTATAAAGACCTAGTTGAACCTAAACCTAAAGACAATAAAGATAAACACTGGTTTTTCTCTCACGAATTCCCCCCTGATGTATGTAAGCTTATTATGACGTATAAAAGACAAGACGAAAAATATTACATTGAGTGTTTTATTAAAGAGAACAAGCTAAAAGAAGAATATATGATTCAGTATTTATTAAGCCATTATACTCGTGATTATTATAATAAACATTTAAAAGGAAGGACTAAGCATTTAAAACAACGAATGAGTGCTAAGGATTTAAGCTGTTTATTATATTATGCTATTAATAGATTGAAAAACCCTGATTTTATTAAAGTTACTGATAAATCATATAGAAAATTATCATTGATTGACGCTCAAGAATTTTGTAAGAAAAAATATTGTGAAGACACTAAAAAGAAGATTCAAGACCTTAAAGATTATGAATTCTTAAAAAAAGAAAAGGGTAGTTATATGGTTAGATGTAGATATAAAGGATTTCCTAAAACTACTAAAGGTATAGAACGTGTATATATAATAAGTCACAGCGAATTAAATAACACTTATGTTTTTTACATTCCTTTAAAAGTTGTTGATGGTAAGATTAATAGTGCTAAAAATATTAAAGAAATGTTATCAGATGAAACTAAATATAATAGAACGCTCTATGATGGAACTATTGAAAAAGACATATGTGTAATTCAGCCTGAAGGCTATAATATGGATATGCTTTTTAATTTGAAATTTAAAAAAGAATTTTGGAAAAATAAAGCAAGTTTTAAAGTTATTGTTAATAACTTAGAAGTTATTAGTTATCAGAAATTACCTGACACACTGGCTAGATTCAATTGTGATTCTAATAATTACATAAATAGTAAGAAATATAAAGATATTGATTATTTAGCTTGTTAATCGTGATTTTAAAATAAAATAGAATAAATAAAAAATATTGTAATTCATAAAATTTGTATGATAATTATCGGCTTCGTCTCGTTCAGCAGTTGCTACTTCTAATTCGTATTCTAAAAATTCTATTGTTTCCTCTTGAGTCTTTATTCTTAACTCTTGGTTTTTAATATGAGTAATGAAATCATCCATACCTTCAATTAATGACATTTATATATATTATAATAGATTTTATAAATCGATTTTAAAAATAAAAAATGATTTTTAAATATCAGTGAATATATATCATAATATATGGCTGGTTTTCACACTAAAACATTTAAAAAAGATGATGATTATATGACACCAAAACACGCTTGGACTGATATTAAAGAATTTATACCAAAAGATAAGACCATTTGGGAGTGTTTTTATGGAGATGGAAAAAGTGGTGAATATTTAAAAGAAATGGGTTTTAAAGTAATACACGAAGAAATAGATTTTTATGAAAATAATAAAGGGGATATATTAATTAGTAATCCACCTTTTAGTGATTGTAAAAAGATTATACCAAGATTAAAAGAATTAAATAAACCTTTTATAATGCTTATGCCTTCTAGTAAAATAAATACCTCATATTTTAGAAAATCTTTTTGTAATGATGATGAATTACAAATAATAATACCTAGAAAAAGAATACATTTTTTACAAGAAGGAAAAGTTAAAGGTAAATGTAATTTTGATTGTTTTTATTATTGTTATAAAATGAATCTTAAAAATTCTATTACTTGGTTATTAGATGATGATGAAAAAAAATTATTAAAAGATGAAGAATAAAAAATGATGAATTTTTTTGTTACAAAAGTGATTATTCATCTAAATCGATTTTATAAAGCGATTATAAAAATGAAAAAGTTTATAAAAATGTCTAATCAATTTCCATATTATCAATTTTAACGTATTCTCTTGATAAATCCTCTTTATCACTTATCATTATTTTTCTTAAATTATTAATTAAATCACGTATCTCTTTAAACTCACTTCTTAAATCTTTTATATCTTTTTCTATTTTATTAAACTCGTTAATAGTTCTACGTTGTGATGGCATCTATATTATCACTATCTATAATATTTTCAATGTCTTTTTCTTTTTTATCTTCTTTATCTTCTTTATCAAAAACAGGATGTCTTTCAGGATTTTCTTCATCGTCTTTTTTAAAAGGAACTATTTCACGTAGTCCATTTACTATAACTGGTTTTCTTACTGATGGATATTTACCATCAAATTTTTTATTAAATAAATTAATTACATCTAAATCTATACTAGGGCTTGATTCCATTAAATTGTCATATTCTGACCTCATTACTTTTAAAAAATCACGACAAGTTTTTCTTTTCTTATCATGTAAAGATAATTCTATTTCTATATTTCTACTTAATTTAGCCCAAGCTAATGCTGATATTCTATGACCTTCATATACTTCTGAGTATCTCAAAAATGATAATAAAGTACCTAATATACCACATAATAAATTCAACGACCCTACACCTGCTGAGAACCCTTGTTTATATCCATCAGGCACATACGATTCAGTAGCAAAATTTGCTGTTCCTGTTAATGTTGATAAAATTATTATAGGGATCTGAAAATGATGATATTTTTTTTTATATTTTCTTTGACTAAAACTATGTAAATATTGAAAACATAAAGCTACTTCACCCCATTCACTTAATAGATCTTCTATTTCTTCACTCCATTCTTCTATATCTTCAGGAATATCACGTGGTGTTTTTAAATCCATTTATTATTTAAATGATATAATATATTCTTTATTTTTTATTTTATATCTTAAATCTTCTTTATTAATTCGTTTTTTTCTATGAGTATTATGTTTATCATAATATTCTTTTTGATAATCTAAAATTTTTTGTCTGTTTTCTTTATAATAGTTCTTAGCATAATCTACATTGTAACTTGGTTTCTCCTCCATTTATATATATATATTTATATAAAAAAGTTACATTATGTATGTTTTTTTCGTTTTTCATTTATTTTTATATATATAGCACCTATGACATAAATATATAGCTATATTTATAAAATAATATACACTTTTTAGAAGAATATAATATATAATATATGTATTATATATTAAGAGTGAGATAAGAGTGATATAAAACTTATTAAGAAAAAGTTTTATCTGTCAGTTTTAAAAAAGAATCACAAAAAGTGTAATATAATTTATATTTTTTTAAAAATTGTAATTACTCTAAATCTATGATTAGTGGATTTTACCATTCCAATACGTCCTATAATATCAAATTGTGTTTTTTTATATTGAGGTAATACTTGGTCTAACCAAATTAATATACCATCTTTTTTTAGTATTTTATAACATTCATTAAATACAACATTACGTTTTACCATACAACACCCGTAATGATCGCAGTCTTCTATAGAATAAGGCGGGTCAGCATAAATTCTCTCATATAAATTATGTGGTAATATATCACCCATTTCTTCAGCCTCAAATCCAGTATTATAATCCACTTTATCGTGTTCGTCATCAATTGAACCACTAAATAAATGTAAAGTTTTATCTTTTATTGGTGGAAACATCGTATATATACGTTTCAAATATCCATGAGGATAAGCTCCATATAAATTACTTTTAGTTGTATAATTATTACCCATAACCCATATTCCTTCAATTACATTATTATTAAGCATTAATTTTGAATAGTTAGGAAAACTATTATGATAATTATCAATTATTTTTTGTAAATCCATTTATATTATAATATAATTTATATTTTATTTTTTTTCTCTTGTAATTGTTCGGCTTCTTCAAATTCACCTAATGTGTCAAATGGTGTTAATAATGGTTCATTATAAGGAACTTCTATTTTATAAATTATACTTGAATGTTCGTCTAATATAGCAGGTCTTCCATAATTATCAAATATTTGTGTAGTTACTGTATTTAAAACAGTTCTTTTTTTTATTATATAACTCATACTATTATCACCTTGATTTACCATAAAATCAGCTGAAGGTGTTGATTTATTAACAATTGCTACAACTGGTAGTTTTCCATTACTTTGTTCGTTACCTCCATAATATTTAGTAAGTCCAATTACATCTGACCTAACTTGATAAAATGGAATATTTGTTTTTGATGGTAATACATCAGCAGTAATAAATGTAGATGTTTGATTTTGAACTATTCTATATGGTGAAGCTTTAACATCAAAATTAAATACTTTAGGTGTTTCATCATATTGAACTACTCTAAAAGGATTTGGAACACCTAAAGTATTAAAATATGATATGCTAAATGGATTAGTTTTCCAAGATATTATTTCATTTGAATTTATATTAGCATTAGTTGTAAAGGGATAAACAGGACTATCATTTAAATTTACACCTAAATTTAAAAATCTATAATTTCTATTAAGTGATATATACTTTCCTAATTCTTCAGTCATATAAGTTTTGGTTTGTTGTAAAGAAAAACCTAAAACATTCCATAAACTATTCTCAAAAGTTTTCTCACTAATTCCAAAATTTGAGAAGAAAATTCCACAATTACTATCAAATATTGTATTTTCTTTTAAAACTATTTCATTATCAAAAACTTCCTGTGTATGTGTAATTAATGTTGTTGGTGATACCTCATAAATTGGTTGATTAGCTTCTCCATTTATTTCTAAAGGAAATTTAACAGCATCAGTTGTACTTGTTACTTGTGATTGTTTATAATAAATATCAGGATTTCCACTAGAATCATCAGCAACACCAGTTAATATTGAAGCATCAAAACCACTTAAGGCGGTGTTAAATTGTTTTCTTGCTGTATGACAATTACTTAAATTAAATCTTGCTTCTGTGCTATCAAAATTAAACAAAAAACTATCAGCACCTATATATATTTCATCATTTCCAGTGTCATAATAATAAGTATGTCTTAAAAGTTCATCTCCTGTAGCTGTTTCAAATCCTGATTCAATAAATGAATTGCTAAAAATAGGATCACTGGTTGTAGGATTTGGTGTAGATGAATCTTTATTAAGCATTCCAACTTCTAAATTACTTGTAGCACCTAAACCATTCCATAATAAAATACATTGATTACCTGCTGAACTGAAATGTCTATCAAAACCAATTCTATTATACTCTTGTGTTGCTACTGGAAAATTAGCATTTACATATTGTTCTTTTGTTTGTGTAAAAGTTCCTCCATATGTTGAGCCACCGCCGTCTTCACCATCTTTATAATATTTAAAATAAGGTGTAGAAGGTGTTACTGGAACAGTAACTGCTGGTGTAGTCATTTTTATAAAAAATCTACCTTTTACCATTGTATAAATTTTTCCATCATTTGCTTTCCAAGGGTAAAAAACACCAAAAGCATTTGTTTCATCATAAGCATTTATGGTTGTATCACGTGTTAAATATAATGGATTAGTTAAATTAATATCAAATTCAGGATTATCACTTCCAAAAGGCTCATTTTTATATGTTGGTAAATCAGCAAAAGGCAGTGCTTCACAAGATACATGTAAAAAAACTGAATTATCAGGTGTTGAGTTTGTATCTTTAGCCATATTATTTTCCCAAAATTCACTATCTTGAATTTGAATTTTAAATAAATTTATATATTGTCCTAATGTTGCTTCATTATAAGGCATATTTAGATACATATCGTGTTCTACAAAATGTTCTGTTGTTTCTCCAGCACAAGTTATTGTATTTAAAAAAGCAAATATAGTTTGAAAACCATCATAAGAAGCATCATAAAGCATACTCCTACCATATAGGAAAAATTCAGGATTATAACAACCTATATATTCATAATTATCTTGATAATATTGAACTTCAGCGTGATTATTTTCTACGTTTGTAGCATCATTATTATAAAATTTATCAAAACTTCCTTTATAAAATGTTCTTCTTGTAGCACACTGAAATAATTTAAATGTTTCTGTTTCACAAGTTAATCCACTTTGAACCTCTTTTGAATCGTGCCACACAATAGGGGCTGTATCTATAGCACTATTACTCCAACAAGTCATTTTTTTTATTTTAGGCTTTGTATGTTTTTGTAATTGTTGTGATATTTGTTCGGCTACACTAGAAGGACTCACAAAACCCTTATCAACCTCTAATTCAACTTTATTTTGATACACTGAATAATCATATCGTGATATTGTTCTATCAAATGTCACACCTCCAAAAACACGCCCTCTAGCTGTTCCAGTATATTTTGTATTTGGATTACGTTTTAAAATTGTGTATCTTTTGTTATCAATTGGAAAAGCAAAATTATAAATTGATTTATAATTTGTTGATATTAATCCATTTTGGATTTCTTCTGTTTGAAGGTCTTTTGAATTATTTAATGAACTCCAATCTGTATTATATGTATCAGGATCATAATTAAAATATGGATAAGGTAAATTAAATGTATATAGCCCATCTTGATTTTTATAATATTCTAAAAAAGTTGTTACTTTATTGTCAAAAACATCATAAGTATTTTTTTGATATGTTGAAGTTGTTTCATCATATTCATAAAACTCACTTTCACCTATTTTTTCATTTTTAAATTCAATTACATCTTGTCCTGAGCCACGAATATTTATACCAGCATATTGAACTGATAAAACTGAATTTTCAGGTAAAACTAAACCACCATCTATACGATTTATCCATTTAGAATTATCAGGGGTTTTTTCAAATGAATGGTCGCAATCACATTCTAAAAAAACATAATCTTGAGATTGACCTTTACTTTCTTTATTTGCCATTTATATATATAAATATATTTTAAATTTTAAAATATATTTTATAAACAAACTTTTTAAAAAAAAGTTTTATCAAAAATGTTTTTTTAAAAAGTTTTTTTGTTTAAACTTTTTTTTAAAAAGTTTTTTTTATCCATAAACCTCAGACCAACGACCATTCTTGAGAACTAAAGTTTTACTCATTTCTAAATATACTAACTGCTGAACGTCACTATCAGCTCCTCCAGTAGTATTAATGTTTAATTCAATACCTCTATTTGAGATACGTTCAGCAGTAATATTTCTTAAACATATAAAATGTTTTAGACCTTCCAAGGTGTCATCTTGGTCGTAACCATTAATTAAATTATTATCTGTAAAATCTACACCAAGAGTATCTTTAAAATCTCTAGCAGTAATATTCATTGGTAATCCTTCACTTCTAAAAGTAGTAGAATATATTTCTGATGGATTTTCAAGTGATATAGGGTATAAAAATCTATCATTTATTTTTACATTAATATCATAACTATCAGCTGGTAATTCACTATAATATCTATTATAAAGTGAATCGTTATGAGTAGCCGTAGTTTCTGAATGTAAAATAGTAATAGTATTAATTTGTTTCTGTGCCCCGCCTAAATTCCTAACAAAATTTGGATTTGAATCGTAATTAACAGTAGTAGTGATTAATTTATTTTCTCTAAATGGTAATTGTAACATTTGATTTTTATTTTGGAATTCTGCCATGGTCTCTGCGTCGTAGTAGATGTAGTCAGCAATTAGAACAGGTGAATCAACATCAAGTTCAAAAACAGGAGCAGTTGTTACTGATTCATCTTTACATAATGTTTTGGTGCTGTCAGTTTCCATAAATAATTCAATTACTACAGGTTCAGCACACATATAGAGCGGAATCTGTGTGAATCTGAGTGAATTAAACATATCGTGTAAGTCAATTACATAATCGGATAAATTAAATGGATTAGCAACATCAGGTAACTTAGTGTCGGCTTTATCAGTTGCTGATGTACTAGTTCCAGTATTTGCTGTAAAATCTAACGAAAACTCTTTCCCTGTGTCATATGTCATTTCACTAGGTTTTTCTGTTCCATCAGCTACACCGCTGTTATCCATAAATGGAAACTTAATCGGTCTATAAGCTGACATTAAACCTGATTTAATACTTTCTTTTCGTAGGACTTGTTCGTTGTCTATAAAAAGATTCTTGTAACTTGACAGCAGGTTGAATGATTCGGTTTGATCCAAAATTTGATTACCACATCGTAGGACACATTTTGATATGAAACTTTTTGCTCCAGTCGTAGTTGGAAGGAAACCAGCATTTGTAGGGTCAGTTCCACTTACATTTTTGAGTGAAAATTTAATTTTAGAATTGGAATGTAATATGCCTTTTTTATCTAAAGTAAATCTAATATAATCTTTTCGTGATACTACAGGGTCTAATAATGACGTTTCCACCCCTTGTGTTTCTTGAAAAGACTTACAATTTGGCTTTAGAATATCAGGAACTGAACTATCTAGACATTGTTTAGATGGAACAGCTGAAGGATTTAATGATTTTACGGATTGACCTATATTACTCATTGTTATTTATATATTATAAATATATTTTTTTTATAAAAAATTATTTTTTTTAAAAAGATTAATTTAATCAATTTAGGACTTGAATTCCTACATCATTAAATTGTACCATATTTCTAGAATGTACGAACATATATGCTGAATTAGCATAATCGGTATCTTTATCAGTCGTAAATTGAATAGTAAAATTACCTCCTACAGTATTCATTCCTTGGTCTGAATAAGAATCCAGTTTTACACCTACACCACTTACAAAATCTCCAGCTTCTTTATCGGCAGTGTCTGAGAAACTTTCTACTAGATTTGTATTATTTGGTGAGACATTAGTTTTAGTTAAATCACTAAAGTTTTTAATAGCACTAATAAAATTTTTCATAATCTGAGAATTAAATAGTGTTTGGTCTGCGTGTTCGTCAGTTATTTCATATTGAAGTGCTACTTTAACACCATTCATTAAAAACTGAAGGTCTCTAATTGTAGCTGGTTCAGTAGCTGATTTCATCACAGGTAAATTTCTAGTTCCATTCTTTAGATAATTATTCGTGTTCTCACTAGGAATAAATGTAACCCACGCCCCTATAGCATTAGACAATCCTAAGTTAAAATTTAAGGTGCTAAAAGCACTATTAATAACGGAATAATAGGAGGAGATACTATTATACATAAACTGAGTAGGAGGTTTAGTTTCTGTAATCATTGTACCACTTAAATGTAAATCACTGAGTTCATAAGTAGGCGTAATATCAGCATCACTTCTAAAAGCCTGTTGGTCGGGTACAAGTGACAAGGAAATTACAAGCCCATGTTGAAGGGGAACTTGACTCGACATTAGCCCACAAGGAAGTGTAATACTGAAATATTGCTCTGTTTTATCATCACCAGTTCCATCATTCTCAGCACAAATATCACAGGCTGAACCTTGAGAAACTACTGACAAATTAGTAGCATTTGAAGAAGTTAAAATTTGATTCTTACTTTGTGTAACTGCTGTTAGACTACTAAGGAATCTATTATAGAATTTAATTTCTTCGACAATTTGAGAATTAGATAATAAACTAATAGATAATTTATCAAATAGTGAATAAACACCTAAACGTTCATCTAAATTACATTTATTAGAAGCAATTGTTGAAGAACCATTTTTACAGGTTAATTTACCATTTAATCTAATACTAGAACCCTGTACTAAGGCACTTGGATTCTGATGAATTGTAAAATTTATAAGAGGAACACCACTGAAGGTTACTTTGTTATTAGCGGGGTGATTGCTAGGATTTAATGAGAAGAATTGACTTGACATCTTATTTATATATTATAAATATATTTTTTTTATAAAAAATTATTTTTTTAAAAAACTTTTTAAAAAAAAGTTTAGACAAAAACTTTTTGATAAAACTTTTTCCTAAAAAGTTTATTTAGAACATAATCTCTACACCACTAGTAGTTACATCAAAACGTCTTACATGGACTAACCAACAATTTAATAATTTAGAATTACGGTCACCAGTAGCACCATTAAATTCAAGTGCTAACTGGAAATCTTTTCCTTGACAATTATAAATTTGATTTTCTAGTGCTAAACAGCGTCCAATAACAGCATTAGTTTTAATATGCTGGAATGAATTAGGAATAATAGAACCAAGAGCTAATGCCTTCTCAATCTCTGCTAAATACTGCCCGTCATATATAGGGTCTGAACTCTGTGTTTTATCTGTAGAAATTGGTCTATCAGGATTTAATTTTGAATTATAAGTCCATTGATACGATTTTAGCTTGTCCCAATTTCCACTTATAGAATTTCTAAAATTCGTAAATTGTTTAATATTTACGTCCATTGAAGCGTTACTATCAGTCGTAGGTACTACTAAAATTGATTTAGCCATACGATTATTTAAATTTAAATTTACTGTACTAGCAACATCTGAAGCTAAAACACTATGACGATAATTCTGAGCGCAAACACAATTATAAGAAACACGTCCATTTTCCATAAGTGCTTTTTCCATACCCTTTTTATAAGCATCAGTTACTGTTATTTCCTCAACAACCATTTCAACATTACTAATCTTAAATGTTGGTTTAGCAGTATTATCATCATAAGATGTAGAGGTTACATCTACTCCACTATTCAAATCAGCAACAGCATTAGCAATACCAGTTGAAAAACTTAGTTTAATAAATTTCTCACCTCCTACAGTTGCTATATCAATACTAGTAATTTTTTGCTTATCAGTTAATCCAGCTATAAGAATACGTTCTCCAACGCAAAATGGAACACGATTTACATCTACCATCATATTGTTTTTCCAAGATAAATAAACAGCAGTAGCTGGACTATCAGCCTGAGCGAAACCAGTATATTTAGCTTTAGCATTTACGTGAGATAAAGCAGGGCAAGAACCAGCAGTAATAGCATTCTTGAATAGTTTAAAAACGTTTTTTTGGTCGTTTATAATTAGTTCAATTCTTAAACCACCCATAAGACGATTGAAAAATATATTTTTAGACGAAAAAATACCTGTTCTCAGTTTCATTGACATTCTAACTTTGTTATATGTTACATTTCCAGTAGCATCTTTTTTAAAATAAGGATTAAATTGTGAATTGGTAAATCTAGAATATTCTTCACCATTCCAAGAGCGTTGTTCGGGGTTGTAGCCAACTACACCTTCAGTAAGTCCAAGTTTATTTACAGTAGTTTCATTTTCTTGGTATAAGTTCTGAATATTTACCCAAGAAGGATAATTTGGATATTCCTCAAGTAACACACCTGAACGATTATATATATATACTGTATCAAATAAAATTTGAGAGCCTAGTAAAGTATCTAACTGAACTAAATATTTATAAGTTGGAGAGTTCAAATCAATTTCAAAATCAAATTTGACATAAGATTTAGAAGGATCAAAAAATTCTAAATCGTCATTTATTTCTAAAATAATTTTTTGCTTAGGATTATACTCAAGAGCATTTTGAGATAAAAAGGACACAGAATTTTGTCCTACACGGATTTTAGGTTTAGCTTGAAAAAGTGACATCTATTTTATATATAAACTATATATTTTTTTTATAATTAATTATTTTATAAAACAAACATTTTTGATAAAACTTTTTCCTAAAAAGTTTAAAAACTACCACTACCCATTATCATATCTGTTAAAGGATGTGATACATTGCTTACCATTCCTATAGAACTCATTTGTGGTGAGACTATCATTTTTTGTGGAGGGGGTGCTGTAGCATTATTTTTTGTATTAGTAGCTTGATTTTTTTCATCAATGGTTTTTTTATCTTCACTTTTCTCTCCTAGGAAATCAAAAAATCCTGAAGCAATATCAGTTATTCCTCCTAATATTTCTGTAGGTGGAAATAATGATAATCCATCACCAACAATTCCTAAAACATTGGAAGTTTTTTCTTCCCAATTAGAACCTAGAGCATCAAAACCTTTTCCTTTTTCTATTCCTTGAATATCATTATTAATTAGAGAGATACCATCAGCTACAGCTACACCAGCACCAATTTTTCCTATCACTTTACCAAAAGAACCTACTTCTCCAGCCACTTTACCTGCTTGTTCTATTTCTTCAGCTGATTTTCCAGCATCTGTTGCTTTCTGAATTGCTTTTTGACTTGCTGTTTTTAAATTAGTTGCTACACGTTCAGTTGTTGTTCCTGATTTAAAACCATCAGCTACTGATTGACCCATTATTTTAAATTTAGATCCTTTAGTTAAAGTTTCATCTACTCCACGAAAAGCTGAATCAGCAGGATTTAAAACAACACCTCTAGGGGCTGTTGTATTAACAAGAAGACCAGCACGACCTGCTAAAGCTGTTTCTGCTGTTTTTACATTTTTACTATAAGCGTGTGCTGTATTCTTTAATAAATTATATGTAGCTTTTCCTCCTACTAATTCAGCAATATCATCTTCACTAATAGGTACGCCTTCTACAACTTCTTTTTGACCTCCTTCTACCTTTAATTTATCACTATAACCATCTATTTTCTTTTGTAAATCAGCTTGTGATTTATCAAATTTATTTTTAGCACGAATATTAGCGTTCTCAACTTGAATGTTATCTTCAGCTAATGAACCCATCATTTCATGTTGATTATTTGCGAGAGTCTGATAATACGATGACATATTTATTTTAATAAAAGATTTTTTTTTAAAAAGAATTTATTTTTTTAAAAAGTTTTTTATAATACACGTTCTAAAAATGTGGAAAATACCTGAACTGGATTTTCTTTCATCTTAATATTCATATAATTATAACGGGTTTTTTTAGTTGCTAAATTATAATATTTATAAAAATCACTTTCACCATTCTCAAAATTCTCACAAAATTCTTCTGCTATTTCAGCCAACATTTTCTTATTTGTTATAGGAAAACCCACTAGAACGTCTGTCAAATTGCTTCTAGTAATTTTCGGCATACTTTTGAAGTGCTGAATACTTATTATAATATCAGCATTCCAGTGACGTGCTTTCGTCACAAAATTTGTTAAAACTGACCCTCTTTTCATACACTCTGACCCAACTATATCATCAAATACACAGCAAATGTGTCCTCGTTCATCGGCTGGTTGTTTATCTTGTTGGTCTATAATATTTTGTAATTTTTGGTCTGTGTATATTGTTTCACAATCATATCTTTTTCTTAAAAATCTTGACGTTTCACATTGCTCTATAGTTGGACTAAAAATATAAACTTTTTTATAATAGTCTTGTGATAAAGCATCGTCGTGAAGCAAAAGCCAACTTATAATTGTAGATTTTCCAGTCTGACGTGGTGAAATTAATCCTAAAACAAATGGACTTTGTGGTAGGTAAGGATGTACTGTTTTATATTTTTTAGCATTAGGATCGGGTTTTACAGGTGTTACATTTATACCTTTTATTTTTTCAATTGGTTTTTTCGGTTCTTCATTTGTTTCTTCCATTTATATATTAATATATAATATATTATTTAAAACTTTTTTTTTAGAAAAATGATGAAAAATAATTTACTTCGTTTTGATATACTAAATTATCAATAGGATTTATTTTTACAGGTTCTGATTTAGGTTCTACAGGTTCTACAGGTTTTTTTTCTTTTTTTTCCTTTTTCTTTTTTTGTGCTTTATATTTTACTATTGATTTTACACTTGCTTCTTCTAGTAATTCTTTTAATTGGTCTTCAGTTAATGAGATGTTTTTATATTTATATGTTGGTTCTTCTACTATTTCTTTTTTTTGTGGTCTTGGTGTTTGTGGTTCTTCTTCAGTTTTTTCTAAAGAGTCTTTTTCTTCTTCTTGTAATTTTTCCATTCTCATTTTTTCAATTTTTTTTTCTTCAGCTAATATCTTTTTTTTATCTCTCATCATTTTTAAATGTGCTAATTGTTTTCTTCTTCTTATTTCTTTAGGTGTTTCATCCTTGATATTTTCTTTTAGTTGTTCTATTAATTCATTTGGAGGACTTTCTTTTTTAATAGGGGTTATTTTTACACCTAATTTTTCATTTGATGTTTCTTCTTTTTTATTTTCAAAAGCATCATCTATGATTATATTTGGTTTAGGTTCTGATTCTTCTTCAATTTCTTCTTCACTTTCTTCTTCACTTTCAGTTTGAATGTCATTCACTGCTTCAACAATTTCAGGCATTAAATCACTAGTATCATCACCATCATCTAACATCTTATATACATATATAATATTTTAATTTTCAGAAAAAACTTTTTTATAAAAAGTTTATTTACTGCTTATTTTTAATAATATGGAATGAAGCTGAAGTTGTAGGGGCTAAATCTCTAGCAAATGCTTCATTTTTAGTCACAATTGACACATTAATTGAATTAATATATAAATCTTCAGTATTATTTAATTTAAGATACATTCTTTCAGGTGTATAAGTCCTAATTCCTAATTGTGTTGTGCTTCCTACACTTGTATCAGTAATAATTGGACTTATAATTTTTGAAACCATTGATGTGTTACCATTCATTGTATAAGTATTTCCTAAATCAATTCTAATATATAAAAGATCATTATTTGTTAATGCTAATCTATTTGTTCCTTCAATTACTACAATTTGGTCGCCGTCAAAATCTGAACCAGCATCACCAGTTCTATATTTTGGTTGAATACCTATAGCTCCATCTAAAGTAGCTCCACAATGGAAATTTACGTTATTTACAGCATAAGGAATAAGAGCAGTACCTCCTAATTCATATATATAAAATTTTGAATTGTCATAAACCTTATACTGATAACTAAAACCACCAGCATTACTATTTAATGTCGGCTCAAATTCATAACTCCACCAATATTTTTGACCTCTCATTTCAGTAATAGTTAAAGTATTACCTAATGTATGAACTTCTGTACTATCTACATCAGCATCTGAAGCACACCAAGTATGGAATTTGCTATAATTACTTGCTAAATAATCTGAATTTTCTTTATTACCAAAATAATATTTCAAAAAGTTTCCATTAGCATTTGGTGATATTTTTTCACCTTTATTTTTCCATTGATTTTCTAAAATCCAACCAATATTACAATTTGAATAATCGTGATATAATTTTACATTTGTTGTTGTGTTGCTTGGAACAATAGGAACAATATAATCAGGTAATAAATCAGGAATATTTGCTTGTGTATCTCCTTTTATTGTTATGACTTGTGTTCCTTTTAATGTAATCTTAGGTATTAATTGATATGTATTATTATTAGTTGGTGGTAAAATTAAACTAATTGTTTTGGTGGTCTGTCCTGCTATAATAACTTCAATATTATTTCCATCAACTATAAATTCAATACTATCAGCCATATATTGATTTACAGGAACATATGAACCTCCAGTAATTGTGTATTCATATTTTTCCATAATATAAAGATAATCATTATCATCAACTTCTTCACAATTTAAATAATATAAATGATAAACATTATCTATAGCAACAACACATACATCAAAAAATAAAAGTTCATCTTCATCAATATCTGTTTCAATTGCTAAATCTCCAGCTGAAAATTGTGTATTTTCAAATGTTTGAAATCTTCTACCACTTGTTACACGACTTAATCCTAAAATAGTGCCATTTTTTGTAGTAGCAGGTAAATAAAATTTAATACCTCCAGCTTGTTGTGAAATAAATCTATTTATTTCAATCGTATTAGCCTCAGTAGCTGAACCTCCAGTAATAGTTATATTACCTTTATCTAAAACAGGTGTTATTGAATCATTACTTAGATAATTTTTTACAAATTCAGTAATATCAGGTAATGTTCTAGTGCCTCCATTTATAGCAACGTTTCGTTGTTTTGTACTCCAGCCAAATTCTACATGTGAAAATTCACTATTACTAGTATATTGTGGAACTACAGTCCATTCTCCTGTTACGTGAAAATCTCCGCCATATTCTCCGCTTGGATTATTTAATTTAGTTTGTAAAGAATCACATAATTGGTCTATATTATATTCACCTTTTTCAATTCTTACGAACATTGGATAATTACAAAAATTAAATATATTATCATTTGTAATACTTACATTTACATTCTGTAATAAAGCATAAGGATGTCCTGTATCAGTTCTAAAATAGTTCTTCATAAAAGTTGTAGTTTTTGAAGGTTGTTCTATTCCGTGATAAAATGCTAAAACTTTATCTTCATCAAAATTAAAATAAGCATTTCTATTCACTGTTACGTGATTTAATGCTATAAGACTATCTTTTTCAATCTTATAGGTTGATGAAAAATAATTTTGATAATTGTTAGGTTTTGAATTAACCTCATTGTCTTGACTTGTTAGAATTAATGACATTTTTATAATATAATATATTTTTTATTTAATTATTTTTATTTTATAATTTGAAATAAATTATAATAAAAATATAATGATAAATATATAGAATGGATAATTTAATTAAAAATATTAAGGAAATGCGTGATTTAAAAGAGAATAGTATTAATTTGTATATTAACACACTTAAGAACCTACATAATGAAATTTATGAAGATGAAAATTTTAATAATGTTAAATGGTTAAAAGATTATAATACTATTATGGAAGCTATTAAAGATAAAAAATATCTTACACAACGTAATATTCTAAATGCTGTTATTGTTGCTTTATCTACTGAAGATACTAAAGATGCTGATGAAGTTATTTTAAAATATACAGACATTAGAGATAATTTTAATGCTAAATATGTAAAAGATATTAAAAATAGAACCAATGAAGATATTTGTAGTAAAAAACAACTTGATGAAACTATTGATGAATTTGAGAAATTAATAAAATTTAAAAAATATAAAAGTAAAAAAGAACTTACTAAAAAAGAATTAAATGAATTTCAAATGTTTATTATTTTAAAGTTTCATCAAAAATATCCATTACGAGCTGATGTTCCTACATTTATTATATCAACTGAAAAGCAAAAAAAGAATAATGATAATAATTATTATAATATGGATAATGGAACTATTATATTAAATGATTATAAAACTAGTTCTTCATACGGGCAAAATATTCATAAATTAGATAAACAAATGAAGAATTTATTTAATCAATTAATAAAAAAAAGAGTGACTCTTTTTAAAAAAAATAATGATCCTATGCCAAAATATTTAATTATAAAACAAAATAAAAAACCATATCAAAAAAATGAATATTCATCATTAATTATAAAATGGTTTCAAGATAAAATAAATATGAATATTGGTTGTACCGCATTAAGACGTATATATTTAGAAAAATATAAAGATGTTAAAAAAGAAATGAATGATGATGCTAAAATGATG
>Ga0181380_1000516_pt1 | contig 17222 bp, 16 predicted proteins | sample 3SPOviralmetaG_FD_130116 | JGI IMG/M metagenome (GOLD analysis project Ga0181380, IMG submission 130116) | Marine viral communities from the oligotrophic San Pedro Time Series (SPOT) site, San Pedro Channel, CA, USA - 3 SPOT_SRF_2009-08-19 | ecosystem: Environmental > Aquatic > Marine > Strait... | reverse complement strand
AGCGCAACAGCCAACAGCTTTGTGACGTTGGCAGAAGCAGATGCGTATTTTGAAACCGTCCCAAGCTCAACGCAGTGGGATAACAAGCAAGACGACAACAAAAACCGTGCATTGATTTCAGCAACACGCTGGATCGACACATTGAATTTCTACGGTGATCGTTGCGATGCAGACCAAGCTTTGAGCTGGCCTCGCAATAATTATCACGTTGATCGAGTTGAGTTAACTTGCAGTGCCATCCCAGCAGACATTAAGTACGCTACTTATGAGCTGGCGCGTGCATTAGCAAATGACACGGACTCGATTACAGGGACTACCGGCGATACGGGGTTATACGAAGCCGTCAAACTTGGAGAACTCGAAGTCAAGTACAACACTTCTAGCCAAGCTACCGGAACTGTTAATAACGTATTCGACGTTTACCCTTGGCTGCAGTCTTATCTTGGTGCTTATTGCCTTGGAGGTTCTGGCTCTTATCAAGTTCGTACTGTGAGGGGTTGAGATGCCAGGAGCACTAGACAGTTTATTCAAAAACGTTGCCAAATCAGTTGTAGCTGATCTAGGCAAATCTCTTGACACGACAATCACCTACACCCGCAAGGTATCGCCAACGTATAACACCAGCACTGGCGCGTTAACTACGACAGACACGTCTTACTCTTTTGACGCACCAATCGAATTTGTCGATTCCGAAGAAGAGGAAGGACGCGAAGAACGCAAAGCACGTTTATACATTACTCCCGATCAGATTGGGGACAACCAGCCTACTTTTGAGGACGAAGTAAGTCTTAAGTATGCGGGTTCCAATCGTGCTGCCCAGATTACTGATGTCCGCAGTTACAAGGGCGGGCAAGAGTATCTGTTCGTTTTATTGGTGCGGTTCTAATGGCCAAACGTGCTGGAATAGACCAGATTATGCCTGATCTTGACGCACACATGCAGGAAAGTTTTAATAAACTTACCCGTGAAGTAATGCGAAAACTTGCGACTAAAAAACGCAGTCCTGTTTATACGGGGTTCTTCGCTTCAAGCTGGAAGGCGGATAGATACAAAATTCAGCCTACTGATGAGCTTGAACAGCCTTGGCTAGGGATTAAGCGCAAAAAAAGTGCTGATCGTAAAAACAAGGATTACAAGATTGACCCTCGTTTCTACCCACCTGATGAGGGGTTTAATTACAAGCGACGTGTTTTTATTGGCAACAAGGTCAAATATGCAGTTTGGGCGCTAGAAGATGGAAGAATACAACGTTTTGTTCAAAGTACAGAAATGAAAGAACTGGTCAAGCGCAACTTTAAAGAGCGTCGTAGAGCGTTGATCTCTGTTGCGGGTAAAGGGGGTGTTGGTAAATTTGGATCATTTAAAGGCAAGACCTATATTGACTACAACGAGGTGGCGCAATGACTCTTGCAAATGCTCGCGCTGCCTTTGAAAAAGTTGTTACTGATGCCGTAGCAGCGGCTGACAACACAGTTTTGATGGTTTACGACAACGTGGCATTTACGACGCCTGGTAAGACTAAAAAGTACATTTTGATGACGGTTAGCTTTGGGCAGTCAACGCTTCAGAACCAAGGTGCAGCGCAGGATTACTACGCTGGAACGATTCAATGCAATGTCTATGTACCCAAGTCTGCTGGCACAGCAGTGCTTTCAGCAATTAGCGAGTCAGTTATTGACGGTCTAACTTCAGTCAACGCCAGCGGCTATACCGATACGTTTAGCAGCAACCCCAGAGTGCTGGACATTGTTGGGCCTACACCGTTAAACATTGAAGACAGATCGCACTTTGTTGGGGTGATTTCTTGCCAATTTACGGCAACAGCGTAGTATTCTATTGAAAGCGGGTAATTCCTCAATGCGAGCTGTAGAGCTTCTTCGCAACAAGTTTGGTGTCAGTCAGCTGTACAAGCACGCAGTCGAGCAGAACGGCGAGGTGGTGCTGGAGGTTTACTGGCACCCCTTGACCATTGCCGAACGCGAGTCAATTCAGAAGAACGCTGATTCAGAGGACTCAAATGATTTTGCGTTGAGCATGATGATTCGCAAGGCATTAGATGCCGACGGCAAGCGGTTGTTTCAGGACGGCGAGAAGGCAGTGCTGAAGAACTCAGTTGAAGCAGGCGTGCTTCAAGACATTCAGCTTGCCATGCTGTCTTCTGGCGCGGAAAACAAAGTGGAGGAAGCTAAAGCGGACTTGAAAAGCGAGTAGCGACTGGTTTTTTATTTTTTTTCTTGCCGAGAAGCTTGGTATGACGGTTAGTGCGTTAACGCAGCAGCTAACTCAGGAGGAGTTGGTGAGCTGGTCAGCGTATTACTCGTTGAAGAACGAGCAAGAAGAAAAGGTTAGAGACCAAGCGAAGATGGTTCAGAGGGCCAAAATGCGATAGGCACGATAGACTTGGCTGAGCAGTCGTTGCGCGTTCAGCCATGGCCGATTATGGCATTAACATTGGCGTAAACGTACAAGCGCAGAGTGTCACTCGTCTGACGAATCAGCTAAAAGAGCTGATTGCGATAGAGAAAAAACTTAAAGGCGAGCTAAAACAGGCCGGAGCTAGTACAGAAAAGTTAAACAAGCAGTTAGAGAAGAATACTGAACGGCAAAGAAAAAACAAACAAGCAGCTATTGACTCTGCTAAAGCTTTTGCAACTGGCTCGGCTCAGGTTAGAAAAAGCTCTGCTGCTTTGGCTGAACAAAGCAAGCAGCTAGATGCTTACCGGAGAGGCGTAAAGTTTGGCTCAGGAGCTTGGGCTGACTTCACCCGTGCCATCGTCAAAACTGATTTTACTCGTTCAATTATTCAGTTAAGACGATTAAACAAGGAAGCAGAGACTACTGCTGCTGCCTTTAGAGACATGGCAGCAGGTGGCGGGCGTTCCGGAGCGCAGTTTGCGAAAGGTCAGTCAATTCAAGATTTGCTTGCGTTTAAGCCTGCTAATACAACCAATGCTCTTCGTAATTATTCAGAAACACTGCAGGGCGTTATTAGTCAGGTAGACCGGGGCACTGCAGAGTATCGAGAGTTATTTGCAGCTATTAGGCGAGTTAATGAAGAATTGGCGCGACCTCCTGGAATTGCAACCACTCAATACAGCGCACCAATCGGTCCTGAACCAGCAAGGACAGGTTTTGCTGCTAGTGCGATTCAAGGGGGAAGAAGGATTGCAGGTTCTCCTATTGCTCGCAGTCTTCGTAATCGCAAGCTTGGTGGAGCGGTTGGCGGTGGATTGATTGGCGGTGCTTTTCCGGCACTGTTCGGTCAAAGTATGCAAGCAGCGGCACTAGGCGGCATCGGTGGTGCGGCTGGTGGTGCTATTGGCGGTCAGTTTGGATTTGCACTGGGAATCCTTGGTACAGCGCTTGGAGAAGCTGTTGACAAGCAAATTAAATTTAACAATGCACTTAAAGAATTAAACAGATCGTTTGTCCAAGCCGGCAGCGAAACAAAGCTTTTTGCCGAAGACATTGACAGACTTGCTAAGCAGCTAAAAATTACTAAAGAAGAAGCATTAGAACTTGCTGGCGCATTTAAGTTTCTTGGTGACCCAGGCCTTACCACAAAAGCTGCTGCATTATTTGGCTCAAAAGCTGTATTTAATCGTATCGCTGGAATTAAAGACGAAGCTACATTTTCTGCTGCAATTCTTGGCATTGCTGAAGATTTTAATGATGAAGAGGCCAAAAAGTTATTCTTCCAAACCAAAGGGCTTAGCTTTGACGAAAAAAGGCAGGCTATTGCTGTTGCTCTTAACAGGCTGAAAAAAGAAGAAGTTCAGCTAACTAAGCAAGAAATTAGAGCGCGTGGCACAACGTTTAGCAGGCGGGCTTTCCGAAGAGGAACTCGTGGGTTTGCAGTAGAGGAAAGGACTCCTGTTACCGAGCAAGAAGCAAGAACGATTACGGATCCACGCGCACAGCTTCTTGCATTGTTAGATACAGATACAAAAACGATTGCTGATCCAACGATTAACCTCAAAAAACGACTTGAGATTGTTCGCGGTCGAATAAGTGCAGAACAGGAGCTGCTTGGGCTGCAAGGCAAGCAGTCACGGGCAGCAAAGATTATTTTGACTCGTGAGCTTGCGAGGACAAAAGCAAACGCGGTCGCCACAGCAGAGCTAGAGAAGTATGGCGATCAAGAAGATCAAAATTTAATTAAAGCCAGAGAGTTTGGCGAGATTCAGGCGGCAAATCTCAAGTTTGAGCGGGACGCGCTTGAGCTTGCGGAAAGAAGCCTTGAACGAACTAAGAACATTGCAAGACCTCTTCAAGATCAGCTTGATGCAATTAAAGACAAAGCGGCTTTTGAGCGTGAGTATGGCGAGCTAATTCGTTCTGGTGTTATTCCAGCGGTTGCTCAACAGACAGTTCAAATAAACAAGCAAGTCAAGGAAATCGACAGGTTAAAAGAAAAGCAGAGCGATGAGCTTGATTTCCATATTCTTAATCTTGAGGCTCTAAAGGGAAAAGCGGAAACCTCAGAGCTTGAAGCAAAGATCCAGGCAAAGATAAACCAGCTGTTGGAGCGCAGGTTGGAGTTAGAGGGCAAAGCTGAACAAGCTAAAGGTGCCGCTCGTGATGCTGCTAAGACACCTGCAGATCGAATTCAGGCTGAGATGGATCGTGTTCAAGCCATTCTCAACGATTTAGTCGACCCTGCAAATCAAGTCATTCTTGCTGCACAAGCGATTGGAGATGCGTTTAGCGAATCATTTAAAGGTCTAATTGCAGGCAGCATGTCTGCTCAAGAGGCGTTAGCAAATCTGTTTAGCCGCACGGCAGATCACTTTGCGGACATGGCAGCGCAAATGATTGCTCACGCCATCAAGATGCAAGTTTTGGGAATTGCTCTAAACATGTTTGGTTCGGCAGCTAGTGCTGGTGCTGCTGCTAATGGTGCTGCTGCTGCTCCGGCAAGCAAGGCTGGTACGTTAACAACTGGTCCGCTCCCTAACCTTGGTTCAGGGCCTTCTTTCGGGAGTGTTAGCGATTTTGCCCCTGCAACAATTCTTCCCGCTCAAAGATTTGCCCAAGGTGGTTTTGTTTCTGGCCCAACTAACGCATTAATCGGTGAAGGCGGCGAATCTGAGTACGTCGTCCCAGCAAGCAAGATGAATGAAGCCATGGGACGTTATGCCCGTGGTGCTCGTGGCGCTGCTGTTATTCCTGATGGTTCTGGTGGTGATGCAGGTGGCGAAATGGGTGGTGGCGGTGGTTCCATTGACGTGACTTACAGCGTGGAACGGATCAACAACGTCAATTACGTCACTGCTGCTGAGTTTGAGAGGGGAATGGCTCAAGCGGCTAAGCGTGGCGCTGAAATGGGCAAACGTGGTGTTTACAGTGACCTCGTGAACAAGCGCAGCATTCGCAGCAGGGTTGGCATATGACACTTGAAGCCATTACGACGTTTATCAGAATTTTTGACGGCAACGACGACGAAATCCACAGGTTTCAAAACAGCAACACGTCTTCAGAGGTGACGTACACCCCTGATGCTCAAAAAGATCCTGTTAGTTGTTTTACTGGTACTCGTGATTCCTTGTCGTACCCATACCTGCCATTTGTTTACAACGGAGCGACCAAGAGTATTGCAGGTGACAACATTGAAAGTACTTTGACCTTTGAAGCTACGGCGCTAACCCTGGCTAATGCTTACGAAGCGGTTGAAAGTTTTTATGGCATTGAGGTTATGACTGTCTTGATGGCTCCTGACACCTTTGTTCAAAATCGTCTATTGACTACTGAGTGTTGGGTCATATCTGGCATGAGCTACAGCGTTGAGGGGATACAGCTTCAGTTGAGCACAGCTATTGACGCTGTAACGGCAACCGTTCCAAACAAGGTGCTCCGCTCAGATGTTGTTGGAGCGTTGCCAGTTAGCTCTCGCATCAGCAACGCTTGATTGAGCCGTACCAGTTAATCGGACTGCCTTACAGGCTTGGAGCGATACCTGAAAAGCATGGTGCTGCTGATTGCTTGAGTTTGGCTACAGCTGTTCAGGCTTGGCACGGTATTGACATGCCTGCTCCACAGCGATCGTGGTACAGACGTTTGCGGCGTAAAGATTATTCGGTGTTTTCAGAGCAGCTGCAACGTTGGGGCAGAAAGTCAGGTGACGCTAGAGTAGGCACACTCGGGTTAATCCATTGCCTTGACGGCAGTTATGGGTTGGCTTCTTTCTACGAAGGCGGATGGCTGCAATTCAGAGACCGTCAAGTGACATGGATCCCCTGCAGCGTTCTTATTCCCGTCGCTCTTTACTGCCGGTAGAGCAACAGATTATTGATGCGTTAGGACTAACGATTGAGGAGTATTGGGAATTTTGCCGGTTAGCGGATTGCAAGGCTAAAGAGCGTGGGGAGGAGTATGCGCTTGTACCTGAAATCACGGCTGGAGGAGTTGGCGAGTCAATTCTGATCAACCTTGCAATCAGCCTGGTTTTAACAGCAGCTTCAATCCTGCTAACGCCAAAACCACCGGGCGCTCAGGATTCTCTTGGTGCGATTAGGACAGCAGATAGTCGTGGTCAGTCAAAATTTGCTGAACTGTTTGGTTTTGACAGTCTTCAAGATTTAGCAACTCTCGGCAGCATTATTCCGCTGATTTTTGCCAAGCGAGGCACGCTGCCTTATGACATTGATTCCACCGTTAATCCAGAGGATTCTGCAAGTTCTCAAAAGGTTGTTGGCGGTATCCGTGCCAAAGGAATGCTTCTTTGGTCTCAGCTGTTGAGCAAGGGCTCACACCAAGAGCTAAAGATGTTGACAACGCTTGGATTGGCTGAACTTGGTGCGACACCTGAAGCTCGGGGTCTTGCGGTTGGCGACCAGCTTTTGCGTAATTATCACGATGCTAGGTATGCGGCTTATTTCCGAGACAACTTTGAGACTGGTGGTCGAGTTACCGAAGTAAGCAACAACATTCCGTCTGCCGGCTCGCTAGATGCGGCGGAGGTTATTGGTGGTACCGCCAAGGGTAATGATGTTTTCAAAGCGTTTTACCGGGGAACTGAAGACTATGAACCGTTGATCTGCGGCGCTAGAACGCCAAATTCTCAACGTTCTTTTGGCTGTCACACGCCAATTCCAAACGGAGCAGCGTTTTATTTAGATTATGAGTTAGTTCAAATATTTGATCGTCATAAACCTTTGCAGATTTTGATCGAAGACTTTTTAGCTGGACAAGAAGTTTTGGCTGAAGGGCCTCCAGGTATTAAGGAATTAAAGCTAAACCTTGCATATGCTGGACGGCAATACGCAGAAGCTCTTGTCAACGCAGACAACACTGTTGCTACTCAAATTAGCAGCCTTGATCCAAATGCTTTTTATGTAGACATTGAAAAAGGCCAAAGCGTTATTTTTAGAAGCGCAGCTGGCCGAGAAGACGAAGGTAACTTCCCGCCCCATGGAGTTTCTGATATCAACACGGCCATTGACCAACGCATGGTTGATGCAGATACGAACATTAACGTAGGAGACTTGTATTTATTTGGAACGGCACTGGTTCAATGCGTAAATAAAAGCCATAACAGACCTTTAGAGCCGGGAGAGACTATAGGCAAGACGTATCAGTTTGTATGTAAAGAGCGTGGGGAGGCTACGCTAGTCAATGGCAATTACGGACCCAGCAAAACAACTTTTGACCGTTTTGCTGACTTTTTTGGCAACAATGCAAAAGGCAATCCTCCTTATGGCCATCACTTGCAGAAAGTTGATATTGCCACGATTGTCAACAACAGAGCGTGCGATCAAACAGAGATAGGTCTTAAGAGCGTAGTCTTTAAAAAAATCAATAGTTTTGCAAATGTTCAGTCCCAACCGGATGCTCAAACGCTTGCAAAGTTTGAAGATGACAGGCAACCATTTTCACTGGGGCGGGTCACAACATTTCAAACACGCTATAGCTTTTTTAAAATTGAATGTCGCCCAGTAAACAGTGCGAATGACAGCGAGTTTGTTGATATCTCTAGTGGACAAGTTTTTGCAGTTAAAGGCAACACCCCGCAGCCTCAGTACAACACAATACGAATTACGCATCCGGAGCGCAGACAGTATGAGTTCAGAATCAAGCCTGTTCCAGGTTCGATAGTCGTTAAAGACTTTATTGAAAAAGGAAAACATTTGGAGCTGCTGGGCGAAGGCGAACTTCAGACAGTAACGACTAATAATATATCGCTGGGTCAATTTAGTATCTCTTACACTGGAAAATTGGAAACAATTACTGTAGAAAAGGCGTCAAATAATGAATTTAAGTTTAGCGACATTGAACCGGTAGAAGTTATCACTAGCGGCATTGTTGAGGCGTTTACGGAAACAGCCAATGGCCCCATACCTCTTAGCATTACCCATGAACTTATTGCTTCAGAGCTGCAATACGACGACGAAACTAGAGATCTTCAGTATGGCGTTTTAATCAACGTTCCAGACCCCAACGATAATGATTTAGCTTATGTTCGTTGGGATGGCGGCCTTGTTGAGCTTGGTGATATTTATAGAATTGGTGCGCTTAGCGGTACTGTTTCTGGCAAGCAAGAGTGGGTGCGTCAGGAAGTTCAATTTAACTATCAGGGGGATCCAACTCACAACTACGTTCAGTTTGACGGCAGCCGCGTAAGCCTTGCTATTTGGGGAGGTGTAAATGTCACAGATCAGTTAGAGCAACCCAACGAGAGAGATACAACAAAGCTATACCGATCAGTTGGGAGTGCTAGTGAAGCAGTCCGAGAAGTCGTTACTGCTGCGACTGAAGAACGAGTTGTTGAAGACAACCCTAATTTAAACGGCGAGCTGTTTGTAGCGCACAATCAAAATTTCGACAATGCCGCTTACTATGTGTTCATTGACAAGGCAGGCGCGTATGTAGCGGTGTGGAACGGAGTGAGCGTAGCTGATGAAATTAACAAAGTAGTTAGCGAATCCAATCCAGTAAGCTATCGAGCTGGAAATCTGGCTTATTTTGATACGGCGCTGGATCTAAATGTATATCGAATTTATCGGATTCGCTATGTACGTGAGGTGTATGGGTACTTTGGCCAGATAGAAAAAGGCTCTTATGTCGGTGATTTAATCGACAGAAAGCTTTACAGAATTGAAAAGTATCAAAGGAACGAAGAATCTCCAGATTTTGATGTTGCTCCAGACATTTACGACGTAGTCGGGGGCTCTGGTACGGGACTCAAGGTTGATGCATCTAGCTTTGCTGTTGGCCAGTGGCAGTGGCTCGTAAGCAATGGCGGCTCTGGATATGTAGACGGGGAAGCTGTATCGGTTACTTTTCCCAACAGCAATAATACGACCACAGGCGTTACTTTGTATATCAAAAAAACATCAGAAATAACTCGAACAGAACCTGGCAAAGAGGCGTTAAATATTTTTGATGTGGTTGCTGATTATCCCAAATATCAGGCTGAGCAAACCAGTCATCAAGACGGTCCAGAGCACGAAATCGCGTTTATTAACGAGCAAATTAAACCTGACAACGCAGCTCAGTACAACGATTTGTCCTTGCTAGGACTTCGCGTTTTAGCAGGCAAAGATTGGACATCAATGGGCCAATTAAGTGCTTATATTCAGCAAGGCATAAAAGTTGATCGCCTAATCGATGACAGTGGCGAAGCAGTTGATGTTGGAACGTTAAGAGCCTCAACCAATAATTTTGCAGAGATTGCGTACAACCTGCTAACTGATGCACGCATTGGAGCGGGCAAGCGAATACCCAGCGCAACTGTTGACCGTGCTGCGATGACAACTGCAGCTCAGTTCTGCCGTGCCAATGGATTTACGTTTGATGGAGTAATTGAAGACCGCCAAGGTTTACGAGAGTTTATTGCAACTAATGCAGCGTTTAATCTGCTTGATTTTACAATCATTGGCGGCAGGTTTGCTTTAAAACCTTCAGTGCCTTACAGTGAAGCAACACACCTTATCGACAGAAATAGAAATATAAACAACGAGATCAAGGCACTGTTTACTGATGGCAACATGAAAGACATGCAGATCACTTTTGTACCTGTCCAAGAGCGGCAGTTATTTAAGGCAGCTGTTGCTTATCGCGAAGAGGTAGATAATGGATTTTCGGAGCAAAAAACTATTCGCATTAGGTTTGCAGATGAAGCCCCCTATAAATCACTGGATGCCACACGAAATGACGGATTTAAATTAATCAAAGGTTCGAAAACTGATCCCGAGGAGTTTTTAGATCTAACTTCTTTCTGCACGAACAGAAGTCATGCACAAGCTATTGCTAAGTACAAACTGCGCGTTCGGGCTCATACAGATCACACCATCAGTTTCAAAACTACACCTAGCTCAGCTTTAGCGTTGCAGGCGGGTGATTACATCAAGGTTGTCTCAGATCGAACTCATACGAGCCGGTTCAACAACGGAAGCGTTGATGCTTTTGGCGGGATCACGTCAACAACAACGCTAAACGACGGACCACATGACGTTTTCTTTTGGACGCCGGGAGCAGAAGACCAAGAAAACACTGGAATGCAAGAAGGAACGATGAGCGTGTCTGGCGGCAAGACAGGTGATTCGTCATTCTTTAGCTCAATCTTCACAACCGTTCAGACAAACCGACAAGCGCGTGTATATCGCGTAGATAGCTTGACGATTGATGATGAGGGTTACGTGGACATTGTTGGAACGCACCAAGAACTAACCATTGATGGAACGTTGGCTACACTTGTGGACAGAGCATTTACAGTTGACGGGGAAGAACTGGAACAGTTCGAGATCTCTGAGGACTAATGACCGCAAAAAATTTTCCAGCTTTAGTCCCCAGTAGCCGTTCATACGAGCCTGGTGTGTTTCCTGAGACGCAGTTCCAGGCTCAAAATGGTGCAGTGGTACGGGTGCGTTATGGCAACCAACGAACAGGCAGCCGTCTGAGTCTGACGTTTGCAAACATCACCGACTACAACGCATCGCTAATTTTGCAGAACTATGTGGAGGTGATGAGCGGCGATAACTATGCCGAGTTCACGGTCAGCAACGTAGCGGCTGGAGCGGGCAATGTGGTTGCTGGTGAGGAAGAGGGTCTAATCCCTTTTATCCGCGAAACAAACAGTGCATTGAAGTGGAAATATGCATCACCGCCATCAGTCGCAAGCGTTAAGCCAGGACTGAGTACAGTGACGTGTGAGTTCATTGGCGAGCTAGAGGGTGCCTGACCATGGCTAAGTATTACGCGGGTCAAGATGGCAGTGTTGAGCTAGGGGGTGCCCCTGTCGCCAAGGTTGTGCAGTGGTCGTTGACGGCAAACACAGACGCGCTTGAGGTAACGACGTTAGACCAGGACGTTCGAGAATTTACGACCGGCATTCGCACTGCTTCTGGAGCGTTGACGGTTCTGTATTACGACGACGCACCAGTCAAGCTGTTGAATCAGGTCAACCAAGACGGCAACACCAGTCCTCTTGCAAGTTTGAAATTAAAGTTTGATACAAAATTTTTAGAGTTTGATGCGGTGTTGACGAGTGCTGAGCTGTCGTGTGTTGTTGGCGAAATTATGCGTGTCAATGTGAGTTACACCATGAGTGGTGATTTCGTCAGTAAGTCACTATGACCGTCTTTTTAGGTAACTCAGGCGTCGTCAAGTTACGTCGCAGTGAGACAAGCAGAACTTTGACCCGCACAGTCAAAGGATCTGACGTAGATGTTTCTAAAAAACGATTTAGCTTTGCTAATGACGATGACCTTCCCGGCTTTCCTCACGGGGTTTTGCTAACTGGCGATCGTTTGCAAATTGAAAGCACAGAGGGTGCAAATTTAGATTTTATTTCTGCATCTGGCTGGGAAGGTGGAAGCCAACAGTCTGATGGTGCTTGGTTCATTAATATCGACGAACTTGGCGGCATCTGCCTTTATGACACGTTTTCTAATGCTTTAGATGGTGGAAGCACGGGAAAGGTCAGCTTAGCCAACCCAGCGGCTGCCAGAGAAATTCAAGTAAAAAGCATCCAAGCTGAGTACAACATTTTGGGCTTGGTGCGCTCGTTTGAGCTAAACAACGACCGTGAAGTTGTAGACGTTACGGCGCTTAGCGATGAGTTTCGTAAAAACGAAAGCAGCCTAATTAGTGGTAACGGCAGTATTGAGTGCAAGTTTCAATATGACCCTGATGTTGCTGGAGCGGGAGTTAGCGGTGATGTTGACGTTCCCTCATACCTACACGAGTTAATTTTGCGTCAAAAACTTGGAGCTGAGTTTGAAGCAGAGCTTTTTATTGTTCAGACAGGCGCAAACACCGCTGCATTAACTGACCAGCTGTATTTTGAATTTAAAGCCATTGTGACTAGTGCCGCAATTGGTTTAGGCACAGGTCAGTTGACGATTTCAAATTTTAATTTTGTGACCACTGGTGAGATTTCAATGAAGTTTGGCAAAGGCGCTCTTGGCTTCATTCTGAAAGAAGATACCGATCGCTTGCTGCTTGAGCAGCCTGGGAGCGGTAAGCTAGAGCTTGAGTACGATTAGACCCGCAGGGGGTTTGGGCAATGGCAGATCAGAAGATTACAGCCCTCACTGAGCTTAATGAAGCTGATGTTGCCTCGAATGATGTTCTGCCCATTGCCGACATTAGTGCGAGTCAGACTAAAAAGGTCAGTGTAAAAAGCCTGGTAGAGCAAGGCGTTGACCTAATTGATGACGCCAGTATTCCGGCAGCAAAGTTAGCTGCAATTACGCCTAGTTCTCTGGGGTCTAGCTCAGGGGCTAAAGAGTTTATTGCTGGTCCAACTGGAGCAGGTGGTGCGTATAGCTCACGGGTTATTGCCGCTACTGACCTTCCTGTAGCAACAGCGTCTGCACTTGGTGGTGCGGCGGCAGGCACTGGCCTTACAGCTACCTCTGGAACGTTTTCAGTTGATGCTGCTACCGCTTCTGTGCGCGGTGCAGTCAGTGTGCCAACTGCGTCTGGTTTAAGCGTTGATGGCAGTGGCGTTGTATCGCACCAATCAAGCGTTACGGCTCAAACAAAGAATGGTCTGACAGTTAATGCTTCTGGTCACATCACCGCTATTGGCAGCATTCCTGCAAGTGATATACCAAAAGCGACCAGCTCTGCTGTTGGTGGCGTTTTTATCGGTAGTGGTCTGACTGTTACGGGTGCAGGGCAGCTGAACCATACGGATTCAGTTACAGCTGGAACAACTAGCGGGATTACGTTTAACGCTCAAGGTCATATCACGGCAACAGTTGCGTTAGCCGGAACCGATTTACCTACCAGTACAACAAGTGCCAAAGGTGGTGTATCTGTACCATCCGGTGCGTTATCAGTTAGCGGCGGTGGTGCGCTAACCCATGACACGTCTGGGATCAGTGCTGGTGATTACACCAAAGTAACTGTTGATTCTCGTGGTCATATCACCGCTGGAACAACGCTTGCTGCTTCTGACATCCCAAACATCAGCGCAGCCAAGCTGACTTCCGGAACGATTAGTACATCGATCATCGCTAACGATGCGGTAACGGGCGGAAAACTTGCGGACGCATCAACAGTGCGTTTTGCAGGCGCTCCAGACACGCAAGGTGTTGTCAGCTTTGGAACTGCGGATTACACAGGCCAATTCCTGTATGACGAGTATCACGATGATTTGTACCTTTGGACTGGAAACAGCTTTAAATCAATCGACATCGTTAGCGGTGAGATTGTTTTCGCTGGAACGTATAACGCAAGCACAAACTTTGTTGCTTCAGTAACTGCCAAGGGCAGTGCTGCTGGCCTAGTAGTTGGTCAGGTATTGCCTGCCCCTGCTGCAAATAACGCAAATCACTATGTAACTGTTAGCCAGTCGGGCACTGGATCAGGCAACGTACCAGCTGTTGCTTTGGCACCGCCTGACTTTCTGCTGTCTACGGGGCAAGACGGCAGCTGGGAAGTTCTTGACCTTTCAGCTGCTCTTGCTGCGACTTCTGCAGTCAACGTTTCGTTTAGTCCGGCAGGCAGTGTCGCGGCAAGCAACGTGCAAGCTGCAATTCAAGAGCTTGACACTGAAAAGCTTGGGGCAAGTAACCCGAACTTCACTGGGATAGCAACTTTTGCGGGTGACGTTGTTCTGGGGGAAAACTCAACGCTGACGTTCGAGGGCAGCTCTGCTGATGAGCACGAGACTCGCTTCGTTTTTGACAATCCAGATGCTGATCGCACAATCACGTTCCCAAATATCAGTGGAACGATTATCACGAATGGCGATACGGGAACAGTCACCAACACAATGTTGGCTGGCAGCATTGCACTGACCAAGTTGGCGAACCTGACTTCTGCCCAGCTGATTGTTGGCAACGGCAGCAACGTTCCAACAGCAGTTGCGATGTCTGGCGATGCAACGTTGGCAAGCACTGGTGCGTTGACTATTGCTAACGCTGCGATCAGCTCAGCGAAGATGTCACTTACCGGTGTTTCGACTGGCAATTACAGCAACGCCACCATCACTGTTGACGCGCAGGGTCGTATTACATCTGCAGCAAACGGTACTGCTCCCGGTATTGCCAACATCGTGGCGGACACCACACCACAGCTTGGTGGTGATCTTGATGTCAATGGCAAGGATATTGTCAGCGTCAGCAACGGTGACATTGACCTTGATCCAAACGGTTCCGGTCAAGTTGTATTTAAGGGCAATGCAACTCGTGGCTCTGGTTCAATCAAGCTGAACTGTGAGCAAAACTCTCACGGGATTCTTGTTAAAGGACCACCGCACAGTGCAGCAGCGTCTTACACGCTGACGTTACCTAATGACACAGGTAGCAGCGCCCAAGTCCTGCAGACAAACGGCAGTGGTGTCACGTCGTGGGCCACTCCGGTAAAACTTGATGCTGCTCAGACGTTTACCGCTGCACAGACTTTCACGCCCCAAAGCGTGCATAACGGCGGCATCTTTATTGATGGTCCGTATGAACAGAAAGCTGAAGCAGTTTCAGCTCTTGAGATTGACCTAAACGACGGCAACTATTTTACCAAGACCATCAACGGTAACTCGACGTTTACGTTCGCCAATCCGCCGGCCGTTAACACGGTTGGCAGTTTCGTGCTTGAGCTGACGCATACGTCTGGAACGGTGACATGGCCTTCTGAGGTCAAGTTTCCTGCTGATACCGCACCAACTTTGACCGCGGGCAAAACTCACCTATTCCTATTTGTAACTGATAATAACGGCGGACGTTACCGTGGCGCTGCTCTTGTCGATTACGTCAACTGAGGAAACATGGATCCGATTACTTTCGCAATCGCACTTGGAGCAGCTGCCCCTGCTGGGGAGGCAGATCCAGGAGGACATCTTTTTGAGGGATCAACAAGTGCTGATAAAAGCTTTACGTGGACTTGTCCGGCAGGAGTTACAAGTGTCTGTGTTGTATGTATTGGTTCTGGGAAGCCTAGTGGCGGTGCAGGCGGTGGACTTTCTTACAAAAACGATATAGCTGTTACTCCCGGTACGGGCTATACTGTTTATATTGGATGGAGTGCTTTTAATAAAAGAACATATTTTATAAGTAACACCGGCCTTCGAACTGAGGGCCAAAGTGGTGGAACTAGCTCTTATGGTGCTGATGGAGGGGGGACTGGTGGGCCAGGAAATGTAAGTGGCGGGGGTGCTGCAGGATATTCAGGAAATGGAGGACAAGCTTACGGAGAAACAAATCAGTCAGGGGCTGCTGGTTCTGGAGGCGGCGGCGGTGCAGGCGGTGGAGTTTACAACTGGCCTTCTTATTGGGCCGGCGGTGGTGGCGGTGGGGTTGGTGTATATGGTGAAGGCTCTAGTGGTGCTGGCGGGAGCGGTGTTGCTGGTGGTGGAGGTGGTAGCGGCGGTGGTGCTGGCGGGAGCTGTCCTGGCAATTCTGGGCCAGGCGGTAATGGTGGCGACTACGGCGGTGGGGCAGGAGCGGGCCAAAATGGAGCTGGTACCCCAGGTCCTGGCGCAGTTCGAATTATTTGGGGTGAAGGCCGATCATTCCCTTCCACAAATGTAGGCCAGAATTATGCTGGTTTTACCGAATCGTTTACCTCCTAAGTCATGGCTCTAGCTCTTGTCGAAGACAACGCTGTCACTAAGTACCCAGTTGGTTTGGGTGACCTACGACAAAAATTCCCGAACGTTAGTTTTCCCAAGTCGTTAGAGGGTGAAGACCTCACATCATTAGGCGTCGTTACGGTGAACGATGTCGATAAGCCTGCTTTTAACAGCAGCACGCAAAAAGTTGAAGAAGGAGCGCCTGCGCTAGCTGATGGGACTTGGAAGCAGACTTGGAACGTCATTAACTTCACTGCTGCAGAGTTGCAGAGCATCGCTGATAATGCCGCTGCAAGCGTTCGCGAACAGCGCAACCTAAAGCTAGCTGCATCTGACTGGACCGTTCTGACTGATAGCCCGTTGACTACGGCTAAAAAGACAACGTGGAAAACTTACCGAACAGCATTGCGAAACATCAGTGCAGCAGAGGGTTTCCCCCATACGATGGAATGGCCAACTGAGCCTTCCTGATGCAAAAACCCGACCCAATGATCCCCTGCAAGCCAGGGGCAGAAGACACTGAGGCAATGGCGAATCGAGTGTCGTGGCTTGAGATGCTATTTATGCTTGAAGGCCGCGACAAGCCTGATCACCCAAAGCGTGGTCTTTTTACCGGATTGCATAAGAAGCACTACTCAACGTTCCCTGGAACGGATGAGAATTAAGGATCAGATTGTCAACTGTCCATTGACCACGCCAGCTAATCTGGCTCAAGAAAACTCAACCCCTTCTAATGATCAAAGCATTCGCAGTAGCTGTTTCTGGTGTTCTCGCTGGTTCAGCTGCCTTGGCAGGCCCTTATGTGAACGTCGAGAATAACGCTGGTTATTCGGGCGGTGACTACTTGGGCGCGACCACTGATTTTCACGTTGGTTTTGAAGGCGCTGACGGCGTTTACAGCTACTACGCTCAAGGCGGCCCAGCCTATGTTTCGCCCCAAGGCGAAGACGGTGAATTTGAACTGTCCGGCAAAGTTGGCGGAAACGTTCAAGTAGCCGAAAACGTCGGTATTTATGGCGAGCTGAGCTTCATCACTGCAGAAGATGATCCTTCTGTTGGAACCAAGCTTGGCGTCAAATGGGGTTTCTGAGCTAGTCTTTAAAAGAGCAACTGCAACCTTCCCTGGTCTCACACAGCAGGGGAGGTTTTTTCTTTGCAATCTGATCATGCAAAAAGTTTTTAATCTGCTCGGCGCTGCAGCATT
>Ga0181380_1000515_pt1 | contig 17225 bp, 23 predicted proteins | sample 3SPOviralmetaG_FD_130116 | JGI IMG/M metagenome (GOLD analysis project Ga0181380, IMG submission 130116) | Marine viral communities from the oligotrophic San Pedro Time Series (SPOT) site, San Pedro Channel, CA, USA - 3 SPOT_SRF_2009-08-19 | ecosystem: Environmental > Aquatic > Marine > Strait... | reverse complement strand
TGGCCATACATACAAGAAAGAATGTTTGGGGTTAGAACAGCAGTAGAATTACCAATTGACAATGATGAGTTAATAATATCAGGTCCTAAAAGAGCGGCCAGTGGTGCTCAAGTACCTGTATCTATTACTATTGATACAAACCGTTTTGTTAAAATTTATTTAATTATTGATGCTAACCCAACACAACTAGCGGCAACATTTAAATTAACTAAAAATACTCAGAACACAGAAATAACTACTCGTATTAGGATGGAAACAGATAGTTTTGTTCGTGTTGTTGGAGAAACAGTCAATGGGGATTTATTTACACATAAGACAGGTATTAGAGCCAGTGGCGGTTGTTCAGGTTATATGGACGTACATGACCCAGAATTAACAAAAGACCTAGGTAAGATTTTATTTAAAGAAAAAGAAGGATATAAGACCACTAGAATTAAACACCCTATGTTTACTGGTTTACAAAAAGATTTAGAGTCAGGTGGTTATATACCATTATGGACTGTTAAGACTATTACTTGGGTTGACAAAGACGATTATATCGTTATGCAGGCAGATACTTACATTTCAATTTCACAAGACCCATATGTAAAATTTAAATACAACGGTGATGTTCGTGTAATAGCTGAAGATACAAAAGGAAATATATTTAAAAAATGAGCAACAAATTGATTAGTTTTTTATTAGTATTCTTTTTTTGCACATCGGCATTTGCAAGTAAGACAGCATTGATATATCATTCTAACTATTCAGACGCACATACAAATGTTAAAACACAATTAGAGGCAGATGGTTATACAGTTACCTTATCTACAACAGGCACAGTAGATGAAAACTTAATTAGTAGTTATGATGTAGTTTGGGATATGAAATATAATAATAGTATAGGCAGTAATGGTAAAACTAGATATCAAAACTTTGTAAATGCAGGTGGTGTTTTAATATTAGTTGGTGAAAATAATGCTTCTTACAGTAACAACAACCAAACCATTGAAGCATTTATAGAAAACAAATTAGGTGGTACAGTAGGACTTTCTGGTAATACAGATGGTTGTGCCTATAACTGTACAAACAATAATAATTCAAATACAATCACAACCACAAATACAGATGTAACAGATAGTGATTATGGTAGTAATGTTGCAGTATATCCTTTTGGTACATATTTTACAGGTGATGGTACGTGGGTTGCAAAAAACGGAAGTGGTCAAGTTGTATGGATGCGTTGGTCAGGTAATCAATTACCAACTGGTTATACAGGTGCGGCTTATATAACTTTTGACATAAATCAATTTGAGAGTTCTTTTGATAAAGCAAAAATGGCTGATTTAATTTCAGATACATATGAAAACTTTTTGACAGCAACTACAGTAATTAATATTGCACCAACAAGCACTCAAACAACAACTGTAAATAATGCTAAAGCAGCAACAGGCAATGGCATCAAATTAAATGTTGATGGCGATAGTAATACAATTAATATTGAACAGTCAGGTGAAAACAATTTTCTCTTAGGCACAGATTGGTCTAGTGATGCTACAATTACAGGAAATAATAATACACTTAATGTTGACCAAGGTAACGTATCAACAAGTGGTAATAGTGGCAATAATGGTATTGCATTAGACATAACAGGTAATACAAATACAGTTAATATTGACCAAGGTGATTATTCGTCTGATACAGGTGACCATAGAATATGGTTAGATATTGATGGTTCTACAAATACAACAAATCTAACACAAAGAAATGATGGTACAGCAACGACTGAACATTTTATGAGTTTAGATTTAGACAGTAGTTCGAATATCATAAACTTACAACAATTGAACGATGGAGATAAAATATTGTTTGTAGACATAAATAATAGTAATAACACAGTAGATATAAACCAATCAGGAACAGGTGAACACTTTCTAGATTTAAATTTAGATACTGGTAGTTATGCCCATGACATAGATATATCACAGACAGGTTCAGGTGACCATGCGGCTCGTGTAGATTTAGATGGTTATTCTGTTGACTTTGATTTATTACAGCAGGGTTCTACTGACCAAGATTATAATATAGAGATGACTTGTGGAGTAATAGCAGGTTGCACTCTATCAACAACGCAGGGTAATTAAATTATGAGTAAAAAAGTAAAAGATATACCATACAAGTTTGTTCATGTTTATTGGATTGATATTGTATCAGACAGTTCTTGGAGAAGTATAGAAGAAGTTAAAGAAAGTAAATGTCCTAGAAGTCTTAGTACAGGATTTCTTATAAGCGATGAAGAAGATTTTGTTAGATTAGTAAGTGATTTTAATTTTAATGAAGATGGTACTATTGATGAATGTGGTAATTCTACAATTATACCTAGACCTAACATATATGAAATGAAAGAATTATCGTGAAAAAAATATTCACACATTGGACTACTGCCTTTGTAACTTTATTTGTATTAACATATATTGGTTTACAAGACTTTTCAGGTAAAGAAATATTAAGACTTAAATCATTTGACTATCTCTTAGCAAATGAAGAAGTAACGCCATCACAAGATGTAACAATCATAACAATAGACGAACAAGCAATTGAGAAGTATGGTCAATGGCCTTGGAAAAGAGATGTACTTGCAAAAGTCATATATGATTTAAGACAAGCAGGTGTTGGCATTATTACAATACCCATACTATTTTCAGAAGAAGATAGATTAGGTGGCGATGATGAACTTGCAAAAGCATTTAAAGACAATGGTGTTGTAATTGCACAAGTTGGAACCTCACAGATAGATAAAAATGCTGTACCAAGAGGAGTTGCAAAGATAGGTAACCCAATGCCATATCTTTTTGAGTGGCAAGGTATGTTAGGTCCAATACAAAAATTAGGTGAAAGTGCTGATGGTGTCGGAGTAATTAATACTGCACCAGAGATTGATGGTGTTGTAAGAAGACTACCATTGATAATGAAGATAGAAAGATTTTTAGGATATAGTGGTGGAAGAAGATTAGGACAATCATCACCAATAGTAGAAGAAGAAACATATCCTGCAATGGCAATAGAAGTTATTAGAGTTGCAGTAGGCGACCCTAGTTATCAAATAAAAGCAGATGATTTTGGTGTAACTGCTATGAGAGTACCTGCCTATGCAACAATCAATACAGATGCAAACGCAAGAATATGGTTAAGATGGAATAAACAGTTTAACACAATATCAGCCGCAAGTCAAGACTTTTCTTCGGCTGCAGGAACTACTGTAATTCTTGCTCTGACAGCAGAGGGATTATCAAGTGTAGTAGCAACACCTACTGGTGAGAAGTACGACTATGTAGTAAGTGCTAATTCACTTCAAACAATACTAGATGGCGAGACTATCAAAAGATTTGATAATTTATTTGAATTAATGCTTGCATTTTTTGTAGGTTGTGTTATAATAGTTGTTTGTAGATATACACCATACTGGTCTATCGCATTACTACTTGGTATAGGTACAATAGGCGGTCTTAAATATACATCAATAGCATTTGATAGTCTAGTCTTATTTGATGTCACATGGATATTATTAACAGCATTTATAGTAGCATTTCATTCTACATTCCTAAGATTTATATTAGAGTTTAGACTTAAACAACAAATCAGAAAACAATTTGAGAAATATCTAGACCCTAGACAAGTGGCAATACTTGTAAAAGACCCTAGTAAATTAAAATTAGGTGGCGAAAGAAAAGAGATGAGTTTCTTGTTTATGGACATTGTAGGGTTTACACCTATCTCAGAATATTATAAAAACAAAGATGACCCTGAGGGATTAGTTGAAGTTATCAATGACTATCTAAATCGTATGAGTAATATAGTATTAAAGAATGGTGGTACAATAGATAAGTATATGGGCGACTGTATTATGGCATTTTGGAATGCACCACTTGATTGTGAAGACCATGCAGAGATGGCAGTAAAAACTGCTATCGAGTGTGCAGAAGAAACAGACAAGATAAAAGCAGAGTTTAAAGAAAGAGGTCTACCTGATATCAATATTGGTTCAGGCGTCAATACAGGTATATGCATAGTAGGTAATATGGGTAGTGAAATGAGATTAGATTATTCAGTAATTGGTGACTCAGTAAATTTAGCTGCAAGATTAGAGGCATCTACAAGAAACTATAAAACTGCTACTGGTATAGAACCACTAATATATTCATCTTATACAAAAGAAAAACTAAAGAATATCAAATCAGTAGAAGTAGACAAAATCAAAGTTAAAGGTAAGGAAGAGTTAATTACCATCTATAAACCTATATAAATAGTAGTATGGCAACTGTATTCGATAAAATATTAGACACTACAACTGGACCCAAATCATACGATTGGTACAAGAAAAAGGTATCAGCGATGACAAGACAACCTGGTGCTCGAAGTTTGATTAATCAAGGGAAAGCAACAGTTGCACCTAAATATGGTATAATGAACCTTTTTGGTTATGACCCTAAATTCAAAGAGACGTTACCATACTATGATAGGTTTCCCTTGATATTTCCTATAGATTTTGCTAAAGGTGGTTTCTATGGTATCAATTTTCACTATTTACCACCAGGTGCAAGAGTAAACTTTTTAAGACAGTTATCAAGATTTGCAAGTGATAAGAATTTTGATAGAAAAACAAGATACAATATTGGTGAATTATCAGGAAGATATTATAAAAAAACAATTAAACATTATTTGTACAGTCAAGTGAGAACATCATTTTTAAACATAACAGCTGAGGAGATGGCAATTGCAATCTTTTTACCAGTCGCAAGATTTAAGAAAGGAAGACCTTACTAATGGCTATTTTTAGAGCAGGTAAACGAGTAGGACCTTTTGACATAAGAGTAGGATTTCCTAGAGATAAAAGTCTTGATAATGTTGATAGAGACCCTAGATTAAAACAAAGAGGAAATACAGAAAACACAATTGGTCGTTTTCGTTCTGCTATGGCAAAAGCAGAGGGTTATGCTAGACCAGCAAGATTTGCTATTAGAATAGATTTACCAACAAATTTACGTTCATTAGTTAAACAACGAGAAGTTGCAGTATTTGCCGAAGGTTCGTCAATAGGTAAAAATACACCTGTAGGACTATCTTCAGTAAAAAACCCTAAAGGTGATACTATGTTAGATTTAGCTGCACAAATGGGAACACAAATGAATATTCATTGTGATAGTGTATCTATGCCAGGTAAAGATTTAGTTACACAAAAGAAACAATTTGGTAATGAACCAGAAGTTGATATGGTTACAGGTCATCAATATGCAGGTATGATAAATGCTTCTTTCTATGCTGATAAGTATTTAAGAGAAAGACAGTTTATGGAATTATGGATGAAGATGGCACACAACAACATAACAAACGAAGCAAAATATTATGATGATTATACAGGCAAAATGCAAATTTATCAATTAGGTTCATTTGACGGCGAAGGCGATAGAGACGTACCAACATACGGTATAGAAGCAATAGAAGTTTTTCCACAGACTTTAAGTGCTGTAGAATATAACTATGGTGCATCAAACCAGTTAGTAAAAATAAATGTAGGGTTTGCTTATAAACAATGGTATAATCTTACAACAGACCATGTTGCAGGAGTTAGTTTCGGTTCTGCTTTACAAACTATACATGACGTTAAAGGTGCAGATAAAGGATTATTTGGTAAATTACCTATAGAATTACAAAGAGCAGGAAGAGAAGTATTCAATTCTGCTAAACGACAGACTCCGATAGGAAGACTGTTCAAAGGGAAAATATTCCCACCATTTACATAATATTATATTATAAAGGAGATTAAATAATGGCACTACCTAAACTGAATACCCCAACTTACGAGTTGGAGGTGCCAAGCACAGACGAAAAGATAAAATATCGTCCGTTCTTGGTTAAAGAAGAAAAGATATTATTGATGGCAATGGAAAGTAAAGATAATGCTCAAATTATCAATGCAGTAAAAGACATTGTTTCATCATGTACATTTGAAAAACTAAATGCAGCTACTATGCCTATGTTTGACATGGAATATATCTTTTTAAATATAAGAGCAAAGTCAGTAGGTGAAGTTTCTAAATTAAAGATACTTTGTCCTGATGATAAGAAAACTTATGCTAGTGTTGAATTAGATTTAACAAAAGTAGAAGTACAAGTTGGCGATGACCATACAAACAAAATTGAATTAACAGATGACATGGGAATGATTATGACATATCCTACTATTGATTCATTTTTAGAAAGTGGTATTGAAGCGGTAAATGCTAACAACATGTTAGATGTTATCGGTAGTTGTGTATTACAGATATACGAAGAAAAAGGTGAGAAGGTTTATCAAGCCAAAGACCAAACTAAGAAAGAGTTGACTGAGTTTATTGAATCAATGAATAGTAGTCAATTCAAAAAATTACAGTCGTTTTTCGATACTATGCCTAAATTGACACACACAATTAAGGTAAAGAATCCTAAAACAAAGAAGACTAGTGATGTTAAGTTGACTGGACTAAACGATTTTTTCGCATAGCCCTTTCACACAATAACCTAGAGAATTATTTTGAAATTAATTTTTCTCTTATGCAACATCATAAATATTCTTTGACTGAGATAGAAAATTTGATGCCGTGGGAAAGGGACGTATACGTTGATATGCTAATAACTTATATTAAAGAAGAAAACGAAAAACAAAAACAAAGGGAAGCAAGTAGAAATGGCTGAGGAAATAAAAGACGTAAAGGTTGCAGAACCTAAACAGAAAATTAGTGTAGACCTAGAGGTAGATACTTCTATTAAAGATTTAGGTGTAAACCCATATGCAAAACTAATTCATATGGCAAGAGCGGTTGACGCTTGGCGAATATTTCCAAGAGTATTCTTAACAGTCTATATCGTTCTGTTATATAAAGTAACAATATGGTTTATGGATATACCAACACCGTCTCTCGAACAGTCTGGTTTAGTATCAATTGTAGTTGGTGCTGGGGCTGCATGGTTTGGGTTATATACAGGAACAAGTAAAGGAAAGAAGTAAATGAAAAATGCTCTAACAACAGGAACTATAAACACAGATATTATGGTGTTGCCTGACTATAGCGGTTCGTCTTCAATGGCAACTATAGAACCTGAAAGAATGAGTCCTATGGATTCATTAAAGGCAATCTTTGAAGATATGAGAGATAGTCTTAATATGTTAGTAGAGTTAGCAAAACCAAGTGGTGCTGATATGAGAGACCAAGGCATTTCAGACGCAGACATACCTGCTATAGATGAGACAGATAGTCAAGGTAATGATGGATTTGCTTTGCCTGAATTTGAGAGACCTGAGATAGGACCTAAAGTAGGTTTAGCACTTATGTTAGTAGGTCTTTCAGCATTATTTAGATATGGTGATGAGATAGCGGCTGCGTTAGAACCTGTTTTAAAGTTTGGTAAAGAATTTTATGACAGTCTAAGTCCAAACGGTAGAATAGGTGTCGGTATGGCTGGTTTAGCAGCTATAATGTTTCCTAAAACATTAACGAAAATTGTAACAACAACTTTAGGTCTTGCCTTTGATGGATTAAAACTTGGATTTAAAGGTATGGTAACTGCTGTTAATAAGATGCCTGGTCTAATAAAAACTGCCTACACAGGTGGTAAAAATTTAGTTATGGGGGCGTTTGATAAATTAAAAACTGGTTTTCAAGCAATGAGAACATTTATGATGACAAAAATGATACCTGCACTTGCATCAGCATACGGTGGAGCAAAAGGGTTTCTTATGAAAGCAATAACTAGTCTAGGTACAGCATTTACTGCTATGAGAACATTTATGATGGCCACAATGATACCAGCAATAACAGGATTTATGGCGCCGTTCATAGTTCCTCTTGCCTTACTAACAGCCGCAGTAGTAGCCGCAGTTGCAATATTTACATCAATCAAAGCAGGTATAGATGAGTTCAAGAAGTCACTAGACGAAGGTGATAGTATGTTGGTTGCAATCATTGAAGGTGTATCGACCGCATTATTAACTCTAGTAACATTACCGATTACACTAATTAAAAACTTTGTTGCTTGGGTAGCAAAGAAACTAGGATTTGAAGGTATTGCAGAAAAATTAAAAGAGTTTAGTATAGTAGATTTCATCAAAGATAGTGTTAAGAATTTAGTAATGAAAGCAGTAGACTTTGTACAAGGTTTATTTGACATAGACTTTAAAGAAGTTTTAGGTAAGTTTGTTGACATAGGTAAATCAATAGGTAGAGTTTTAAAGGCTATCGCATTAGGTTCAATTGCCGCTGTTAAGGCTGCGTTTCCTGGTGGCGAGTCACCTATGGAAGCATTTAAACGAGTGTATGATGAAGTAGCAAATAAAAATAACGATAGACCACAACTACCTGATGAAGCGGATCCTGAAGCCAATGCAGAAGTCAGACTCATCGAACAAGGAAGAAGAGAAGAAATAAAAGATAACGAAGCAAAAATAGAACAGTTACAGAAAATGGATGAAAGTGCATTATTAACTGATGGTAGTACAGCAGACGATAAAATCGTTGCATTAGAGTCAAGAAATGCAGATTTATTATCGTTATTGTATGAAGAAGCAATGATACAATCTGACATTGCTAGAAAGGCATTTGAATTACAAGAAAAACAAGGTGGTGGAACTGTTGTTACAACAATTAATAATACAGATGCTTCAAATACAAGTAATACATCTAATAATGTAACAAGTTCAATAGGCCTTGCTGTCGCAGGAACAGATGAAACAGCAAAATCATTAGCACAATTGGGATACGGACCCCTTTAAAACACATATATGGCATACAGCGATAAAGTATTAGACCACTACGAAAACCCTCGTAATGTTGGTTCAATGGACAAAAACGATAAAGACGTAGGCACTGGTATGGTTGGTGCACCTGCCTGTGGTGATGTTATGAAACTACAAATTAAAGTTAAAGACAACATAGTTCAAGATGCTTGTTTTAAAACTTATGGTTGTGGTAGTGCTATTGCAAGTTCAAGTTTAGTAACTGAAATGGTAAAAGGTAGAACCATAGAAGAAGTAAAAGAAATTAAGAATATGGATATTGTTGAAGAATTAGCATTACCGCCTGTTAAAATTCATTGTTCAGTTTTGGCTGAAGATGCAATTAAGGCAGCAATTGCTGATTATCTAAAAAAAAAATAATTATAAAAGGAGAATGTTATGGAAAAAGTAAAATGTAATTGTAAACCACCGTATACATGTTGTGATGAGAAAACTTGTGAATGTTGCAAGGATACGTGCTGTTGCAAGTAAAACCGTGGAATTGCCGTCTCATAGCCGCCCGCTAGGCGGCTTTCCAAGCTGTTCGTGTATGATTGTACCCCCTAATTTTAGACGATTTTAACCTTTTTGTTGTAAATGTTTTTCAGTCCAGATATCAAAGATAATATTTCTAGCATCGCACCATTTACGAGCAGAAGCAAATTTATCTCGATTCATTTGATAAGTTTTCATTTCATATAGTACAGTAGATTTCTTTTTACCTTTGCCACCGACAGGCGGTCTCATATCTTTTGATGGTTTAACTTCTATAAGATGAGTTCTTTCATTACCATTCTTATCTTTTATCTTGATGAGAAAATCAGGAAAGTATCTTCGTACTTTTCTAGTAGCAGTATCATAATATGGTATGACAACTTCTTCACTTGCCCATTGTAATATGTTTGGGTTATTATCAAAGTATTTCATACATCTTCTTTCCCACATAGAACGATAGATGATATTATTACAATCACCTGCATATTTTTGAGGGTTATCTGGTGTAAATTTACCCTTGTATTTCTGTCTTCTTTCTGACATATCCATATAAATAGTTATATTACAATTAAAAGAACTATTTATCAAAGGACACAATGGGAAATCTATTTAACGCATTAAACGGTTTAAAGACCAATATCTTTGGTGGCGGTAATACAGGTAAGACTACACCTATATTACGAAAAAGTGCTATCGGTATTAACGAAGAAAGTCCTACGTCTAAATTAGACCATGACCCATTTGCTTATTCGTCTATACAATATCCTAGAGACTTGACGAGTACTGGTGGTATTGGTCACTATATGTTATTCTATGTCAATGTTCAAGATAATACAAAATATGTTTATAATAATGCTGAAGGTGTAAAAGTTGGTGGTACAAAATTTGTTAAAAAATTAAAGACCCCAGCAGTATATGAAGATGTACCACTTGTTGGAAGAGTAAAAAAAGCAGAAGCAGTATTTCACACAGTTGCTGAGAAAGGTGCTTCAATTATCTCTGGAACATCAAGTTATTTTGATAATACATTAGGTTCAAAAGTAAACTCAGATGTTAAAGAATTAGCACCTCAGAGACCAAGAGGTAGTGGGTTATCTAGTTATCATAAGACAACAACAAGAATTACAGACTCGGTCGCAATATATTTACCACCTAACGTAACAGACAGTACATCAGCATCATATACTGGTGCGGCTACAGGTGTAGTAGGGGCAGCGGCTGCAGGAGCATTTGACGTTGTTAAGAATATGGGTAAACAAGATTACGAAGCGGCTGCAAAAGGAATAGTTAATGCAGCTAAAAATATAGTCGGTGAAGCGGCTGCAAGAGCAACAGCAGAAATAACAGAAGCAGTAACTGGTACAGAGGGTACAAGAGGCCTTATCAATAAAGCATTTGGTCAGGCAGATAATCCTTATATGGAAGTATTGTTTGATGCCATGAATTTAAGAACATTTACATACAACTTTACATTTGCACCGAAGAATAGAGAAGAAACAGAAGACGTACAAAAGATTATACAACTGTTTAGATTTCATATGGCACCTGAGTTAAAGGGTAAAAACAATAGATTTTTAACACTACCATCAGAGTTTGATATACATTACATGTATCAAGACCAATCAGGTCAGGCAAGTGAGAATGATTATTATAATAAAATTGCGACATGTGTATGTACTAATGTTGAGGTAAACTATACACCTGATGGTGTTAAGTCATTTGAAGGTGGTGCACCAACAAAAATTACAATGTCAGTATCATTCCAAGAAACAGAACTATTAACAAAAGAGAGAATAACAGAAGGATTCTAATATGGCAGATGTAAATATAAACAAAGGTGTAAATAGTGTGGATAATCCACATGACCCATACGAAAACCATATGGAAGATGGTGAAATAGTATTTGAAGAAGGCGCATTTAACGGGTTTGAAGGGCAGTCAATTACAATAACAGAGAACGCAGGAGCAGCTCAAGGTGACTTACAGGCAGGTATAGAGTTTATATACCATATGAGAGAACACATTTTAGATGTAGGAGTCGCAACGATATATTTGTTTACTTGTTACGCTCTGTATCTATGGTTAAAAAAGGTAATTAAGTAATGTATTTTAATAAATTTCCATTGATGGTTTACGATATCAAAGGTAACAACAACTTTAAACTACTACCAGACATACTGAAAAGAGTAAAGATGCGTTCTGGTCTTTCTGCTAGTCGATTTGTATTTGACAAGTACAACGTAAAAGAAGGTGAGAATCCAGAAGATGTCGCATTTAAATATTATGGTGACGCACAATTTCATTGGGTTGTATTAATGGTAAATGATATTACTGATAGATATTATGAATGGCCAATGACAGAACCAGACTTTGCAGATTTTCTTACAGACAAATACGGGGCAGGTAGTGAAGATGCAATTCATCATTATGAACTGGCGCAGACGAGTGGTGCAACATCATCGCCTGACAACTCACATATGTTAGAGGTCAATTCTGATACAGACAATGCGACACCAATTACAAATAGACAATTTGAAGAAAGAAAACAAGACGATTTAAGACAAATAAGACTGTTAGATGAAAGATACCTTGACGCATTTACAGAAGAATTTTTTGCATTGATAAAGAAGAACAGATTTTAGGATATAAATTATGGGCAGTAAACATAACGATAGTTACGATTTTGCAGGCGATTATAATTTAAACGGCATCATACTACAAGCACACGATGGCACAGGTGGTATATTTGGTGAAGGTGGCGTTGATATAATGGAACAAGTGCAAGAGTTAAATGTCTATGAGGGTATTACGCAAACAGCAGTATACGGTACGCTAGTAATGGTTGACTCAACAAATATAATTGGTAATCTACCAATACAAGGTACAGAAAGACTATTCTTTAAACTCTCTACACCAGGCACATCAAACGTAGAACATATTATTGATGCAAGTGAACAAACAGGTCACCCTTTTTATGTGTATAAAGTATCAAATAAACAACAAGCAAAACAAGGAACACTAGTATATACAATACATTTTGCAAGTCGTGAGTTCATGCGTAACATAAGAACAAAAGTAAGTCAAGCATATTCTGGTAAATTGTCAGACATGGTTGCACAAATTTGTGGAGACAAAGAAGGTCTTGATACTCGTAAACAATTATACATTGAAGAGACAAGAAATCAAGATAAGTTTGTTATGCCTAATGTATCGCCTTTTAAAGCAATAGAAATGATATCAAAGAAAGCACTACCAAAGTATGGTCAAGGCGTAGGTTATTATTTCTATGAAACAACAAAAGGTTTCTATTTTCAATCATGGGAGAATATGTGCGCTACAAGTTATACAGAAAAAGCACCAGTTGAAACATATTACTATCAACCAAGAAATATTACAGTTGACGCAATAGAAGAAGATGCAAACCAAACTAAAATACAACAAGACCTTAAATCAATAGAATCATACAGATTTATTAATAACTTTCATGATGTAGCCGCTGCTCAAGCATTAGGCACATATGGTTCTAAAGTGATTAGTTATAATATATACGATAAAACATATATAGAATCAGAGTATAATTATCATGACCACTTTGGTAAAAGAATACACGTTGACTATGCAGATGGTGATGGTTTTGGTGCTCAAAACCCACAAATAAGTAGTAATCCAGTAGATTTTGACAGCAACAGAGATGGGTCAGGTAAAGGTGTAAGTGATTATCCAAATAGTATGGTCTCACTATCACCTACAACACAATATCTACATGATGAACCAACAGGTAGTTATGGTGTAGAAGCACAACTTGACGGGATATTTGATGGTATACGAAATGGTGCACGTCAAGAGATAAACGCAGGTACAACACTTGAAATGACTGTACCTGGACAATCATTCATACAACCTGGTGAAGTAATACATTTTGAGTTACGACCAGTAGACCAAGAAGGTCTTACACCTGATGGTAAAAAGTATGACCCACAATATAGTGGTCGATATATGATTACAAAAATAAGACACAGAGTTACAAAACAAGACTATAAGATGGTCTTTGAGTGTAAGAAAGACAGTTTACGAGAAAGACTACCAGGTAAAGGTGGTTACAAAATGCCAGTTGGTGCTACTGTAGGAGAGTTCTCAACATTGATACATGATAAGATGCCAGTACCTAAAATATTGAATGATTTTAACAAACACGTCAACAAATACGGGGCTGTCATTTCTAGTCACCTAGGAAGTATCAAAGGCAAAGCGAATAGTATTATACGAACTGGCGAGTCGTATAGAAATAAAGCAAATGAAATTAAGGCAAAAGTAAATAGAGTACGCAAATTTAAGAACAGATTTTTTTAACGGAGGCGAATATGGAGTATATAATATTAGTAGCACTATTATGGGCATGGTGTTTTTATTGTCTATTGGTGACTAAATGCCTAGGGAAATAGTAAATCTAACAGACTCAGCAAGAGAATATCTAGCAACAGTAGGCAATCCAAATGTCTACTTATCAATCAATGCTGGGGGTTGTAGTGGGTTTTCATATGTATGGGAGACTACAGACAAAGAACCACATGTAGGCAATCTACACATTGACCCTGTCGCAGAGATGTATATAATTGGTTGTACTGTAGATTATGTAAAAGAACTTGGTGGTTCATACCTCAAGATAGTGAATCCAAATGCAACTGCTTCATGTGGTTGTGGTGAGAGTTTTGCAGTTTAGGAGTAACACATGGAAAGAGAAAAGAAATCGAATAGTTCAGGACAAGAGAAGTCCATTGATAATGACAGGACCAACGAAGTGGGTGCCGTCTCAGAGATTCAATCCGATACTCAACAAGATGGAAGCGAGTTCGGAACTAGTCAAAGACGAACGAAAGAAACAATCATAGAAGAGATAGAGTTCCTTATCAAAGAACATATACAACCTGCTGTCGCAATGCATGGTGGTGTTGTTACATTACATTCTTACGAAGAGGGTATTGTAACTATGTTTATGTCTGGTTCATGTTCGGGTTGTGCATCATCTACACTTACATTAAAGAATGGTATCGAAGGTATGTTAAAGCATTATATACCCGAAGTCATACGAGTAGAAGGCGTAGATGACGAAAACTCAGAAGTCGCCCCATATTACACATAATTCCTTCGCAGTCCCTCAGTCTTTAGAAGATTTTTCCCAGCCGTAAACGAAGTATAAATAGCAGTATGAGCAACATCATAATACTCGAAGAATATCGAAAACGTAAAAGTAAGTTAGAAGGTGGCTTCGCACCAATTACAGTAGAAGAACAAAGAGAGCAGATAGAAGAGCAAAAAGAAGAAATAGAAAAACAAAGACGTATAATAGAAAGGATGCTATTTGACCAATGATGAGTATAAGAGAATATATAAACCATCGCATCATATTGAAAAAGTATGGTACAATATCCCTAAAAAAGTATATCACAATGAAGCTGAAAGAGATAGACACATACAATGCTACAATGTATACAGAAGTAACAATCTACCTGCTTATATTAATCTATTTCATATGGATTCACTAGGTCGCATATATGAAGATATCAAAGATATTTCGTGTGATTAATAACAAATATACACAAAGAGATTGGGATAGAACAGTAGGGTATGGTGAAGTACCAAGAGAATACCAAGTGAAATTGACAAAAAAGCGTAGGTTCGAAAAGCGCAGTAGGCAAGGGGATTCGAATGATTAGAAAGAGAGAAGAGTATAGGGAAGACCTTGATAGAGAGGTCCACTTAAATGCTCGTTTATAACAGCTGGCCGTTGGTATAAAGTCGGCAGGGTATCGGCAGAGGAAAAAAGCAAATGCAGAAAAATTTTATGGGAAAGGCAGGGTTCACATGGTTCGTGGGCGTTGTCGAAGATAGACAAGACCCGAAGTATCTTGGCAGGTGTCGAGTTCGCTGTTTAGGGTTACACACAGACGACCTGAACAAACTACCGACCGCCGACCTGCCATGGGCCCACCCTATGAACCCAATCACCTCTGCTACTATATCAGGCATAGGGCAAACTCCATTAGGACCTGTCGAAGGCACATGGGTGGTCGGCTTCTTCTCTGATGGCGAAGAGGCACAACAGCCTATTCTTATGGGGACTTTGCCAGGCGTTCCGAGTTATGTGGGCTCTGCAAATATCGTTGGCCCTTCTCTACCTGCAAAGGGATTCTCTGACCCGAATGGCGCCTATCCTAAATATATTTTCGAGACAGACGTAAACAGATTAGCAGTGAATGACGAGAACAATCCTCATCTATCGTATCTAGAGAGATTAGCAGACACAGATAATGCAGTTGGCGTGGCGAACGTTGACCCTACTGTCATAGTAGATGATGTTTTAGCGCCAGACGATGGCGGCTTCTGGGACGAACCTTTTACTTCATATGCAGCTCAATATCCTTATAATCATGTATACGAGACAGAGGGTGGACATATCAAAGAGTTTGACGACACGCCGGGCGCCGAACGTATACACGAAAGACATGCAAGTGGGTCTGCTTATGAGATAGGCCCAGACGGCACGAAGATAACACGAGTCAAGAAAGACAACTATACGATTGTTTCGGCCGATGACTACTGCCATATACAAGGGGAGAGTAAGGCGACCTTCGACAAGGGCCTTCGAGTCAAAGTCAACAACTCTGCTGAATTCGGCAACAACTATAATATAGAGGTGGGCTCAGGCGCCAACGTCACAGTCGAAGTACAGAATGGCGACATTAACCTTATCAGCCAGCTGGGCGATGTAAACATCAAGGCAGGTAAGAACATGAACATAGACGTAGCGAACAATCTAAACATTAAGGTAGGCGGTAGTATACTAGAGACAAGTAAGATTAAGATAGAGTCTGCTACACTACTACACATGATGAACTCAGCTCATCAAGACATCAATGGTAACATCATTGACTTGAATTAACAGAAGAGAAGTGCATGTGTCGTTTCTCGGCTAAGACCCGTTTGCGTACATAAGGGATCTGTTTAGATATAGGTAACTACCTCAGAGAACGGCTTGACAAACGCCCTCTCTTAGTATATAATAACTTTTAAAGGAGAATGTAGCATGATAGTTACACTTACATTGGGGGAACAAAATGAAGAACCCTCTAGTATATACTATCAGCAAATGGATGTTTAGATTATACATAGTCTGGTCAGTCTTAGTTGATATAACACTTATCGGTAGTCTCATATACTACTTCTTTTTCTACTAAATAATATTGAGTACTTCGTAAACTAGCAGTATTCGTTTAGGAATTACTTCAATTTTTTTTTTGGATATATTGAAAGGAGAAGTATATGGCAAGTGGTACACACGCCAGAGTTGCAGCTAAAGTAACAGCTCAACATAGACATCTTGACGCACAAATCGAGAATCTAGAACGTAAGATGAATGAGACAGCAGATACAATCATCGACCTAAAGAATCAAAAGAAAAAGATAAAGGAAAGATTACAGGCAATGTCTCTACGAGAAGAGAGGCAGAATAAGAAAGAAGAGCAGTCGAGACCTTCTTATGGTCAACAGCTCGATTTATTTAACAACTATCATAGGTAGGTATATATTATGTTACATAAGATAAGTGATTTTGTAAAACGTATTTCTGTCATGAATGACGAAGCACAATTGTTATATACAATGAAATACGAATCCCCTAAAGCAACACAAGCAGAGATAGATAATCAAATACAAAATATACAGGCACTTGCGTTGAGTATTGCAAAAGACAAGTCGAAGTACCATCGAGTCGAGGACAGTTATTACTTAGATAGGGCTAAGTATAACGTAGATTAAGGTTTACCATGTGGGTCGGAACGGGGGTTCGGAGAGGGACCCCTACCCATGGAAAAATCTTTAAAAAAATCCTTGTCAACCAAGGAGTTTATAAATAGGTATATGAAAACATTTAAACAAGTAGAAC
>Ga0181380_1000512_pt1 | contig 17272 bp, 9 predicted proteins | sample 3SPOviralmetaG_FD_130116 | JGI IMG/M metagenome (GOLD analysis project Ga0181380, IMG submission 130116) | Marine viral communities from the oligotrophic San Pedro Time Series (SPOT) site, San Pedro Channel, CA, USA - 3 SPOT_SRF_2009-08-19 | ecosystem: Environmental > Aquatic > Marine > Strait... | reverse complement strand
TACACCGAGTACAACGACCCCATCATTGAATCTAAGATGAACTCTCTACGGAGTGTGATTCTATCTATAAAAAAACAACTCAACATGAAGGAAATTGAGAGGGAAGATTATGAGTGAAGAAGAAGTAGTAGAAACAGTTGAAGAGGTGGTAACAGAAGAAGCACCTGTTGAAGAAAGCAATGAGCAACCGGAGTCATTTGTTGACTCTATGTTAAGCCAGATAGAAGATGAAAACATTAAAGACGCTGGCTTTTGGAAAAACCTGGAGGGCAAAGATGCTACAGAAGTTGGAAAGTATATTAAAGAGCTTCAGAGTTTCGCTGGTAAAAAGGGTGATATCCCTAAATCTGACGCTTCGGAAGAAGAGTGGGCTGAGTTTTATAGTAAACTTGGTCGCCCTGAAAGTACTGACGGATATGATTTTACGATTGGTGACGAGTTTCGGGAACTTGTTGGCAAAGATTCGGCTTCATTCTTTGAGAATGCGGTTGAGGGATTCAAAGAGCAAGCACACTCAATGGGAGCAAGTCCAGAAAAAGCTGAAGAGCTTGTGGATTGGTATCTTGGAATGGTTGCTAAAGAGATCGAAGAATCCAACACAGCAATGAAGGAAGCCGACGAGGCTATGGATAAAGAGCTTCGGGGTGAGTGGGGTGATGGCTACGATGGTATGATGAACGGCATTACTGCTATGCTTAAAGCCAACGGTATGCCAGAGGAAAACTTGCAGTTTGCAGTCGAATCTGGGCTACTGCGTGACCCTGCATTTGCAACCACACTAGCTAACATTGCTGCACGTTTTCAAGATGATCCTGAGATTGGCCATCATCAGACTAACACTATGGCAGGACTAAAGGATCAGCTCTTTGATATAAACCAAGAAATTAGTGAATACTTAAAAACCGGCACAAAAATACCGGACCATATCCAGCAGAAGCGTAAAGACCTTATGAATAAGTTAGGTGAAAACCTTTAAAAAAGACTTGACATAAAATTAAATTATGTTAAATCTATACGCAACAAGGGTGGATAATCGCAAGACCCACCTAAGTTGCCGTCCAACCAGACGTTAAATGGTAGGCAAGACCTCCTTGTGAGATAATCAAAGCCGATTAGTGTATTATTAATTAATTGAGCCAAAATTTAAACAAGGAGATTATAATGGCTTTTGCAAATGTAATAGATACTGCTTTCGTTAAGCAGTTTGGAAATACTCTTGATCTGTTGACACAGACTAAGGGTGGTAAATTCTCAGGAAAATGTCTTGAGGAATCAATTGAAGGTGAACAAAAGTTCTATGATCAGCTTTCTAGCGTAACTGCTACAGAAGCTACTCGTGCTACTTCAGATTCAGGAACGAACACGTTCCCTAATTCACCTGATAACTTCATTGAACATAAAAGACGTATGGTTGAAGCTACTCCATACGACATTGGATTGATGCTTGATCGTTTCGACAAAGTTGAAATGTTGGTTAATCCTGAGTCTCAGTATGTTCAACAGATGGTACACGCTCTAAATCGTAAGAAAGATATTGAGTTCATCATCGGTGCATTAGGAGCTGCTAAAACTGGTAAAGCAGGTGGCGGTACTGCTGCTCAATTTGATCAGTTAGTTGCTAAAGAAATTGGAACAAACACAGGCATGAACATCGACAAGCTTATTGAGACTCGTAAGACTCTTGAGTCTGCTGGTGTTGATCTTGATGATCCATTAAATAAAGCGTACATTGCTATGCATCCAAAGCAGTTGCATCAGTTATTGACTGATACTAAAGTAACTTCTTCGGACTTTGCTTCTGTTAAGGCTTTGGTTTCTGGTGACCTTAATAGCTTCTATGGGTTTGAGTTTATTACTTCTAACTTGATCCCATTCACTAATACTGCTGGTACTAATGTATATGACAATGGTGGTGCGACTCGTGACTTCTCATCTACTTGGAGTGCCGCTGATGCTCCTGTTGATGGAGATACCACAGGTGATCGTGCTTGTTTTGCTTGGTGTCATTCAGGTATTCGTTCGGTAACTAATCCTGGTATCGAAACTGAAATCGACAAACGTGCAGACAAGAGATTCAATTATTATGCTTATGCTGCTATGCGTACTGGTGCAGTTCGTATGGAAGAAACAAAAGTAGTAATGATTGAAGCTGCTGATACTTCTGTAGCAGACTAATTAAACTTGGGGGCTTTCAGCAACCTTCTCTGCTGATGTAAGTCCTCCATTTTATTTTTGGAGGTAGTATGACTAAGGTAGAAATCTGTAACCACGCTTTACTTAAAATTGGAGCAGATACTATTGCCTCGCTGGACATTAATCAAAATGACCAAGAAGCTGTCGTTCAGAGTGCAAAGCTCTGTAATATTTTTTTTAATCAAGCATTAGAAGAAGTACTCCGCACTTATCGTTGGAACAGCGCATTAAAACGAGTAACATTAAGTCGGCTAACGGAAGTACCAGCATTTAAGTTTGAATATAAATACCAGCTTCCTAACGACTGCGTTCGGGTTGTTAATGTATATGACGACAAAGAGGCCTACGATGACCGCACACAATGGGTGGTCGAAGGGCGAACAATTCTTTGTGATTATGATAATGTTTACTTATGTTATGTTCATCTACCCGAAGATGTAAACACGTTAGACGCATTTCTTACGCAATGTGTTGTGCAAAACTTAGCTATCAAGCTGTCGGTCCCAATGCAATTAGATCAAGTGATGCAAAATAATTTAATTAAAGAATACATTGATGTAGTTCTTCCACAAGCCCGAAGCGTTGATACATTAGAGAACAAGTATTGGGAGATGGAAGAAAGCGACTTTTTACTTTCACGATTTAATCAATCCCCACTAATCTAATGGCTATTAATTACACACAAGCATTTAATGTGGGAGAAGTATCCCGCAAGGTAGATGGCCTTAGCAATTTAGATGTTTATAAAATAGGTTGCCGGGATTTAGATAACTTTTATGTACTACCACAAGGCGGTGTTGAGCGTCGAGCGGGTACAGAGTTTGTGCAACTTGCTGGCTCTGGAAATACACCAGACGGCACTAATCCAGCTCGTATGATTGAGTTTGACTTTTCTAGCGATATTCGTTTTGTAATAGAGTTAGGTACTAATTACGCTAAAGTACACTACACAGATGACTCAGGTGTTGATCAGGTGGTTAATGTAACCCCAACAGATAACATTAATTATACTACAGCAGAGTTGCGGCAGATTCAATTTACTCGTAGGTATGACACATTAATTCTTAATTGTCCCACAAAAGAAACAATGATTTTTACTAGAGATACAGTTACTCCTACATTTTCTATTAAAAATATTGAGTTTGTTTATCCACCAACTATGGAAAAAAATGTATCAACAGTAGCTATTGATCCATCATTACCCAGCCCAAATATTTATACAGGAACAACTAATTTGGTAGCTAGTAATGGTGCTATATTTTATGAGGGTCACGTTAATTCAAATTGGGCTATAGATTATATTCGTGCTACTAATAAAAAAGAAATTACATTTGAAGATAGTGGAGGCACATCTCAAACATTTAGTGACCCATTAGATGTTAGTTTTTCTAACTGGGAGTTTTCAACAGACGGAACTTGGAAGGGTGCTTTAACATTACAAAGAAGTATTGCTGGTTCTTCTTTTGACGATTATATTATTATAGGTAATACTACAGGCGGTGTATCAAGAAACTTTGCTCAAGCATCTGACACTCCTGAAGGAGCTAATACTAGAATAAGAATTGCATATACTAGAAGCACAGGAAGTGATTTTGCATCTAGTCTTTCTACAGGTAATATTTATCATAAAGGTTTAGTAAAGATAACTTCTGTTACTGGCTCTGGAACAGCAATTACTGCTGCTGCATTAAGTAGCAATGTAGTAACAATTACAGCTACATCACACGGATTATCTACAGGTGATTATGTCATTATATCTGGTTTAGGTTTTACAACAACAAACCCAGATATTGAAACACAAATTACAGTTACAGATGTAAATACATTTACTTATGCTTTAAATGGTGCAAATGAAACATTTACAACTAGTGCATTATCTAAAATAGCAGCAACTAATAAAGCAGCAGCTACTGTAGTATCAATGCTACAAGGTGGTAACTTTGATTCTGGTGGTACTGCTCAGGACCCTGATTCTACTATACATTGGTCTGAAGGTTCATTTTCTACTTATCGTGGATTTTGTCCGGCTACAGAATTTTTTGAAAATAGACTTTGGATGGCGGGTGCTAAAGATCAGCCAGCAGATTTATTTGCATCTGTATTTAATAATATATTTAATTTTAATACAGGTACATTATCTACCGATGCAATTAAACGTACAGTTGATTCACCGGAAGAACCTAAGTGGTTGCAAGGAAAGCAACATTTATTTTTAGGAACTGCTGGGTCGGCTGTATCTATTCGATCTGCTGATAGAGATGCATTAATTACACAAACTAATATTACTACACTGGTAGAAAACTCTTATGGCTCTGCAGCATTACAAGCTGAAATAGCAAATGATGTTGTAGTGTATGTGCAACGTGACGGACTAAGGCTTCGTGAATTAGTTTATGATAGAGTACAAGATACCTATGTAGGTAATGATCTTAATTTCTTAAGTGAAGATATTACAGAGTCAGGCATTGTAGAAATGTTTGTACAAAAAGAACCCAATCAATTTATATGGTGCATAAAAGAAAATGGAACTGCCTGTATTCTTACCTATGAGCGTGGATTAGAAGTTAAAGCTTGGGCGAGAATAGAAACAGATGGCAAGTTTTATAGTGCATCAGCTATTCACGATAGCGGTGAAGATATTGTATGGGCTTGTATTGATCGAGGCACTACATCTTCTCCTAAGTATTGTATTGAGAAGTTTCATCCTCGAAAAGATTTAGATTGGTATGTAGACTCTGGTAAAAGGTTAGAAGGTGGAGCTGCTCAAAATGCTAACTCAGTAAACTTAGGGACAGGTTCGAGTTTTGGAACATTAGAAATAGTTAAAACAGGATTAGGCGACAATATTAGTGGCAAGGTAATTAAAATATCTAACACTAACGACCCATTACTTGATGGAAGATTTTTTAAAGGAACAGGTCAAGATCCAGATACAATTACACTTCAAGATTTAAATGGAAATAATTTTACATACGACACCAATACTTTAACAATAAGTGGGATTACTGGTGCTAATAGTGGTGCTAATGGATCATATCAATTTACAAATGAAATAAGTAACGGTAAAAAAGTATATGAAAACTCAACAGACAGTTCAATTCAAATAAGATTTACTGGTTCTGCGTGGGATCTTAGAGCTTTTTTCTTTGGTGAAAGCACTTTGATTAGTTCTTCTTCTGATTTAAATGATATACACGCACCTACTACAGGTTGGAGCAATAGCGTAATACTTAATTATAATTTTGCTGCTCCATCTGTTTTAACATTTGAGTTTGTTTACAATGAGATTACAGGGTTAAATCACCTTGAAGGAAAAACGGTTCAAGTTGTTGGAGATGGTTCGTTTATAGAAGAGGCTACAGTATCTAGTAACAAAATTACAACAAATAATTACTACAACACTTTACTTGCTGGGTTGCCTTATACATCTACATTAAGTCCTATGCCTATTGAGCCAACTCTTGTTGCTAAACTATCACAAGGTCGTGTTAAAGCTATTTCTAAAATTATTGTGCGATTCTTTAATACCAAAGGTGCTAAGGTAGGTGAGGTTGGAAGACAGCTAACAACATTCCCAGTGGCAGATACGCAGGACCCATCCGGCCAACCAATTAGTTTAAAAACCGGACAACAAAGATTTTTTGTAGGATCAGATTATGAGCGTGAAAAATTAATAGAAGTACGACAAGATTTGCCATATCCTATGACGGTGTTAAGTATAGCATCTGAAGTTAATGCGGAGGGTATATAATGAGTTTAGGCGTTATAATGGGAGTGGCTAGTGTTGCTCAGGGAATATTTGGGAAACGAGCAGCAAACAAGCAGGCAAAGCGGGCTAAAGAAATTGCTTTATACAATGCCAATGTAGCAGTTGCTCAATCAGAGGCAGAAGCCCAGGCTATTGAATATACTTCTAGGCAGTTAATTAAACAGCAACGTGAGATGAAGGCACAGCAACGAATGAGTATAGCAAGTCGAGGTGGATTAGAGACCGGAACAGATTTGTTAACTCTAATTGATTCTGCTAAAAATATGCAACTTGATTTGTTAGAGTTAGAGCGCCAACAAGATATTGCTAGAGTTTCGGGACAAACACAGTTCGATCAATACATAATGGGAGGACAAGCTCAAGCTAACTTGTATAAAGCTCAAGGTAAACAGGCTATGGTTAGTGGAGTGTTAGGTGGTATGCAGGCTTATGGTGAATTTAAAGATATAAAATTAGGGGCTGATTAATGGCTATTTCACTTAAACGATATGAGAGACAAGTAGCACCATCTGCGGAAACCGGACAAAAAGCTATTACCGGCGGACTAGCTAGTACACTCATTGAAGCAGCCGGCTCTGAAGATAAAATAATTGCTAATACTATTGATGCTGTAAGCGGGTTGGCCGGCGAATATATAAAAGAAAAAAATGAATTAGAGGTTGCTGGTCGCCAGGTAGCTTTAGAGGATTATATTGACCAATGGGAAACAGACGTTAGTGCGGGTGTAAATGAAGCTCTTTTAGCGAATAACAATCTTACATACGAAGACGCTTATACCAATGAAGTACAAACCAGAATCGGTGACCTTAACAATTGGGTTACTGAGAATATGCAACGAGCTGGTAAAAAAGAAAAACTTGTTATTGATTCTACTGTTAACAAAGCTGTAAACGGTGTAAATGGAACCCTAGCCACACAAATGGCTGCATTTACTTCTCAAAAAGCTGCTCTTAATTTATCAAATCGATATCAATCTTTAGACCAAAATATATACAACTTGCAAGAACAAATTAACCTAGCTCCAAAAGATACTCCCGAAGAACAAGAAGCTGTTAAAATTATTCAAGAAAACTTAGGCGCTCTAGTAGAACAACAGCAATTTGTTTCAAATAAATTAGGAAGAACATTAGGTCCTCAGGCTTTAAATGATCTTCAAGTAAAAACGCGTCGTGTTAGATATAGCAATGAAATAGATTATCTTGTTGACCAATTTAATTTAGGAAAAATTGGTAGCGCTCAAAAGTTGGAAGAACAAAGCAGACCCCTTAGAGAAGAAATTGAAAATGATAATGTTTTAAATGATTTAGAAAAAACATCAATAACTTTTGCTTTAAGTGAAGAAATAAGAGATGTGCAAATAAAAGAGGTAAAAGATACTAACACCTTTATTAAAAGTCTAGTTGCTTCTGAAAAACCATCTGCTCCTCAAGCCCTTATAAATGGCACAGCAAAAGAATATGAATCAATAGTCCAAGCTTCAAAACTTAAACTAGAAAAAGGAGGAAAACAAAAAATAAATGATGCTACATTAGTTATTGAAGAACTAAATAATTTTACAGAAAATTATGATTTTAAATCTTTTATTCAAACGCTTGGCAATAAAGTTAGTGATGATTATTTTAATATAGGACTTGTTTTAGCGACTGATATTTTAAATGAATTAGCTGTTAATAATCCTAACGCTGCTATTTTAAGCTATAAAGAAGGTGGGGCTTTTGATTTAGGACTTGGTCCCGGTTCTAAAAAAATAACCATTAAGGCTAGTGATAGCGCGGTTCTTACTCAAGTGCGAAGTATGGCTAGGCAAGTGAATTATTTAAGCCCTCAAAAAACAGAAGACGCAGAAGTTAAAATAAATGAGTTTTTAACTAAAGGTTATAGAGCCTTAATAAATGCTCTTAAAGAAGATGGTGTTACCAACGAAGATGGAAGTGTAAACGCAGATTTGTTAAACGAAAAAATGTCTTCATTTTATAGTGAAGGCGATTACAATATTGCTCTTGAGCTTTATAGGGATTAAGTATGTCATTAGATAACACAAACGCTCTTAAGGCTACAGAGTTTATAGGTCGTGGTCTTAACTATGGTATAAGCGGAGAACAACGTGCCTTGATTGATGGTCTTGAAAGAGATCAACAAGAAATGCTAATGGCGCAGACATACTACGAAAAAAAATACAACAAGCGATTAGATCCAGGTCTTACTCAAAACTTGATCGAGCAAGAGTATGGCAAAGGGGCTACCGCTCAAATCGCTAACACTGAGAACCGCAAGCCATTTGAATTAGCCACTTTAATTGATTTACCCGCCGACTCACCTATAGGAGAACAAAAGGTAAAACTATTATCATCTGTTAGTGATATAAATGATGCGGCTGAATTGTTTGCACGACACCTTGAGAATAAATTTGATTATATGCCAGCTCCAGATGGTATGCCTTATTCGGTAAGACTGCGAGAAGTTGGTGAAGACGACAATGGCTTCTCTGTATATCAAGAAGAGATTTCTCCGCACTTTCCTGCTGGATATCAAATTAGCCCACTTACTATGCCCTTCCAAATGGAAGAATCATCTTTTATACGAGATAGAATAGAAGGTTATAAATATGGGTTTGGCACAGAAGAGGGTCGCGAACAGGTTGCTCAAAATATTGACGCGATGCCTGGGGGCCGATTTAGCGCTGGTGTTGTTGAAGGGTTTGCCCCATTTATTGATGTTCCTACATCTGACCCAGATAGCTTTTTAGATTATATGGCTGATATTGGTGGAAACGTTGTAGGTTTCATTGCAGGGATGCGTGTCGCAGGCAAAGTGCTTGGTAGAAGTCCTTTCAGAAGAATACCTGCGGTTAATAAAGTTTTAAATAAACTGAGTTTTAAAAATCCAGCAGCAGGTAAGTTTGCAGAAAACGCTTTGAACTATGCATCATACGGAGCAGGGTATCGTTATCTAGGAAGTCTTAATAGAGGATTAACAACTAAAGAACAACTTACAGAGGCGGGTAAAGGGGCTGTTGATGGGCTTGCTTTTGCGGGTGGCGGGGCATTACTTTCATTAAGAACTATAAAGTCTGGCGCAACAGGTATTGCTATAGTAGGTGGTGCTGGTATGGCGACGGCCCCTGAAGGTTCTACTCCAGAGCAACGGATGGCTAGTGGAGCAACCTCTGTATTAATATTTAGTATATTTCAAGGCTTAGGATTTGTTAGTGCAAAAGCGAGAGCAAAAGAGTTTTTAAATGCATATGGAGTATCAGAAGCTAATGCTAATTCTTTTTTAAATAGAAACTTTAACTTTGCTGAAAGCAGATCACTAGCTAATCGACTAGATTTAGGCCTTAGACAAGTTAAAGCTGCTAGAGACTTAGGCTATAATATATCATTCAATAAAGGCGAGGTTGTGCCATACAGAGGCGCTGTAACCACTGATAAGCCCGCACCAGAGGTTATTCGTCGCGAGATAGGTAGAGGTGCTAGTGTGGCTCCTACACTCGCTGATATTCGTCGAGTGCATAACAACATGACCCCAGATCAAATAGCATCTTTAGTTCCAAGAGCTGAGGCTACGCAAAAGGGTCGGCAGTTATTGCTTAATATGTACAACAATCCGACGCAAAAGAATTTGGATCAGTACAACAATTATAAATACAGCAACTTTTTTAAACCGCGTGAAGAGGTAGCCGTTGAGCCTGTAGAAGATATTGTTAAAAAAGAGTCTGATATTGAGGGAGTTCCACCACCTGAGAATGCACAAAAAACACAAGTAGCTACAACAGTTCCTACATATGAAAAGTCTGAGGCTATACTTAACGATTTAGCACCGGGTAAAACGTTAGACTTTGGAGCTGGTAGAGGTAAAGGTGCTGAAGTTATTGGTGCTACAACATATGAACCATATCCGCGCGAAGGGTTTACTCCAGACTTTACGGACTCAAGTGCGATACCTAGCGAAAGTTTTGAGAAGATTATTTCACCTAGCGTACTAAATGTTGTTCCTAAAGATATTCGCGACGGCATTGTTGCTGACATTGGTCGTATATTAAAACCGAATGGTGCAGCTATTATTACAGTTAGGTCTGTTACTGATGTTAAAAAAGCTAAAGTTCGTGAGGAGCATCCAAGTGAAGAGAACGCGTTTATTGTTGGTCCTACACTTGAAAAAGCTACCTTTCAAAAAGGTTTTACACCAGACGAACTAATAACTTATTTGCAAGCACAACTTGGTGATGGCTTTGAGGTAACAGCTATTCCTAAGGTAGAAGGTAAACCTGCTCCATCTGGCGTTAGTGCATTGGTTAGAAAGCTTGGCGAGCCAGCAGTCGCAGAAGATGCTGTAAATGTTGTCACTAAAAAAGGCACAGTTATTGACCGGTACAAAAAAAATGTTGGCAAAAGAGTTGGTTCAAAAATATATGTACATAAAGACTATGCTACAGAGGTAGTACCCGCTGACGTTTATAATAAAGCTGTTAGTAAGATTGGTGACTTTGAGTTTAACACAGTTATGTATGACACTAAAACTGGTGCAGTTCGTTTTGATGAAGCACCTGGTTTTAATACAGAAAGAGAACCAAGAGTAGGTAAAGTTCTTACTGTGAATAGTGATGGAACTACAAAACAAGGTTCATCTAATAACATTTGGCATCATAAATGGCTTTGGGTTAAAGATGATTATACTGGGTTTGACGTAGGTAAAAGTCGTAATTGGTCATCTAATTGGGCATCAAAAGTTGACGGAGTTGCTAAAGGGACTCAAAAGGCTTGGGATAAACAATTGGCTGAGGCTGGGTTAACGGATGAAGCACCAGCACCTGTAGTTGAAACAGCACCTGTAGATTTTTCAATAGCTGACGAAGCGCAAAGTATGGAGGGCCTTCGTAAAAGAGATATTGAAACGTTGTTTGGTATGGAGGCAACGCCTTTAGAGATGAATGCCTGGAGCGATGTGTTGCCGGCTGTTCGTGAAGAAGGTTTAGTAGAGCGGGCTAATTACATAGCGGACCAAATACTAGCAGACAATCGACCGCACTCAACTAAAGAGTATGTAGCCCTTCTCTTGCGAAGTAGAGAGTTGCGCGAACAAATAAATGAAATCGATGAAGTAATAACGTCAGATATAGGAAGCGATTTACCTGTAGAGTTGCAGATAGAAACAAAGATTGCGTTGCAAGATGAGTTAGAAAAAATCGCATCAGCTGCATTGATTGGAGGTCAAGAGGCTGGTTCATCTTTGCAGATTAGACGCATGACATTTAAAGATAGTTATAACTACGAAGATGTGTTGTCTCGTTTGATTAATGTTACACAGGGCAAACCAACTGCTAAAGAAAAACGAGATATTAAGATAGACTCTGAAAAAATAGATGACGTCGAAAAAAGAGTTGAAGAGCTAGAAGCTAAGGCTACAAAGAAAGATGCTGAAGAAGCTTTTAATGACCTTAAAACCAAAAAGGTTAAAACTAAAGATGTTACTAAGGAAGACCTTGTTGCTAATATTAATGAAACCTTAACTTCGGGTGAAGTGCCAAAAGTTGAAATATACAAATACTTTGCAGAGCTAGTTAAAGGTGAGTTTATAAAGACCCTCGACGAAGGGGTTGCTGAGATTAAAAAGATATTCCCGGCGTTAACTCGCAGAGAAATTATTGATGCTATAAGTAATAGAACAAAATCTTTTGATGCGCCACCTACAGGATTAAAGCTAAGACTGAAACAACTAAGACGCCAGGCGCTTTTAGAATCTAAATATGAGGACGCATTAAAGCGTATTTTTGATCCTGTTCGCGAAACAATTCCTACAACAAAGGAAATAGAAGACTTTGAGCAGAGAATAAAACTTTTAAAAGCGTTCTATACTAAAAACATTCCCGCTGGCGCTGATCGTAAAAAACTATTAGATCAAATCAATGCTGCAAACAAAGCGGTAACTCAACATTATAGAAATATAAAAATAGCCAAACCAAATGATAAAACTTTAATTAACTTAAAAAAAGAACTAGCGTCAATAAAACAAAAAACCAAAGCGGTAGATACTTTATATGATCTAGAGTTAACAACATCTTTAGATGATAAATTAGTCATCATTGATGAGTTAATTAAAAAGGATCCATATGAAGCCATAATCCAAATTAGAGACTTCGTAAAAACTATAAACGCGGTTTACGAAGGTAGAGTAAGACACGCATCTTACAAACCTGCCGAGGCTAAACCTGATGAGCAGGTTATACCATTACTGCAAAATAAAATTGATAATGTATTGCTAGAGTTAACCGAGCAAAAGTTCCCACGGCCTGTAGCTAAGAAGGAGCCAAGACCTACCACTGAGGCACAAGAGAAAAAACGTGCAGAATTAAAAGCTGCCAATGAAGCGCTTAGATTGCGTAATAAACTATATGAGGTTCAGGCTCAGGTAGATGATAAAAAAATTATTACCATTCCTTTAAGAACAACTAACGAGCAGTTAAAAGCTAAGATTAAAGAGTTAACTGATATTATTAAAATATACAATCCTCCGACTGTTTCTAAGGCAAAACAAATTAACAATTTAAACAAGCAACTTCTTAAAATTGAAGATCAAATAAATAAACAATATTCAGAGTACAAGATGCCCACTCCGCCAACTGATCCTGCTGTTGCAGAACTTCGTCGGAAGGTATCGCAACGTTCTACTCTTCGTCGGGTCCTTAATGAAGTAGCTGATTTAGAGGAGCAGTTAAGAACAGGATCATTTAAAAGCAAGTATGTATATGAACCTAAAATAAGAGATGAAGAGTTGGAGAAGGCTTTAGTCGAGCGCACCAGGTTAAAGAATCAAGTAGATGCTACTGTTGCCAATGCTCAGAGACGTCACGCTAGTATTGTTGGTCAAGCTTTTGATATGAGTAGGGGATTGGTTCTATCTTATGATGTAGGTCATATTGGTCGTCAAGGTTCTGTTTATCTATTTAATGGTGGTGGGTTAAATAGTCTTAAGTTTGCTGGGCAAAGTATTCAAGCTCTTTTCTCTCAAAAAACAGCAGATCAGCTTGCTCAAATAGTAAGGGATGATCCTAACTTTGGTTTAGCAAAATTAAGTGGATTAAGAATTATTCAACCTGGGCAGCAGACTCAAAGAGAAGAGTTAGCTATGTCTATCTTTTTAGATAAACTCCCAGGTATAAAGCAGTCGGCTAGAGCGCAGATTAATGGAACAAATTTATTGCGTATGTCAGCTTTTTCTACTTGGTATGATTTAAACCCTGACGCGACTATTCAAGAGATGAAAGCGGTTTCTCAAGTAATTAATGTTATGACAGGATATGGTACCGGAAAAATACTTGGTGCTGACAAAAACTTTCTTGATCCTGTTTTAACTTCGAAAAGGTTTACTGAATCTAGGGTTCAAATGGCTACAGGTTTAATTCCTTTTGTTGGAAGAAAAACTTTATTTAAAGGAGACTTTACTAAAGAACAAACAAACAAAGGAACGAAATATTTTCAACAAAAAATGAGTGGCTATATCGGTTTAAGAATTTTATTTTTTAGTTTAGCTACTATTGGAATTGGCGCACGTTTAGGAATGGATGGTGGAAAGAATCCAGAGCATTGGACTTTTGGTAAAATAATTGTTCCCGCTGGAGGTGGGTATTACCATGTTATTGACCCGTGGGGTGGTGCCGCAGCGTTTTTTGCATTGGTTATAAACGCACAACGGTTCTTTGCTACTGGAGGAAAAGAAGGAGAATTTCCTTTGATTCCTTTTGGAGGATTTTTTAGTGAGCTTTCAAAACGAGTTAGTCCTCCAATTAATTTATTATATAGAGCTGTTACTAGCACTACATATCCTAATGAAGAGGTTCCAAGAACACAGGCTATCTTAAGAGCTACTTCTCCTATTACATTCCAAAATACGGCAGAGGCAATAGAGCGTCGAGGGCAAACAAATCCTTTAGGTGAGTTAGCGGTGGGCTTATTAGATGCGGTGGGTATTCCTAGTACAACCCTTACTAGAGAAGAGGTATATGGAAAAAATGACAAAAATGTAAAGCTACCTAAGGATTGGAAACAAAAATTAATATTTTAATCTTGACATTAATATAAAGAGTTTAATATAACAACAAGCGAGGTTTGGTTATGGCATTGTCTGGTACAACAAATAAGCAGAGTTTTACAGCTACTGCATCGCAAACGGCTTTCGTATTTTCGATTCCGTTTTTTGACGCAACTAGAGCATCTGACTCAGGAACTACTTTAAAGTTTGGCGACATTAAGGTTACCCGCCAGGCTGCTTCTGATGGCGTTATCACAGAGCTTACACCGGCCGATAGTCCTAGTGCGGTAAATCAATTTAAGGTTGCAGCCACTAACGGAGACCCGGCGCAGGGTGGTACTGTAACTATAGGCGCAGGTGCAACTGTAAATGATATTTATACTGTTGAGCGTGACGTTTCATACACTCAAGAGTACGACCTACAGGAGGGTTCAACCATCGACCCCACAGCATTGAACAAAGCGTTTGACCGAGTTGTAGCACAGAACCAACAGCAGAATGACGAGTTCAGCAGAACAATTACATTCCCTGTAACCGATGCGGACACTACCACATATAACGTGGACTCATCTACTACAGATCGTGCTGGTAAGATTTTAGGATTTGACTCTAATGGTAGCATAACAGAGCTTGCACAGATTCAAGGCTCTGCATCCGTGGATACTAGCCGTGGCTTGCAACTTGTTAACAATCAAGTAGGCGTTAAGGATGATGGTATTACCAACTCTCTTATAGCTGATGATGCGGTAGATACAGCACAGATTGCTAATGACGCTGTTGAACAAGCCCAGATTGCAGACAATGCAGTAGGTACAGCACAGGTTGCTAATAGTGCTATCACTAAGGCTAAGATTGAAAATGTAACTAATATGCGTGTTCTTGGCAACACAAGTGGCTCTGATACAGCACCGCAAGAAGTATCGGTGCTTGATGAAGATGATTTAGGTGGTGCTACATCTAGTCCAACTGCTCTTGCTACACAGCAGTCAATCAAATCGTATGTAGATTTATACAAGCCCAATGTTGTAAATAATTTTTTCAACACAAGAAGCATACACACTTTAAATGTTGATAGTCAAACTTTTATTGATATAGATAATACTGAAACCACAATTACACCTAAAGTAGCTAGTTCTAAACTTTTAGTTAGTTTTAGTATTTCATTTGGAACCGCTCAAGGTGGAAAGTTTCATTTTAAAATAAATGAAAGTATAAATGGTGGTGCTTATTCGGCTGTAACTGGACTTCCTACTGGAACTGGAGTTAAATCACATTTCGTTACAGATGTTGACCGTGATGATAATGAAAATATTACTAATGTAAGTTATCAGGTTTTATTAGAACCTAGTTATACTGCGGGTCAAACCGTTTCTTATAAATTATCAGCAGGTGTAGCAAACGCTGCTTCCCCATACGTTTTGTATATGAATAGCAGCGAAACTATTACTCAAAATGACGATTCACTTTCAACTTCTTCAATAGTAATACAGGAAATTTATCAATAACATAAAGGTAAGGTAAGGTATGAGCGTAGTTAAGATAGCAGAAGATAAATATCAAAATAAATTACAGTTTGCGCATATAGATGTAGCGTCTGCAAAAAATTTAGCGGCAGCCTCTACGACTGTATGGGACGCTACAAGTGCGCGTCACGTTGTAATCACACCAACAGCAGCAGATGCGTATGTATCGGTAACACCTAATGGGACATCTACTGTTCCTGATGGGACCGGAACTGGATACAGCCTGGGCAAGTTGATTACATTCGGGAGTTCTTACACTACTATTGTTCGTGCGGGTGAGCGTATTGCTACCTCTGCGATTATTAATGTGGTGTCACTCGGAGAAGTGTAATGAGCTTTGGTTCGTTTGGAGCGGGCTTCGGTTCATTCGGTGCTGGTGTTGGAGGGTTGCTACCCGTTATAAATGACAACTTAAAGTCATGGCTTCGTATTCCTACAGCAGATGGCAAAACACTCGCTAACTCTCAGGGTGCAAGTGTTAACCTTAAAAACGTCAACTGCTTAAACTTTGATGGCACAAATGATTTTGTTTCTTTTATTGTAGGTGGTTTTAACACAAGTGCATTTACAGTTAGCTTTGTTTATGAAGCTCCCTCTACTCTTGTAAATGATGATGACATATTATCTCAGTCAGCAGGATCAGGCACAGGCAGAGGATGGCTTCGTGTAATGGCTAATGGCTCTATTAAAACTTTTCTTCACGGAAAAGGAGGTGCGTTAGTAGCTGATGCAGGGTCAATATCCGCAGATACAAAATATGAATTATCTTTTGCATATAACGGCTCTAACTCAATCCAACTAACTATTAATGGTGTTGCTGAATCTGCGTTATCTGTCAGCTCAGAAGATTCAGAAGCTACTGGTGATCTTAATTTAATGAAAGGTCATACTTCTGGAACAACTACTTGTGCGGCAGGAAAAGTGTCAAACTTTAAAGTTGTTGTTGGTCTTGATACTTTAGTACACGCACCATTAGCAGAAGGCTCTGGAACTAAAGCATACGATATAAGCGGTAATGGACATCACGGAGTAATAACAACTGCTACTTGGACTACACTTAACGGAGTCGAGTCTTGGAATCACGAGTATGGTTTTGATGGTATAACTTTATTTGATGGTACAGATGATTATATTGCAACTGGTGTAACAGCAAACGATAACTATACAATAGAATATACAGCTAAAATATCAGATAACTCTGCCTATATAGGTTCGTTTAATACGGATAGATTTTTTATAGGTAGAAATACAGCTACTACAATTCGCTTCGGTTATAAATCTTATAATAATACTGCAACTGTAAGCAGTGCTATTTTTTCAGAATTTACGACTTATAAAATACAAGGTGGTAAAGCTTTTATTGATGGGGTAGAAGTTCTTGATTCTGGAGTAACAGCTACAGGTGCTAATGTTGGAGAGTTATATATTGGTGCTAGAAACTTTAATGGAACAGCAGACAGCTTTGCACAAGCAGATTTAAAATCTTTTAAAATTTATGACGATAATGATGTTATTGTTAGAAATTTTGTTCCATCTCAAAATGGTTTATACGACACAGTAAATGGTGTATATTATTCTAACGATGGTACTGGCACTATAACAACCAAACGAGTTCCTGCACTCAACACCAAGACCAAGCAGGTTGCTACCTTTGATGCTGTAGCTGACGAAGTTAATTTCGGAACACACGCTATACCTGCATCTGATTCTATTGAAGTAATATTTACACCTAGAGATGAAGCGGATAGAGGTTGTTTGT
>Ga0181380_1000511_pt1 | contig 17278 bp, 16 predicted proteins | sample 3SPOviralmetaG_FD_130116 | JGI IMG/M metagenome (GOLD analysis project Ga0181380, IMG submission 130116) | Marine viral communities from the oligotrophic San Pedro Time Series (SPOT) site, San Pedro Channel, CA, USA - 3 SPOT_SRF_2009-08-19 | ecosystem: Environmental > Aquatic > Marine > Strait... | reverse complement strand
GCGCTCTATATGTAACAGAAGGGTCAGCATCATTATAATATGATATAGTACCAGTAAACTCTCTTGGCAATTCATATTGTTTAGCCATTAAATTAACTGTTATTGCGTTATCATCTGTAAATGCACTACCTGAACCACCCTCCATTGAAGCAACATTTAAAAATGTTTGACTTCTTGAAGCAACTGATTCGTTTCTGTATTTTTCTGAAGCACCTAAAACAAAAGCATTACCATTGTTATCAACAGCAATACCCATCATACAATCAGTTAACATTTTTTGTAATTCAGCAAACTTTTTTGTTTCCATTCTTGGTAGAGTAAAAGTCAAACCACATTCAAAAGCAGTTGAACCATTTTCTTTAGTAGCATTAATAGACATACTAGCCTCTTGACTTTTAAATTCATATAAATACCAATCTGCTGTAGATTCACCTGCTTCAACTATACTTGAAATAGCATGGTCTTCATTACTATCATAAGTAACTACATCACCTGCAGCCCAATCTCTTAATAATATATGTTTTATACCTCCTACTTGTTGTAAATCAGCACAACTAATTGCGATTCCTTTATCTATTGCCATTTTATTATTATTTTATTGATTATAAAAAGTAATTAAGAGAGTGCTTTTACACACTCTCTATTATTACATTATTGTTATGCTACAATTCCCCATTGAACAAGAGAAGAGTATAAGTACTGTACTCCTAACTTGAAGTAACCTCTGAAGAACATTTTTTCTTCTAAGTCATCATAGAAAACTTTGAAAGAACCTTCTGGGTCAGTTACATCAGAACCAATGATTAAGTTCTCAACTGCACAGTAACATACACCATTGTTAACATTTGCTGCTGCTGCAGTAATAAATAAATCAGGGTTAGTATCTGTTAAGATAGTATCCCACTCATACATTGCTACTAACTCAACACCTCTAAACATTACTCTACGCATACCATCTACTTGATTAACGATTGCTAGGTCAGCAGAAGAACCTTCTAGGTTTGCTAAGTAAGCGTTAAAGATTTTAGGAGTTACGAACATTTTTTTATCTCCTGCTGGTACTTGTTGAAGTGCTGCAGGTGCTTGGTCATATACATTTCTAATTAATCCGATTGCATCTGCTGCAGTTGGTGCTGCTTCTGTTCCAGCATACTCAATTACAGTTTCAGCCTTCATTAATTCCATCCAGCCATCAAATGCTGTGTAACCTGCTACTGCACCTGCTACATCACCACCCCATGCTAATCTTACTACATCAGAAGCGATTCCTTTTACTGCTCTGTTTACGATTGCATCAGATAATTGAGTTCCCTCAATATTCATTACATCTACACCAGAACGATACATTTCTTCAATGTAAGTTCCAAAGAACTCATCAGTACATTGTTCTAAAGCAACTCTACATCTACCTGCAGTAATTACTTTGTCATCAATATCAAATTGTGTTGAACCACTTGTTGCAGAACATCCTGCATAAGGTTCTACTATTTTTGTTAGAGCAGCAGAAGTGTAAACATTCATTTTATGTTTAACATTAGGAATAACTCTATAGTTACGCATAATATCATCACTTCTAAATACTGGCTCATAAAAAATCTCGTTTAGTTGTGCACCACCATAAGTTGCTGCTATACTATTATTTGCTACGTTTGCCATTTTATTTTATTTTTTTAATTATTAAATTTACTTCTAATTCTATCTGCCATTGCATTGTAAAAACCTGCATTAGCATCTTCTTTTTTGTTCTCAACTACAACAGGGTCTGCTTCAGTTACAATCTCAGTACCTTTAGCATCTGCTTTGTTGATTTTAGCGTTTAACGCTTCAACTTCTTGTGTTAAAGTTTCGTTAGTTCCTTTTGAAGCAACTAATTCTTCTTCTAACAAAGAAATCTTGTTTGATAATTCAATGTTACTAGACTCAAACTCAGAAATTTTATTTTTTATCTCATCATTATCTCCTAGATTAACAGTTATCGCAGTTTGTTCAGCAACATCTGCAGAAACTTTTACATCACCTTTTACAGCAGTAACAATCTCTTCAACTTTGTTGTTAAACCATTCTTTTAACTCGTTAGTCATTTTTTTGTTATTTATATTAATACTTAATTTATTCTGTATCTCTTCCTGTGTAATGTTCTTAAACTTAGAAACATCATACTTCGCAGCAACTTTAATAGAATCAGAGATAGTATCAATAAAACCCATTTCTAATGCTTCGTTAGCATTTAACCAAGTTTCTTCATCCATCATCTCTGCAAGAGCATCATAAGATAATCCTGTCTTTTTTCTATAAATGTCTGTCAGTTCGCCTGTGATTTTCTCAAGAGTTTCTGCTGTCTTTCTCATATCTTTAGCCTCACCCATTGTACCACCCCAAGCATTATGAATCATAAACAAAGAATTTTCAGCCATAACAACCTCATCTGCACCAAGAGATATAATAGTAGCAATACTCGCTGCTATACCCTCAATGTAAACTGTAGTCTTAGCCTCTCTCCTTTTGATTACATTATACATCGCCATACCATCAAAAACATCACCACCTAAACTATTAATGCGTAAGTTGATTGGCGTATCTTTTAAATCTTTAATGTCTGTAATAAACTCTTGTGCAGTTATGCCATAAGTTCCTATTTCATCAAAGATATATACATCAGCAGGTTTTCCTGCCTTGTTCTGAATGTTATACCATTTTTCTGTCATAGAGGCAAAAATAGAATATAATAAACCTTAGTTTACCTTATTTTCGTACAAAACTTTTAATATGTGATATTACTAGATGGTGTGGACTTCTTTCTCTCTTTGTAAACTATATTCTGTGCTTGACTTTCACTTATGTCGTACTTAATAGATAAATCCATCCAAGTGTTAGTTCTACTACCCTCATTTCCTACTAACATTCTATCAAAGTCTGCAATAACCATATAGTTTCTAAGTCTTTTAGGGTCAATAATACCTCTTTCTACAAAATGCCTTACAACATCTTTGCAAGTTGGTGAAGAGCCAAATCTTTTCTCTAAGCCTTCTCCAGCAATTTCAATGAAGTCTTTGACTACATCTATTTTATTTTGCCTTTGCCTTTTTTGAGCCATTTCTTTTTTTAGGAGTTTGTTCTATTGCTATCCACTCTTCTACCATGTTTTCCCAAAACTTACATACTGCTGCTCTACAAGAAGTACACTTCATATCTTGTTTGTGTTGTGGGAATAATAAATGCCACTCTGCAAACATTAATCCTAAAGATTCTGCTTGGTACGTTGGAAAGTTTTTAGTGTGGTTTTTGTTTTTGATAACTGCATCAGTCATCATCTTTCTTTTAGTCTTTGCGTAATTGTTAGCGATTTCTTGGAAATTCATATATGTTTTTTTACCATTTATTCTGAGGACACTTACCAAAGAACTCTTTTGTTAAAGATGTTTTCGCATCTAGGAAGCACTTGCAATCAGCACATCTTGCACCTCTTGCTATTTTAGGTTTCTTTAGTAACATAAAGTTTCGGTAAAAACTACAACTTTTACATATATCTAGCCTTTCTAATTTCGTTTTGTTATCAACAAACATTTGTTTATTTCTTTGATTATTAAATTATTGCATCTGATTCTATCACACTAACTGAGTTTTGTGTTGAGGTTATATCTGCTTCAACTACTACTACTTTACTAGCACCTCCCATAGCACCCATCATTTGATTTTGTCCTAGTGCATTGAATTGTTGTTGTGAGAATGAAGGCATATTAAGTAATCCACCATCTGCAAACTTAACACCTCCTCCTGCAGAGTTCATTGCTGATAATTGATTTCTAAACATTGCTGTACTTCTTTTATTTATTACTGCCTCACCACCTTCTAATTCTACTACTCTACCACCTACTGCAAACTTCTCACCACCCTGTGCGTGTGATTTGCCTTGCACCATACCTCCATTAGCAAATTCTTCTATCATACCACCATTAGCAAATTGTTGTGCTGCTATTACAGCAATCTGAGCAGCCCCAGTAGCCAAAGCCAATCCTACTTGTGAAAGTGAGATACCTGCAAATAATACTGTAACTGGATTACTAGATGCCACTGCAGCATTTAATTTAATTTTTGCTATTGCTAAGGCTGTATCTATCATAACCTGAGCAATATCCATTTTTTTCTTTCTTTCAAAAGCCTTTCTCTGTATTCTTTCTACTCCTTTTTCATACTCTTGCTCTGTTATAAGCCCTGCATCTTTTCTTTCTTCAAGTATTTTTTCATCTCTACTTGCTTGTCTTTGTGCATTATTTCCCATTATAGAGAAAATAGCATCTGATGATGCTGATAAAGCCTGTAAGACTCTTTCCCCATTTTTTATTCTTTCATCTGCCGCTTCTTTATCTGCTTGTTTTAATTTTTCTAAATCCTCTAATGTTGAGTATGTTACTTCATCCATATTCCAAATAAGTGATTCAGCAGTGCTTTCGTGTGCTTTAATTTTTAAATCTAATATATCATTTTCTATTTCATTGGTATCTTCATTATATTTAGAATTTATTTTTTTAACTTTCTCAAGATGACTTATTTCTAGTTTTTCTAACTTTTTATTAAGGTCTTCTTTGCTTATCTCATTATTGAGATATTTATTTTTTTCTGATAATACTAATTTTGCATTTCTATCTTCCTCTGACTTTAATTCTTTGTCAAATGCTAATTTTATTTTATTTGCTCTGATTTCTGCGTTGTTGAGTTGAATCCTAAGTAGTTTCTTCTCCATAGTTTCCTGCTGTTCTATCTGTTTAATAATTAAATTATTAAATTTTTCCCTATCATCACTACCTTCTTGTAAGCCATCTCTCAAAGCCTTATTTGCTTTTATTGCTTCTTTCCAATTATTAATAGCCTTTTTTTGAATTTTCTCATCTATTTTTCCTTGTTTTATTGTTTTTGCTAAATCTTTATCATTAAAATCTCTAATCTCTTTTTCTCTTTGAGATAACTTTTTTAAAGATTCTGTATAGTCATCTACATCATCAGCAGAATCAGCAGCAGCATTACCTGCGAATATAAATTTTTCTGCTAGATAACCTAATCCTACTACTAAAGCCCCAACACCAGTTCTTGTCATAGCCTTTCTGCTTATTACTAATGACTTGTTAAATAGTTTAGTTGCAAGAGTAGCACCTTTTACAGCAACTGTATATGCTATTGTACCTAACTTATAAAGACCTATCCACTTTACAGCCTGAGTTACATTTTTAATAAAATTTACTATGCCATCTGAATTTTTAGTTAGTTTATTTAAAAAATTTGCAAATCTATCTACCAAATCTTTCAATCCACCACCTAACTTATTTACAAGTTCAATAGACAACCCTTCTGATGCTGATGTTAGTCTTTTAAATGCACCTTCAAGTGTATCTCCAATAATACTTGATGCTTTTTTGGCTGCATCTTCAGCGTTTCTTAATTCTGCTGTTAATTTTTCTACTCTTTCTGCACCCTTAACCATTACGCTAAATGCAGCAACTTGCCTTATATTAACAAGACCATCTAATGTCTTATCACTAGCAGTTCCTAACTTCTCTAATGCTTTTGATAAATCAACAGAACTATTTACAGTAAATCCTAAAAATTTAGATAAATCAGATGATGAGTCTTTCATCTTTAAAAATATATTTCTCATAGATGTACCTGCAATAGAAGCCTCAATACCAGCATCAGTAAGAGTACCCATAATAGCAGCAGTTTCCTCTAAAGGTATATTCATTCCTGCAGCAATAGGTGCAACCTTAGTCATAGAAGTTTGCCATTTCTCAAGGTCTAATGCAGAGGAATTAAATGCTAGAGTCATGACATCTACTACTCTTGTAGTTTCACTAGCATCTAAATTAAAACCTCTAACTGCTGCACCTGCCACTACTGCTGCTCTACCTAAATCACTACCAGTTGCAGTTGCTAATAAAAGTGTCGCTTCTTGTGCTGCTAATATCTCTCTAGTAGTAAATCCTAATTTAGCAAAATTAGTTTGTAATTCTGCAACCTGTGTGGCTGTAAAGAAAGTTGTTCTACCTAAATCTTGTGCAGTTTCTGAAAGTTTTTTAAAATCACTTTCACTTGCACTAGATATTGCCCTAACTTTAGCCATTTGAAACTCAAAATCTCTAAATGTTTTTATTGCATTACCTATAGTCTGAGTTACCTTATTAAATATTACACCAGCAGCAAGATAACTAGCAGCCATTTTTTTAAACTGTTTACTAAGATTACCAGCACTTTTAGTGGCAGTTTTAGTTCTTCCTTCTAATTTTTTTAAATCTTTATCACCTTGTACGACTACCTGTACTACTATCTTTTCTGTATTTGTTGCCATATATATTATATATTAAAATGCTCTTTGAACATTTGTTTTTGGATTATTTTTTTTAATTTGTTCTGCTATCATATTAGCCACATCTACACCGATAGATGGTGCTAACTTACTCGCTACTTCTTTCTTGTATTTATTTGCTACATATCCTGCAAAGTTTGTTCTTCTTAGATTATTACCTTCTGTCCAATACACATAAGGCTTACCATAGAAACCTTGTAACTTTTTAAATATAGGCTCTGCAGAACTTGGAGATAAACCTTTTGCTCTTACCCATTTTACTATTGCACTAAAGTTAGGTTTCTTAGCAAATTTAGGATTGTTAACTGCTTTCCAATAATCAACTGATGAGGTTATATTTAGTACACTCATACCCCTCTTTATAACATTATACTTTAATCCTCTGCTTAATCTACCAGTAGCATTATGCTTTTGTGCTTTTAACTCATCTTGCAGTTTCACTCTAAGCAATCCACCAACCTCTCTTAATGTTATATTTGTATGTTTAAATTTAATCATTATGTATTAAATGTTGGATTATCTAAGTTTCTTCTTAATACCTTATGACTATTGCCCCATCTATCTTCAGCATATATTGGAGTTAAATAATCTTGCTTCTCTTTTATAGATATATTAGTTATTGTTGCATCTGTAGATGAGGTTGCAGTTGTTTGAAAATATATTACGATAACATCTCTACCACTACCTGCTGTAAATAATGATGTAACTAATCCTACATGACTTCTAATAACTGGATAAGTAATAGAAGCAGTTGATGTTAAAATAAAAGTGTCTTCAAATGGAGTGTATGTATTTACAGTTACAGTACCTGTATTTGGGTTTATAGGAGTTCGTAATTCTATTTGATACTCTACACCTTTTATTAATTCTAATTTTTGATACATACCACTATGAGATGGTTTACCTGCATTTCCATTAGCATTAAAAGTGTAATAACCACTACCACTTGTTGGTGCTACTGCAGCGTTTAAATTAATACCTGCATCGCTATGATACCTCATCCATTGACCTGCAGTTGTATTAGGTGCGTTTACTAAAGCATCTACAGCACCATCTTCTACATCATTTGTTGTGTAGTCAGGGTCAGAATTTAATTGATTGCCATAAGCAAAAGCATCACCCCAATTCATAAACTCTCCATTAAAAGTAGTTGTTGTAGCAAATACTTCTAAACCACTTTGATTTGCTATTCCATTACTTGTTATCTGTTGTTCTCTTCCCATTATTAAACTCCTATATTTTGGTTATTATCTATACCTCCATCTATTGGGCTATTTCCCCATCCTAAACCACCACCTGTGCTTCCCCCAGAAGAACCAAAAGAAGGTGCTTGTGCAGAAAAAGAACCTGTTTCTATCCATTCTATCAACTCTACTTTTGTAGATTGGTTTTTATTTGGCATATAATCATTTATTTTATTTATTCTCCAATACACACCATCTATATAAATTAATTTTTTAAAATCTAAATTAACAATGTCATTTATTTTTAAATCAATATAAGTAGTTCTAACTCTAGGATTTTGTTTTAATTGCTCAAACATACTTTTGTAGTAAGTTTCATACAAACCTTTTCCTGCTGAATACGATGTGTATTGTCTTGTGCTGTCATTATAATCTCTTACAAAAACATTACCATAAGATAATATAGGGCTAGTAGTCTTATCTCTATTTATTGATGTTGCTTGTGGGTATATTGTAGATAAAATACTACCACCACTTGTGTCTACATTTGCATTTGCTACTACAAAAAGATAATCACTTAATGCCCAGTTTTGTACCAGAGCATATTTACTTCCTACAGTAAGCGTACCTGAAGGTGAGTATTTATTCCAATATAACAATCTTGGTAAAAATTCAAAACCTTTTGGTGGTCTTGAAGTGTCATTTGCACTTGTAAGAGTTCCATCTTCTTTCTCTTTCCATAAACAAGCCGAAAATGGATTGTCTTTTGTTCCTGTGCCTGTAGTATCTTGGTCTTTTGCGTTAAATGTACCTGCAAAGAAAGGATTTTCAAAAATACTCTCACCTCTTTCAAAATTACTTCCTAAATCTTCTTGATATGGGTATTCATCTTCAATTCCTTTAAAATATTCAAATGCTCTGTATTGTATTGAAGCATCGTTATCATCTGTTTTGTATTTAAAAACAAAATTGTTTTTTAAATCAGTCTTTAACCATTTATCGTTTGTTTCTTTACTTCTGTCTAACTTATAAGTCCAATCTATTGCACTACCATAAGGTTCGTAAAAGTCATTGTAAGGCTCTATATTGATAGTTTTATTAGTTTCGTTAGTTGACATTTTAAGATTAAATGCATGAGCAATGCCTTTTATAAAATCTGTTTGCTTGTACTCTGTATTTGTTACATCGTTAAGATTATAGGTTTGTCCATATTCTACATAGTTTGGTGCAAAAGCAACATCAAATTGTGAACTAGGAAGTGATTTCCAAAAAACATCTACTGAAAAGTTCTGGTCATCAGTTTCAGCAATTATTTTAAATCCTTTTGTTAATCTTATTTTATCTCCAGCATTTAAGTATTGACCTTGAATATTTAATTCATCTAAATCAATATATTCTGTTTGACTTGTTGTTATTGCTGTTACATTATTACCCCCACTTGCATTTAATGGATTTAATTGTTTATCTAGTTGACCAATTATACTCCATGCAGATTGCTGTGTTTCATCTTGTCCAACAGTTAATACTTCTATATTTATAGTTGTACCTAATGAATATATTACTTTAGGTGTAGAGCCTCCTTTAAATATTCTTGCAACTTTAACTTGCAAACCACTTAATCTCAAATCATAATAACCATACTCTCCTATTGTTATTTCATCATCAGTTAAATTCAAAAGAGAATTAGTTAATCCAAGATTTACTTGTAGGTTTTCATCACTTCCTGTGTCTGATAAATTTAGTAATGTTCTACCTGTACCTGTGTAATATGTATCTCCATCATCTTCATTCAAATTAACTCTAAATAATTGAGTTACTCCATCTTCTACAATAGCAGTATTATATGCATTACTAGCAGAAGTAAGTTCATTATTATTTACAAAATTGCTATCTACAGAATAATCATCATATCTTTCATCAGGATTATTATATCTAAAGTTAGGTAATAACCAAACTAACTTTTTAAACATATCTGTATCCATAAATGTAGAATTTATAGTATATCCTACGTTTTTAAATATCTTTTCTAAAGTTGTTTTTACAAATACTGCTGGCCTCCAATCTGGAGATGGTGAAGGTGTACCATAAGAATTGCCATCATCATAATAACCTACATAACCTTTATATACTGCAGGGTCTAAACTTGAGTTTTTTTGACCTAAAGTATCTAATAATTGTATAAAAGGGGTTTGTATGCTAAAATTAAAATCACCATAAGATGTTATAGGATATACTATTGGAGATGTAGAAGAATCACAATGTTCATCACTCCAAGTAGCAACTATCTCATTTTTTTGATAAACTAAATTACTACCTTCAGAACCCCAAACAATATCACTCATTAGTTCATTATCTAAACTAACTGCCCATCCTAAATTATTACCATAAAAAACACAATTATAAAATGATGCTTTCTCACCATAACCACCTACACCAGTAACTTTTATTGAGCCAACTAAAGAGTATAAATCATTAACTAAAATCCTACAAGATTTATTTTGTGTAGCACTATTAGTATTACTAGAATTAGGAGTGTATAAATGCTTTAATAAATTATTGTTATTTTTTGTTGCAGGTATTTTAAATGTTTTACTATAATCACCACTTGTTGCAGTTATATCTTTTATGTCTGATATTTGAAAAGTCATTGCTAATGGAAATTCAGAATGGTCTGTAACATCTAATTCTCCAACTATACTTTTAGTCCAATCAATATTTGAACTTCCATCTAAAACATAATCTAATATTTCAATTTTTACTGACATTTATTAGTTTCTTTGAGTTATTACTTTATGTGCTAATGTATATTCTATATTAAACTTAACTAAACCATTTTCTTGATTAACAGATTCAACATCACTATTTGTTATGATAACTGGTATATACTCTTTGTCTGAAGGTCTTAGGTATGGATTTCTAGTATTACCCATTTGAGTAGCATCTGTGTCCATCTCTATCCATACGTTTGGAGATAACATCATCTCTTCTAACCATTTTGCAACATCTTTATTTAAAGGCTCTGTATATACGCTTTGTGTTTTTTCTGCGTTTATATTAGTTACTTCTCTACCACCTTTATATATATCACCACCTCTCATTGTGTCTGAATGATAAAGAGAATTATCTAATACACTTCCATCACTTTGATTTCCTTGATACCAAGTTCTATCACCACTTTTTCTCTCTATAACATCTCTGCTTATCGTTAAACCTTCTACAACATCTCTTTTAGCAGTATAACTGTCTATACCTCCTAAAGAGTTTAACCAATGGAATCTAACAAATGAATAAGGTATTTTTAAACTTTCTCTGTCAATAGTATAATAATAATACTCAGACTGCCTTTTTTCTGTATATGGTGACCACATAGCAAACTTAGAAACACTAACTCTATAATATGAAGTGTCAGAAGTTATTTTATCTCCAGTATATGCAGTCCAATAAGGGTAGTTAGAACTCGGCTGTGGTACTCTTGATGCACTACTGTTTTTTAAACTTGCTGTATTATTAATGTAATAAGGTGATATATTTTGTATAAAACTTGAATCTTGATTTTGGTCTGCAATTATATAGCCACCACTATTGACTATAGTAGTTATGTTTTCTTCAAAATCTCTTATGTAAAAATCATTCTCAGCAGTACCATCTGCTAAAAAAGTTTCTATATACAATCCAATAGCACCTACACTATTAGAAGAACTAATAATATCAGTTGAAAATACATTTTTTATATAAAATTGCAACCATTCAGCCTCATCTTCTGTTCTTACTGGCTTTTTAAATGAATAATTTCCAAAGTTAGGACATCTACTTAAAAAACGATATGATGTTAAATCAGCAATATCCATATTAAATAAATTATAATAATACAAACTATCTTTTTCAAACTGATTCACAGAATTTATAACTGTTATCGTTTCTGAAGTTATAGTATTAGTCACCTGACCTGATGCTTGATATGGAGTAATAATTTCACCATCTGCACCTATTATTTCAAATTTTGCTACAACTTCTAAATGCCTAAAAGTTCCGTTTTTAGAAACATTATAATTACTTACAGGATTACCTGTTGCTGCAGCATTACCAATAACATTATCTTGCATTACTAACCCCCCATTCATTCCTCCATACATGTTACTTTGCCAAGTACCTTTATTTATTGGACAAAGACTGTATGATAATTGGTCAGAAATTATTTGACTTATATCTATAGTAAACCTATGACCAACTGCTACTGCTTGTGTGTCATATCTTTTATTTGCTATATCTCTTGCTTTTTTTATTGTAGCGATTAATTCCTTTTCACTAGAATCAACCCAACTATAAACTTCAAAAACTACATTTATTACATCTCCACTATTAGCACCAGAGTTCCAGTTTAATTTAGATGGCTCTTCACTTTCATTAATACCACCAGAAAACCATTGTACTTGATACCTTAAAGGGTCATTTGCACTTTTTAAATAATTTTCTCTATAAGTCCAAAAAGTATCTGCTAAATTAGATGAATCATCATCATAAGGTACAAATCCCCAAGTCGCTGTTCCGTTAATTACTGACATATCTTAATATATTTTATATTTTAAATTTAAGTAACCTTTAACATCAGCAATTTCAGCAGTAGTTAATTGTCTATTAAATATTATTAATTCGTTAAACTCACCTTGCATATCGTGAGATGTGTAGTATTTACCAATATCAAAACTAGCAGTATTAAAAGTTAATTCATGGTCAAAACTACTATTAGTATCAGTACTGTCAAAACTTCCTAAAGCATCATAATACTCTAAATGTACTCTTTTGTTATGAAAGTGCATAATACCAATATGATAATCTCCATGAGCATCATCAGTTGTTGATACTGATAAATCATAAGTACCATCATTTACTCTTACATTATACTTACCATTAGTATCAATACCCATTTGTATTTGACCTCTGACTGCTCTATAACCAAAAACAGAACTATCAGAATCTTTAGTTATCTTACTTACTTCAAAAATAGTAAAGTCATGACCTAAAGGTAAATTAGATAAAGATGTTAAAGCATCGTTAGTGCCATCAAAAGAAATATATGATTTGTCATTAGTGCCATCAAATCCTTTCCATAATGGTTGATTTGCTACAGTTGCCTGTGCAACATTATTTGTAGATGCTCTATCTCCTAATAAACTTACTCTCTTAGTAGGTATATCAAATGTAGCATTACTATCTGCACTTAGCCATACTACTAAATCAGAATAGTCTGATGGAAAGTTAGATGTTGGTCTGAAACACTTAGTAAACCCACTCATAGTAAATACAAGTTTGATTTGTACTAATTTATCGTTTGCCACATCTTTTACTCTCTCTATCTCTATACTTTCATCATTTAAGTACACCTCAACTGTTACATCTTGATAGTTTTTAAGAACAAAGTCCATCCACTCGTTTGCCAAGTCTTGTAAGTTATCCCATCTCTTTTGTAGTTTCACTACTGATTGTGCTGCTTGAGTATATAGGTTGTAAAAGTTTATTTCAAATTCATACTCCTCTCTACCACTATATATCTCAGGCATTGTAGATGTTGGTGGTTGAATCAGCATTAATGGGTACTGCGTGTCGTGGTCTTGGTTAACTTCTCCTTCATATCCAAATTTCACATCACCATAGACCCATTTACTCTCAAATACCTCTACTATGTCTGTTAATCTTGTTATTGCCATTATTACAATGTTATATTATTTTTATTATGTATTTTCTCCTGAACAGCAATTTCATAGTCGTTTTTTGCAGTATTCCAACTTAAATATGTCAATACCTTGTATAAATCTGTTTTTTTCACGCTATCTACATCATTTTCTCCATCCATTCTAAAAATACCCTTCTCTGCTACCATATACAAACTATTCAACCAGCCATAAGGCTTTATGAATTTGTTGTAGATTCCAACTGTAGAAACTTTATTTTTTCCACTTCCACCTCCTCTTCGGTTTTCCCCAAAAACATTTGGAAAGTCCGAGTTAATTTTACGCTTTGCATTGTCAAAAAAAAACTGAACTCCCACACGATGTCCATTTTTAATTGCTTAAATTTCTCTGTTTTAGATGCTATTACATCATCATCGTACTCTTCATCTACTCTCCGACACAGAATTGCCATTTGTTCTGGTAAAACATCAAATCTACCATGCTTCATTATCTTTATTGTACTATCTAGGTGAGTTGACTCTATATAATCACCAAATGTGTTTCTTTTTAGAAATTCTTTAGGAAATAGGTACTCTTCATCATCTAATACAAATCTATCTCTACCTTGTGGCTTATATTCCTCTAAAGCACTAGAAAAAGCAGTTATCGCAGCATTTACACTGTCAACATCAAGTTTTTCCATCTGACTTTGATTTAATCCAGTCAAATACACAAATATATCTCTATTCATCTTCAGTACCTGTACTTCTGAGTGGTCTTCATCAATTATATTGCCTTCCTCATCTCTTTTGCTATACTGATTGATTATTGAGTATAATCCACACCAGTATTCAAGTGTCATGTCCTTCCACTCTGTTGGTATCTCGTAACTGTCGTTTTGTATTTTAATTTCTATCATTTTATTAGTTTTGATTTACTTTAATTTTATCTATCTCTTCATAGATTTGTTTCTTCTCACTCTCATCAATAAGAATATCTGCTAGTTCACTTGTTGTGTTTTCGCAAGAAAGACCAATCTTCTCCAAAGCATCTTTCATATCCTCATCATTTTCTCCATCTTTAAGTGCAGTCAAGAATCCTATAGAAGTATAGAATATCATATTAGGTATGAGAAAAATAAACTCTGCGACTACTCCATTATCAGTATCAACTTTGTCTACCATAGTTTTATGAAAATTATTAGAATATAGAAATATAGAGTTTACTATATGTAAGAAATCTTGATACTTGCCACCATCTACATCTTCAGTAGCAAAATACATCAATTTCTTTATAGTTTTTAGATGACTTTCAACAATTTTTTCGTGCTGGTCATTTAAGTAAAGTATTTCTGTATCTTTCATAATTTTTTGATAATTTTTTTGTAATCAATCAAAACTAGACAAAAATATACATATAGTGTGAAATATTTTCACAATTTTTAAACAAACTGAAAAATTAACTGAAATAGACTACTTTCCCTGTTCTACTCCCCCAAATTTCCTTATTAACTGCCATAACAAGGCAGTCAACCATATCATCATGTTTTGCTGCTGGAAATTTAGTTAATTGGTCTAAAAACTCTTCATTCCACTTTCCATTTAGTAAACTAACTCTACCACTCTCAAGTGAGGCACTAATATCACTAACTCTTGCTACTTTGTCTTTTGTTGGTGGTTTATCTTCTTTTACGTTAAGTCCAGTTTCTCTAACTAATGTTTGCACAATAGATTTACCAGATGCTTTTGGTTCTACATATATTCTGCTTTTGTTAGTATATCCATTTTTTTGTACCCACTCTGGAATGAATTTTACAAGTTCAGGAAATTCTTTTCTAACATTAACACAATCTACTATCTGCCATTTGTTTTCTGTGTAGGTATATGCTAATAATGCTGAGGGGTCATTCTTTTGATTTGCAGTATATGCAGGGTCAATAATGAAATTTACTATTGCTTCATCTTTTCTGAATCTATCTATCCTAAACCAATCTCTATGTATCATCCCACTATCAAGTGGTGTAGGAGTTTGTTGTAGTTGTCCAGCATAGCCATAAGTACCTAAAGCGTTTTTATAGTCATCTAGCACCTTCTGACTAAATCTATCTTCCCAAAACAAGCCAGTATCTTTATTATAGAACTTTTCTAGTGATTTTGGTTTTATATTGCCATCTGTGTTTGTTGCAGGAATACATATATGCTTATAGTTTAATCTAGTTTCTCTATCTAACAAGAATCCACTTAAATCATCTTCGTGTACTCTTTGCATAATAATAATCCTAACTCCAATGTCTGCTTGATTAAGTCTTGAGTAGAATGTAGTCCTATACCACTCGTTTGCATTATCTCTCTCTGTTGCTGAGTTTGCCATTTGTGGTGATAGGGGGTCATCTACTATTAGGAAGTCTCCACCTTGTCCAGTAACAGTACCACCAACAGATGTTGCTCTTCGCATACCAATATGATTATTCTCGTATCTCTCTTTTAGGTTCTGGTCTTTCTTAATGTGAAATACATCTTCCCATCTTTTCTTAAACCAATCGCTAAATATTATATCTCTACTTTTAGTTGCTAGTTCAATAGATAGTGTTGCAGAGTATGAAGAAGTAATGAATCTTAGTTTAGGAGATTTTATCCAAGCCCATACTGGAAACATAACAGTTACTATAAGTGATTTCGTACTTCTGAAGGGTACGTTAATAATTATGTCTTTAGTTTTTGGCTCTTGTCTTATTATCCTCTCACATTCTTCTTGTAGAGTATCGCATATATATTTATGATGCCAATTAGTAGATAGAGGTACTGCTGGTTCTACTACTATCCAAGCAGCCTTAAAGAACTCATAGAAACTCATTTCACAAAGTTTCTTTTCAAGTGCGAACTTTAATAATTTTTTATTCTTCATCTACCTCAGCGTAGTCTATATCATCTGCATCTTCAAGTCCTCTGATTTGATTTTTAATATCATCAAGAGTAGCACCTTCATTTAAGTTGATTTCTATTTTAGTATCTGTATCTTTCTTAATCTCTGTAGATGATAGTTTAGGCATAGCGTAGTTCATTAGTTTTGCTATTGCATCTATGTATGCTCTAGGGTCTTCTTCAAATAATATATCTAATGCCATCTTTATCTTTACTGGTTGCCCCTCTAGTGCATAAGCAAGAGATTTCCTAGTCATCTTAGCAACTCTTCTAGCCTCATTATTTTTAGGTAACAAAACCTTATCAGTCTTATTATAGTTCTCATCTATCTTGCCAATAGAGTGTCCTCTCTTTTTCATTGCCTCACCACCTAACTTCTTTTCTTCACTCATTTTGCCAAAATACAAAAATAGTTTTAATACACATTAACAATTATTATATAAAATTGAACATCAGTTTGTTAACATTTTCCCAAATTGTATAATAATTATGCAAAACTTTATTTTTAAAACACTAACTTCGTGCCTCTTATAAGAGTATATCACTTATAGCAACTACTTATAATCGCCACATCCTATAGTAAACATCATTGCTCATATCGCAAAGTATATACCAACCTTTTACATAGATGTTTAATCATAACATACCTTTTATAAAATTGAACTTTGGTTTTGTGTGTGTGCGTTTAGGTGGCAATAAGCCCCTATCGGTTTACGTTTACGGAATCCAATAATCACCTTTAGTAACTAAGTAACATTAAGTAACCAATAAGAGTAATATTAAGTAACTGAACCAAAAACTGGTTCAAAGTTTGTTAAATATTCTTTTTTTTTAGTGCAAAGTTGCATGTCTAAAGAAAAAAATTTATCATATCAACAATAACAAAACACTATTTAAAAACAAACTAATAAAAAGTAATAAGACTATTAAAGCGTTTAAGCATTCAAAAGGTGCTTATAGTATATAGATATTAGATACAAAAAAAGCCTCAATAAAGAGGCTCTAATTGCTTTGTATGTTTGTGTCTGTTATTCGTTTTTATCTGCGTGTTTACATGCTTCGTTATATTTGTTAATATCTGTTTGTTGTATATAGTCAGCAAATAAATTGAACCAGTTCAGCGACTGCTGTTGCTGTTGGATAATTTTT
>Ga0181380_1000510_pt1 | contig 17312 bp, 26 predicted proteins | sample 3SPOviralmetaG_FD_130116 | JGI IMG/M metagenome (GOLD analysis project Ga0181380, IMG submission 130116) | Marine viral communities from the oligotrophic San Pedro Time Series (SPOT) site, San Pedro Channel, CA, USA - 3 SPOT_SRF_2009-08-19 | ecosystem: Environmental > Aquatic > Marine > Strait... | reverse complement strand
AGGTGGACATGATTTGGTTACTTGTTTAGGTTTCTGTGTTGTTTTCTGTAACGTAAGTTTTTTACGGTTTGCAGGGTTATCTTGAATACAACGTTTTGTCTTAGGATTCAACAACTTTCCAGGGGGGCACGCTTTTTCCGTTTGAGTCGGATTTTGAGTCTGTTTTTGAGGGTTTGGTTCACACAACCCCGTTTGTTTGTTTCTTCGGGTTCCCTTCGGACAACGAGGCATAAGATATACAATTATGTAGAAAAAATAATACAATAAATGTAATATAAAAATAGAATTAAAAAGTAACAGGTTTCTTATTCATAGAATGTTTTTAGAAACCTTCGTATCGTATATTCAATCGTGTTAAAATTCAACCCCTCCTTTTCTAATTCATGTCTCCACATTTGAATAAACAGTTCCAACTTATCAGGGTCACGTTTCAATTCTCGTATCATATAATTGTACGATCTTCGTTGATCTACGAGTTGTCCTGTATTGTCTCTCATTTGTAACGGTTGAAATAAAAAATCAAACACTCGCAAAAAAGCTCCTTTCGCTTTAGGATTCATTTGTGTCTTAGGAATTTGATTTAAAAGCCTATCAATTTCATACGAGGTTGAGGGAAATTCATATCTAGAATTTCTCCAACGTGTTTTCCAATCCCCAGATTGAACCAAATACGATTGGGGTGACATTGAATGATAGTCTCGTCTCCATTCTCTTCGTCTTGGGTCACCAATCACATCTATTTCTGGTGTATCTACAATTTGTTGACGGTAGAGTCCTGTTTTCGCTATCATACGACAACGACGAATATACCTTTCTAAGAAATCTCTATTTAAATAACAAGTCCGCGGAAATAACTCACACATATTTCTTATGTTTAAACAAGTTTCTTCATTTAACTCTTCTTCATTTAGATTGGCTATATTTGTAAAAAAATACTCAATTAGATCATCGGGTAAATTGTTGAAACTAGGACGTTCTGGATCGTAGTCAGGATAATCAGATTCTAACACTGGTTCCACTTCCGGTTCAGGTTCTGGTTCCGGTTCTGGATTGACTAAAGAAGGCATTGTTTCTACATTCGGATATTTGGGAGTACCATCCCTATTGTGCGTTTTTCTAAACTCTGCCGCTTGTTTTTTCATATTTTTCTTTAATTTACCATCTTTTTTTAAAAAACTCACTGGATAGTTAAATTTCTTACTCGGAGGAGTTCCACCTCTACGGAGTTTTTTCTGTGTTCTTATTTTTCTTGAAAAATTCATTTCTCTCTCTATACATATTCATAGATAAGAATAATTTATAAATTCTCATATAATTTGAAATTACCTTATAATTATCAAGCAACTCTCGTAAAAAGTGTCTCACTTAAACGCAAACTCGCCCTCTAACGCAAACTCAAGCCTACCAAACATAAGAAACAATGCCACAAGTATCTGAATCTCATATCCGAAAAATTGAAGCCTTGTGCTCTCAATTACTCAGTGAAGTTAAGAAAATAAAAACAGAACATACGTCACAAGAATTTACCGTATGTGATATGCCTCCACCTCATCCTAAATCTGTAGAGGCTAAACGAAGAAAAAATCAATATGTCTATAACAAGACGAAGGATATACGTTCCTTCTTGAAAAATAATCCCAAGATATTCGTTGACATTCAATACAACGGAGGAACTTCCTCTGATTGGAGACTGAATTGTGAACAAATCAATATGAAAAAGGATCTGGTAACCATGTCCTATGAAGATAAATTCCGATCCTTTCAGATGAATAAAATAAAACAAATTCGTGTTTCATCCGTTCACATCCAAAAAGCTCTTGCGAATTATGAAAAGTTCCATACTATGGAACCAGGATTCGCTACAATAGAGTTAATTAAGAAATCAAGCGCAGGATTGTCTGGATGGGTTTTCTATGAACCCGTGATTCCTGAACAATCTACAGATACCCAAAAGGTACAAAGTCCATAAAACCGATAATGTAATGTAATGTAATGTAATGTAATGTAATGTAAAATCCATCTTATGGATTTTTTTTGTGAATTCAATGTTTAAAAAGAAAAAGATAAATATAAATATGTAAAATACAATTTTTTTAAACAATGAATCAGTCTATTCAAACTTATTTTAATCAAGGAGGAATTCTTATTTTAAAGAATATAGATAACTATCGGATTACATTGGAACAAGACACACTCAAAATTGAGAAACCACGCTCTAGTATACATGAAACTATGGATAAAGCGAAAACTATTTGGTATATGAATGGAAATAAAGAAGATATTCTGAAATGGTCTATCTATCAAAAACACGGATTTGTAACCACCTGGAATCATAATTGTCAAAATGATCGCCTGAAAAAAAAATTAGAAATAAACGACATTATTGCGTGGTATATTGTGGGTAGGGGATATAATTCTATTTTACAAGTACATGGACCCGTTCATGAAATTACAGAAAGAGAGATGGATTTGTTAGTCAATGAAAAAGAAAAACAAGAGTGGAAGCGATATATGTGTGAACATGAATATAAAGTTCTTGTGATTCCCGTTAAGTTTCTATCAACACTCAATGATCAGTATTTGAACCATGAACAATTTCCCGCTATTCTAAAAGAGCATTGGACTTTTGGATTGCGAGGAAGTCATTGCATACAACCCAAAAATTCAGAGTGGAAACAACAAGTTGTCTCCATGTTTAGTTTTATGAAAAATAGTTTTATCAAAAATAATTTAATTTGATCTATTTAAAAATAAAGGTAGAATAATATACCTAAGTATACAACTATGAATACTATTCATACAAATCAAGAAAAAAAATATTTATGGGATCTAGATGGATTTGATTATCTCACAAGATATTGCTATGTAAATGAAAAAAACAAGTATATTTATGGTACTATCATATCTTTTAGTCCTGAGAATAATCCTTATCATCCTAGTTCCCCTTATTATAAACATGCATTTTGTGTAGGAGAAGCAGTACAGTTTATTCAGAAAATGCCAACTATAATTGATCGTTGGCTCACAGATTAACGTTTAGATGTAGAATAACAGATTAAAATAATTACAATGAGTATAACTAAGAAGAACAATGAGTCATATCTAGATTCATAATTATTTGTTTCATAACAATGAACTAGTTCATGTAACCCTGGACATCCACCTTTCACATATATTTTTTTTGTTGAGTTTCTGATAATTTGTACGCACAAGTAGATGAATCAGATGTTTGATTCACTCCTTGGTGTAATTGATAATAATTTATTATGGAAAGAAAGGTTGGACAATTCGTTCCGTTTTTATCATGTTTCACGTCATGATAAGGAGAAATAGTGTAGCTAGTCAATTCATTGAAATAAGGATTATAATAGTTTATTTTACAACATCCATAGTCAAAATCTGTACATCGTAAGTAATGAACATGATGATGATGACCCATTATTCTCGCTTTCATACTTGAAGTATCTTTTATTTTTAGTTCTTTTTTGATATACTTTGTTTCTGTAGATCGTAATTCCTTAAGAGAATCTAGATATATCCATAACCATAAGGATACGAATAAACAGAAAAGGGATACAATCAATAAAGATACATTATACATAGTTATAGATAAACGATCTGCCTTTTTAGACAAATTGATTGATTGAGAGTCATCGGTTTCTTCCGTGGGAATAGGTTTCATTGAAGCAAATGTTTTTTTTATTTCTTTTTTGGAAATTATGCTTTCAAATTATAATTCAATCTATATAAACAATTGAAAAGAAATACAAACTAAGATACAATGGACGCAGTTTTACTTCGCAAACAATTATACGAACAAATTGATAAAATAGTAGATCTAACTGTCACATCCGAAATAAATGCAGATACTTGGAAACAAAAACTAGTCGCAGAATCTCAAGAAAAAAATAAAATTATTAGTGAATTAAATGAATCATTACAAGAAAAACAAGCTTGTATTTCTGAAAAAGATGAACAAATTGTTAAAATGACACGTGAATATAATAAAACAAAAACAGATTATGAAATAATTATAAACCAGAGTCAACAAAAAATTCAAGAATTACAAACAGAAGAAGATACTAAAAGTCGTCATGATATGATTAAATCACAAGCCAAGTTAATTGATGAAAAAGATCATATAATTAGTATATTAAATCAAAAAATTACAAGATTAGATTCTCAATTACAAAAAAAGGAAACAATCACAGAGGAACAAATTCAAACAAAACTGAATGAAGAAATAAATCAAACAACCCCAGATATATCACCTGAACCGAAACCTGAACTAGAACCAATTATACCTGAAACAACAGAAGAAGGTGGTCTAGACACATCATTTGAACATGAATCTTCTGAGGAAAATAAAGAAAAATCTTCAGAAAGTGAATCTGAAGACGATGAAGTTTGGATACAGATTACTTACAAAAAGAAAAAGTATATTTTAGTGAAAGATGAAACTCCTCAATATATTTATGAAATTACAGAAAATAAAACCAAAGGAAAACGTTTAGGTACCCGAACTATTGTGAATGGTCGTAAAAAATATCAATTTGATTTGTAATTGTCTTTTAAAAATATAAAATATTCTTTGTCAATCTTATTTTGAAATCTGTGTATAAATCGTGTTGGATTTGATTCATAATATCGTATTAATTTAGGATCTAAATAATTTTTTTTACAAATGGCGGGCGTATGATGTAATTTTTCTGCAGTTTTTTCTATCGCATCACGCAATGAATTGTTTTTCACTAAAAAATCAATCAAAGTATGATTTGCAGACCATGTCCTGAAATATTTCGTGGAATAATTACCGAGCTCTTTTAAATACTTATTTACATCTGATGAACGAACACTACATTGTTTCCCGTCCCATGTATAAGTAAATATCTTATCTTTTTTTCGTAATGTTTTCTTTTTTTGTTTTAATTTTCGTTTCACTAATGGATGTCTAACTTCACATTTGTTACGAACTCCTTTTTTTCCTATAAAATCAACTATTACATTGCCTTGGGATATTTGAATATGTTTTGCGCGAAGAGTTGTGACTCCATAGGATTGATTTGTTTTTGTGTATGTTTCATTTCCTACGCGAAAATTACAATCTATAATCATAATGAGTACCATTGCAATTTGTTGTAATTTTTCATTTTTTTTATTTTTTAAATCGCGTTGTATGGTGGATTGGATTCGTTTGTAATTTTTTCCAAATTCAATTAATTCTGAAAATTTTAGGGTACCTCTTTGTTTTGTAAATGATGGATTGTAAATATATTGAGATCTTCCACGATCATCATATCCTATTGCACGCACTTTTCCTCTTTTTTTATTTATTTTTACATCGTCATACCCTGGTGGAATATAAAATGTAAGATAGGGTTCATATTCTTTTTTAGTTAACCTTTTGTTTTGTTTATTGTAATATTCAAAACTATCTTTGTTTTTTTTACGAATGATATAATCTTTCATATCTATTCTTTCATAGATTTTATTTTGATATGTAACTCATAAAAACATAAATTTGAAAAAAAACAATTACAACTAAATAAGTTCTGTTTACATATAGTTGAATATTGAACGCACAATTCACAGATAGTAAATTGAAGTAATAAACAATATGATAACTATCATTACTATTACAGCAGAAAAAATTGGAACAATGAACAGTCAATTTTATGATTATTCTGGTGAAGACAGAATACTTAAAAATATAATAAGCGGTGATTATGAAGTGTTTTATTCAGGACAAAATCAAGGACGCTTAGACTATCAATTAGAAAAAGCTGTACATACTTCATCCACATTTAGAGTTTATTACAGAAAAAAAATCAAACTCACCATTTGTATTTTTAGGTAGCACTACTTTTTCCAGTATAGTTAAGGAACGAAGTATTGCCAAAAGAATGAATTCTCTACCTAATGAAAGATTACAAATAAGAGTAGTTATTCCTCTGGATAACATTAAAAAAACAAAAATAGATACAAAGTTTCAAGGTGCAGGGAAATATAAGAAGGCTATTTTACAACATAGTAATTTGGATATTGATATGAATATTAATTTAGGATTTTATACAAAATGTAAGTAAATAATAAAAGTGAGAAAGTATTCACTATAGTCTATCCATATTTAAGCGAAAAATATTTAGTTCGCTTTATCAATCGTCTAATCGTCTTCCGTTTGGACTTGGGGAGTATCTTCAAATGATTCAATCTCCCAAAAAGTAGATTGTTTAATCATATTTTTGATACGTAACTCATAAAAAGATTTTATTTTAATCATAGATTATATAGAGAAAGAAAACAATGGAGTCTTCGTTTGAATGTTCTATTTGTCTACAAGAAAATATTCCCTTGTCTGTTATGTGTACGACAAATTGCAATCATTCTTATTGTAAATCTTGCTTAGATGGTTGGTTTCGCTTAGGAAATATAAATTGTCCTATGTGTCGCCAACCGATTTCTTATTTTAATTATGAAAATGAAAATTATCGTATGATTCATTCCAGTGAATTTGCACCTACGTCTACACCCATTCCCACAACTAGACCTACTCCCAATCAAGTTATATTAAGTAAACAAAGATATCAATGGTTGCGTTTTTTGTTTTTAGGACTTTCTACTTTTGTTATGTTACAAATGTACAACATCTATCATCTTAACAGTCAAGTTCAATATTACAAAGAAAAATATCACACGTGTTCTGAGAAAATAGATGATTGGCTCCAAAATATACAAAACAATCATGTATTAGATTTAGGGGAAAAAGGGTCTGTGTTTATGATGAATTCTAGTACAGATGAATTATCTTATTGTGAAATACCTGTTTATTATATTCATAAATGCTTTTCAACCTCTTAAAAATTTGAATTAAAATCTGTATATAGTATAGTAATCTAGTCAATCAATGGAATCAAATGAAGTTACTGTAGATATTTATAATAACTTAACACCCGAAGAAATTGAAAGAATACAAGAAGAAGTTGAAATTATGAATGAAGAAGAATATGTGAGTTATTTTCTAGCGAAAGAAATAAGTGAAGATGATTTTGATTCTCTAGAAGTTTATTTGGAATATGGATTAAATCCGAATGTATTCATAGAATTGCCTGAACAAGATGTACCGCTCTTGATTTATGCAACCTCCTTTTCACTAGATCTAGTTCAGATTTTATTTGAATTTAATGTGGATTACACGATAATCATTCGTGGAAATAATCTTCTTCATTTTGCTGCCGGAAATAATCTACAAACACTTGAATTCTTATTAGATGATGATATGATTCAATCCAATTATTATCTAAATTATTACCTAAATATAAATAAGAGAAATGATAGAGGGCATACTCCTTTAATGATTGCTGCTATGAAAGAAAATTTACAGGCGATTGAACTTCTTTTACTCCATGGAGCCAATCCTAGTCTCACGATTCCTTTTAGAGATGAACAGGCTACAGCGTTAGATTTAGCTTATGTAATGGGAGCTCGCTCAGGATTTTATAGTCGGATGAAAGAGTTAATAGAACAACATAAGGATAAAGTTGAAATAAGAAGAGAACGTGAGCGTCCTATAAGACAAGCCATTTCAAGAATTCAACGAATGTATCTACCACGGTTTCGTAAAAGACGTGAAGCCGTTTCAAGAATTCAACGAATGTATCAACCTCGGTTTCGTAAAAGACGACAGGCCGTTTCAAGAATTCAACAAATGTATCAACCTCGGTTTCGTAAAAGAACTGAGGCAGCCTCTAAAATACAACATCAAAGAAAAAAAAAGTTGACACGTAAAAAAGTGCGAGACTATCCACGTTCCTTGCGAAAAATGGAAACCTATGATCCTATCATGTTTGAATCACAAAATGTTCCCTACTATCTTGAACAAGATCCTCAAAATTTTATTATTATATTACCAGGTAATCCACCCATGTTTGAAAATACAAGTATAGATAGCATATATAAGCAACATTATTTAAAAGAATTTAATCAATTAAAAACATTTTATGCTTGTCGTCAAGCGGATCAATCATTGGCACCCGAAAATATTCTTACAAATAAAAAATTTATAATTCTTACGAGTTATAATTTTATAGTTGAATTACCGATATGGTTAGAAAATACAGAATTTCCTATACCCCAACCTAAATTATTTGAACTTGTTCAGGGTCCTATGATTCCTGGAATGGTGGAGTCTAGTTTAATTGATTATCCACCCGATGGAAATGAAGGTGAACGTTTAGTAAGTGCAGATCATTGTAATCAATTAAACCCTCTTCCAACCTATACATTAGTTCCCTATTCATTGGAAGAAGACTATATTTCAGATTTTCTCTCATCCATTCAATTATAAAAAAAATATATCACTTCCAATAAAACGATTGAAAATCTATTTAAAAACATAAGTGATACAATAGTTATAGTTTCATGGATAATATCAATCAAGAACATTTATTGAAATCTAGTTTAACTGATTACTATAGTAATGATAAATTTCAAACAATTTATGATATAAGTGTCAATCCCAAAATATCATTACGTGTCATTGATTGGTTTGTCACAAATTACTCTAAAAAAAATAACATTGTGTATAATTTAACTTCCAATGGAAAACCTCATCAATTTAATGTTTATACTTCGTATAAATCTCAATTGAAATCTTATTCTAAAAAATTCTTTGATCCTTTTTGTCGCCGGGAAAGAATTCATTTAACTCACAACAATGAAACATTAGTGACAACAATCGGACAATTGAATTTTTTTAAATGGGCAATAGACAATCGTATTTTATCGTTTATCTATGATCATTATGATAAAATTGATAAAGATATGAATAAGTGTATATTGAAACACAACAGTTTAAAAAAAGCAACTCATTCCACAAAAAAAAGAAAAGAATTGTCTAAATCTTCATATCTTGGATTAAATTGTAATGAATCGCCTCAATTACTTTATTTTGATTAACAAAAAATTATATAAATGTATAATTTGAAATTTAAAAGCGTATATTGTATACAATACTATACAATACTATACAATTTACTATAAATCATGGGAATTACAGAAAATATGGATGAGTTTGTTGCAATATACCATCATAAAAACAAAGATATTAATATGTATGAAGCATTGAAATATATTTTAACTATAGAAAATATAGTCACAAGAGAAGAATTAGATAAATATTGTGAATGTGATGGTCGTAAATTATTGTATAAGAGAATACAAAATATATCACATACTCATTGGAATAAAATAGAAAATCCTGAATCATCCATTCGTGGAAAATATGAAACAATATTATTGGGATACAAAAATTATAATCATAAACTTAAATAAACTCTATTTATATTAAATAAGAGAGTAAACGTGTAAGTTGTTTTTTTTGTAAATCACGAATTTTTGATAGGGAAGGTTGCCATTGATTGTCTAGTAATTCTTGAAAATTTGTTTTTTGAGTGACTTGGATTCTTTTTTCAAACAAAGTATTTCCTAACGAATGATAATAATCTTTGTATTTAAATTCACCTCCTTGTATATTGTGAGTCAGTTGAATGGGACACACAGGAATACCATAGGAATGTGAAAATATAATTCCATGTAAACTACTAGATACTATTTGTTCGTAGTTTGCAAGTTCTTTTGTAAATTGTGTATAGGTTGAATAATTATTTACCAGATTGGATTGGTATTGAGGAAATAACGTTTGAAATAATTTACGATCTACTGAATGAATAATAAATCCAATAGATTTTTTTTTCTTTTGTGGGGAAAGAGGATACATCACAGATAAAAGTAATCCTGGATCTGACATAATTTCTACATTCGGATTACCGATACGTTTTTTTGTCAAAGGACCACGAACTCCTACTATATCTAAATGGGAAGGATTAATTGGCGAGGAATCTATACAACCACATCCAAGTATAACGATTCGCTTGTTTTGTTGACGAGCTTTCTTTGCACAAACATGAATGATACTTCCAACAATTGCAACAACCATATCTGAATCCCAAGTATCCTGTAGAGATTTTCGTTGATATTGTAAAGGAATATATTTAGATAAAAAAGAAACTAGTTCATATCCAAATAAATCTCCTAAATTTCCTTTCTTAACTTGACTATCATTTACACTCGCGAATATATTTATATGTTTCATTATAATAATATTTATTTTTTATCTTCATGTGATTGGCAATCATGATATTCTACATTTTCATATTCATCTAATTTTTCATTTAATAACTCATTTTCACGACTTAATCGTTTATTTTTTCGTTTCAAAAATTCATTTTCAATTGTCATTTTTTTGTATTCTTGTTTAAGTTTATCTAATTCTTCATCATATCGCGAATAATTTATTAGAAAATTTTTATGTGATTTCGTTTCAATGTGTTTTTTGAATTCACTGTAGGTGCGAAAACCACTTCCATATTTACAACGACATTCATAATTGATAATATTTCTTTGTCTAGGCTTAAAAGGACACAAATCTATGAATACATCTAGAGTTTCATCAAATGTGGGTTTGTATATTTCTTTTTGTGTGGGTACAAGTTCCATTGAGTTATCTTTAGTTTACTCTTGTTTCTTTTTAAGATTTCAAATTTTTTTATATAAATTTGAACAAAGTAGATTCTATTTAAATAAATAGTTTATACTTATAATTTAAGTTATGAACGGGTCTAATCACACTTGTACTGAATTGTATCTAAATGAACTATCTGATGAAAATAGTCTGTTATTATATTGTCCCATCATATGTACAACTTTAATGAATACTATACTTATGTATAGTCATAACCTTTCTCCTTATAACCTTCCCCCTTATCCAAAAGAAACACTCGCAAAAAAGAAAGTTTTCAAAGAAACTTGGAAACAAAAACTAAAATCATCTATCTATATACCACATAAGTAATTCTATAAAGTCCATATATGACCAAATGTAAAAAGTAAATAATTCACATAACTTGTATTTGTTTCATAACCTATATGAAACATCATTCGTATAAGTTCCTCTGTACTTAAATATCCATCTTTATCTAAATCATAGAGATGAAAAATAGAACGGGAAGGAAATGTACCATTTAATTCTTTCCATAGTAAATTAAATTCACTTTTCGGAATTAATCCATCTAAATACGTAGTCATTTATTTAATTCTAATCATGTCTGTTTAAATTTTTTTATTCTGTATCTGAATCAGAACTTGGGGATCCCCTAAATTCTTCACTCATAGACACCATTTCAAGAGCATAGGATGCTTTTTCTGAATTAAGTAAAAATTGATTTCGTAATTCCCTTTCATATTTAGAAAGTTCAACATCGGTCAATTGTTTTAATTCACGATCACTTAAAAATTGAAACTCACTTACAGCTGGAGGTTTCGGTTTTTGAAATGTGTAAAAAGGTAGAGGATCTTTCATAAAATCGTTCTTGTTAACTATATCTTGAAATCTCATTTGTTTTGTTGTTTTGGAATAACATAAATAAGAACATAGATTATGCACAGAGTCTCCTTGCTTATATGTCATCCAAGGAATCGCTATTTTTTTAGAGCACTGATAACAGTTCATAATTGAATAAGTTTTTATTATTTAATTAAATATATATCTTTATATAATATGGATTCTCAATCACCTGATTGCGAATGCCATGATACAGAAAATGTACCTTTACATAAAAGTTCAACCTTGTTGAAAAATTTACTTAATATGTTTGAAGGGAACATGTTAACTTCCGATGATTTATCAATTATATTGGAACGATTGAAAGATAAATCAAATGAAAAAATATGGTCCAAAGAATACACAGATATTATTTCATGCATTTGTGAACGATCACAATGCTATCGGTATATGCACGAAAAATCCGCGGATTTATTCAAAGATTTCTCTCATAGATTAACTTATTATAACATGGGATTGTCATTTGTATTAAGTTCATTCACAATTGCAGTCACTCAAATTGAAACACTTATGGATTCTAGTTTAGTCGCTCTTATTTCAGGTATCGGTCATTTAATGATTGCGGGATTAACAGGTATTCAAAAACGAATGAAATTACCCGAAAAATCTGAAAGTCATCGTAAATCATTTTCAGAATTTGATAGTTTTTGTCGGGAATTAGAATATCAATTGCGATTACCAGTAGAAGATCGTCAATATGTTCCCAAGTATGTATTTACAACAATTGAAAAATATGAAACGATTATTTCTACTAGCCCCGTGGTTCCTTCTAAAATATTACACAACTTTCGCCACTGGGCTTCTTATAATTTAGAAATAGATCAACCTTCTATCGTAAAAACATTTACAAATGTACATGATATTAATAATTACGATACTTACTATGAAGAAAACAAAACCTACAAAATATCTAAATATATGAAAGAATTTCTAGATGTAAAACATCTACATGTAGATTCAACTACGGATACATCATCTGATAGTTCTCAAATGAGTGACAAACATAAATCTAAAAAAAAAGATACACCTGTAATGAAGCGTAAAATAATTCCACGAGTTCCGTCTAGAGATGCTGACGGTATTTATAAATCACAACAGTCCCCTCGGGAAATAGATAGTGACACAAGCGATGTGATCGGAGTTTAAATTTCATCTAAATTAATTTCTTCTTCAGATTCAGATTCAGATTCACTTGTATCATGAATCTCATGATCAAAGAGTTCATCTTCGGATGAATTTTGAAAATCTGTATCATTGGTTAAATTTACAAAATTTCTTGTAATTTCTTGAGCAGACACTAATTTTTGTAAATCATTGTCTTCATATTTATGAATGATATGACATTTTTCATCTTGGAATTCCCATTTGGCAACCAAAACAAAGGTATTTACATCTATCCAGACTCGTTTTCTCATTTTCCCACTGATAATACCCATCCGTTCAATTCCATCATAGCAAAATACTTCAAATCTACCATTTCCTAACTTTCTCTTGATATATCCATATTCTTCAAAATTTTCTATTTCTCGTTTAATTAGTTCCTTGGAAATATAAACTCCTTTCTTTTTATTCTTGTACTTTTTCCCTCCCTTTTTATTAGGCATTTATTTTATTAGTTTACTTTATCTTTTAAATCAATTATATAATATTCTTGCTTGTTTTTAACAATACGATAATAATTTTTATCTAACATCTTATTATTATATATGGTTTTTCGTTGAACATGTAATTCTGCTGCAACATCTTCCATTGTCCGATACAATCCACAAATATGATCATCCCCATTGTAAAATTCAACCAATAAATAACGAAATTTAGATATCATTTATTCTAATTTATAAATTAAAATTTTAAATATACTTTTCAATAAATTACCTATGAAAACCATCCACTCTTTCCATCACGTATTCGTTTTATTTTAATTTTTTTACAACAAGTTTCTACAAAGATAAACTCTGTTTATTTTTCTATTATACATTTTATTTCGTTTATCATCTTATTTTCATTTAAATTTTTTTTAGCATGAGTTTGTCCTTCTTTACGTATTTTATTCAATAACTCCTGATTTTTGGATTCAAAAATCCAATTTATTTGATTGTTTACATCTTTAGTGAAATCTAGTAAAACACAATTTTTTAAATGTATTAATCCAATTGTAGAAATAAATTTTTCTTCTTCTTTTGGCATTACTAAAAGTGCACCTGAACCCAATATTTCAAATGTTTTCAACACAATTAAATGTGTGTTTTTACCCTTCAGATGAACACTTGATGAAAAACAAGCAAAATATGAGTTTAATTTTTTATTATAAGTAAATTCTTTGGATTTAATATCATTCTCATCTTTTTTCAATGTAATTATATGTTTATTTGTTTTAGATAAATTGTTTAAGATAACTCTTTCAGGATATGCAGAATGGATGGCACCTGAAATTAATAACTTATAAATTGGATTTAAATTAATATCCAATATACTTTCTTTATAACAACACCAAAAATTTTTAAATATAAAATTTTTTTCCCATTCATGAGGTATTTTATTATAAACAACTAATTCATCTAAATCGTATAGATGGAATCGCTTATATTGTGCAACATTTAAATTACTTTTTAAATAATATTCTAATTGTTCTATATTATAAGCAAATGTAAATACTTTGAAATTTTTTGGTTGAAATTGTTTTCTACTTCTATTATGCCAGAAATCAAATGTAAATAAGTAAAATGTAAAGTTTACAGTTTTTTTATTGTTTAAATAGTTAGTTAGATTATCTTTAAATAAAGACATTGATTTATGTTGATAAAAAACTATCACATTTTCTTTTTTATCATATTTTTCAAGTTGTTTACTTATAATATCGGGTGATATACATTTATCTTCATCTATATTTATTTCTGTAAAATTAATTAAATAATTAGTCAAAATTGGATTCGTTTTTATATTATAACCTAGATCTTTTAATTTAAGATAAAAATAATGTCTCATACTATACCCTATTGAAATAAAATTATTACATTATAACAATCTACTTATTTAAATTTATTTATTGTTTCGCATATAAATAAAACAGATTCTTTATCTAATTCAGGATACATAGGTAACGATAGTATATTATTTTTATATTTTTCCATATTTTCACAATAGGAGAATGATTTATTTTTATAGGCATTTGATTCATAGAATGGTTTTGGATAATGAATTGCACAATGAATGTTATTTTTTTTAAGATATGTTTTTAATTTATCTCTTTGATTAGTTAGAATTATCATTAAATGATAATTACTTTTACAATTATGAATATTTTTCAATAGTCTAATGTTTGTATTTTTTATATTTTTTTTATAAATATTCGCTAATTCTATTCTTTTATTGTTCCAATCTTGTAAGTATTTTAATTTTACATTTAATATAGCTCCTTGAATATTATCCATTCGTTCATTTCCACCACATATTTCCCATTCATATTTCTTTAGCGAACCATAATTTCTGTAATATCTTGAATACTCTGCATACTCGTCATTATTTGTTACAATTGCACCAGATTCACCAAACGCTCCTAGATTTTTACTAGGATAAAATGAAAAACATCCTACGTCTCCTAGATTTCCCAATTTTATATGGTTAAATGTGGATCCATGAGATTGAGCTGCATCTTCTATAACCTTAAAATTATACTTTTTTTTTAAAATATCTAATTTATCCCAATCTATACTATTTCCATACAAATGAACTATAATAATAATATAATTAGATGTATCTTTATCACTGTTACTCAGGTATATATCTAATTTATCTAAATTTAATCGTAAATTATCATCAATATCAATTATATCATACGGTATATTAGATTCTTCACAAACCAAAGGAACAGCTACATACGTATTTGCTTGAGTTAAAATTATAGGTTTTTTTAACCGTAAAGATTTAATTGCTATTTTTAAAGCAGCACAGCCATTACTTACACCAATCGCATGCTTACATCCAATAAATTTACTAAATTCATTCTCAAATTGTATAACTTCATCACCCATTACAAAAGCAGTATTATCTATAACTTCTTCTATTTTTCTCATCACTTCTCGTTTAATTAGTTGTGTTTGATGTTTCAATGAAAAGTTAGCGATTACATTTTGTTTTTTTTCTTTGTCCCGTTCCGCTACTTCTTTAAGAAAAACTTTATAATCTCTAATGTATTCACTTTCGTCATATTTATAGGAACAAATAACCATAATAAGACAATCATGACTAAAATTTGACATAGATAGCCAATTATAAAGAGGAATCATGACACCTTCATTTGATTTATTTAAAAAAAATTCAGAATATGTATCCCCATCAAATAATTTTAACGTAAAACTACCTTGAACTGGAACTAGAACTTGAATACATTTCCTATGTGCATGAAACCCTCTATCTATTTTATCCATATTTTTAAGATAGAATATCCTTTTTATTTCAAATGGTAAATCAAACTCTGCATCTATAGCTATTAATTCACCCCGTAAATCTTTTCTTTTTTTAAAACTTAACATATATATATATATTTATTTATAAATAAATATATATACAATATGCTTAATGAAACGTATAATATCAAAATAAACACTCAAAAAGAAATTGTAAGTCTAGGAAATTGGTGTTTAACAGGAATGATATTAAAAGACGCGAATTTAAAACATTCCTCATATCCATTTGATTGGATGTGTTCTCATATAAAAAATATAATTCACGTAATTCAAGACGATTTTAAAGAATTTTTAAATAAAAATAATTATAGTTTAAGTAAAAATAATAGAACAAGAAACAACTTTTATTTTAATACAACTAAAAAGTTATTTGGCGTAAAAACAAAAGATGTTGATCATCAACATCATAATTTATGTGGGAAAGATTACGACTATATGACAAGATGTGTGGATAGATTCAACAATTTAAATAAATATAAAGAAGTGACATTTGTTATGATACAGCCATTATATTTGATAAAAAAATAGAACAATTGGATGAAAATAATCTATATAAAAAACTGTATGAAATTTTAACAAGTAAATTTAAAAATAAAGTGAAATTATTCATATTTAATATTAAAAAATACAATAATAATATATTCAGAGAAGATATTATATCCTCTAATTTAATTGTATATGAATTAGATTCTAATATTATTAAAGGTAAATATGGAATGGATTCATATGATAATAAAGGTATTCAAAAATTTTTGGAAATAATAAATAGTGATTCGTAAAGTTATAAGTTTTAAATATATATATTTATATTCAAATATATTGAGATTATCTATACATATTATGAATAAATGTACGATTCATTCAACGGTTCAAATAATAAATCCTGTGAATTTATATGGTTGTGTATTAAAAAATAATTGCTTTGTAGGACCTTTTACTGAAATTCAAAAAGATGTTATAATTGGAGAAAATACAAGAATTTCAAGTCACTGCTTTATTTGTTCAAAAGTTACAATTGGTAATAATTGTTTCTTTGGTCATTCCGTTGTTTTCACGAATGATTTATTTGATTGGCCTGAAAATGATATGAGTAAGGCAATTTTGAGACCTACAATTATTGGAAATAATGTGCGAATTGGTTCTAATTCAACATTGTTGCCTGTAAATATTGGTAATAATGTTATTATTGGGGCCGGTTCTGTTGTAACTAAAGATGTTCCTGATAACTGCATTGTCTACGGCAATCCGGCAAAAATTAAAAATAGAAAAATTTTCACATAACGGTTTAAGATAATTGTAAAATTCTACCAATAAATACCGAAATTCTGATATCATTTATTATTCTTATTTATTCATTTATATTTTAAATAATACATTCTCTTTTTTTT
>Ga0181380_1000508_pt1 | contig 17361 bp, 14 predicted proteins | sample 3SPOviralmetaG_FD_130116 | JGI IMG/M metagenome (GOLD analysis project Ga0181380, IMG submission 130116) | Marine viral communities from the oligotrophic San Pedro Time Series (SPOT) site, San Pedro Channel, CA, USA - 3 SPOT_SRF_2009-08-19 | ecosystem: Environmental > Aquatic > Marine > Strait... | reverse complement strand
ATCATCAGATGGTCCAATTTCTCAAGCATTGGTTACAGGACAAATTGCAAACGTAATGGGCTTTAACATTATTGTTTCAAACCAATTATCAGATGGTGTAACTGCTTCAGCAGACGTACTATCTTACGCATTCCACAAAAATGCAGTTGGTATGGCAGTTGGTAAAGACATTTCAACTGAAGTTAACTACGTGCCAGAAAAATTAGCAACGCTAATTTCTGCACAGTTCTCAGCAGGTGCAGTAGCAATTGACAACTCAGCGATTGTTCCAATTGAAGTAAACAGATAATCTGTTTGAAAAATACACTAAAGGGCGGCAACGAATGTCGCCCTTTTTTTATGGCTAAATACAAACACAAGGAAACACATAATGGCAACAAAATTTACAATAGCATCACAGGCATTGATTAAAGTTGGTGGTACACCAATTACATCCTTTGATGGCACAGACAGACAAAGTGTAGTTGTTTCTAACTTGTATGATGATACCAAAAAAGGATTATTGTATTATACATTTTGGAACTTTGCTACGCACAAAGTTCAACTTTCAGCTTTAGTAGAAACTCCAACAGATCCAACATACACACAGGCATTTCAATTACCAGGTGATTACATTCGTGTAAAAGGTGTGTTTGATTCAAATGGATTTTTAAGCACTAATTACAGTGTTGAAAACAATAAAATTTATGCATCAATCAATCCTTTGTATTTAGAATACATTAGACAAATGGATGAAAGTAATTTTCCTCCATTCTTTATTGAAGTTCTTATTTCAAAATTAGCATATGAAATATGTGAAGGTGTAACAGGTGTTGGTACATTGCAAGATAGATTGGCAAGAGAGTTTGAAAGCAAACTTGCAAAAGCAATGACAGTTGATGGACAAGAAACACCACCACAAAAAATTATTGCAATTGATGATGCAAGATTAGTAAGAGCAAGATTAGGAAACGTATAATATGCCCAATGTAAAAATTGTGCAGAACAGTTTCACACAAGGTGAAGTTGGTGAATACTTTGATGCACGTGAAGATTTAGCAATATATCCTGCGGCGGCAAAAACTGTAGAAAATTGGTTTATTTTACCACAAGGTGGTTTGTTGCGTAGAACAGGTTTTGAATGGATTGATGGAACAAATCCTACTGTATTGACACCTGCAAAAGCAGACACAACAATGGATGACGAAACAGGTTTTGAATCACACGCAAGATTGGTTGCATTTAGATTTTCAACTGCACAAGAATATGTGCTTGTGTTTGAAGCAGGCAAGTTTCACGTTTACAAAGATGGTGGGTATGCAACAACAGTTTCATCAAATTGTTTTTGGGACGCAAGTAATATCAATGAATTAAGATTTGCACAAACATTTGATACAATGATTGTGGTACAAGAAGACAATGCACCTGTGCAGATAACAAGAACAGGACACACAAGTTGGACTTGTACACCAATATCACACACATTTTTACCATTAGCAAATTTCAACAACGGTTTAACACTTACACCAAATGCAAAAACAGGCACAACAACTTTTACAGCATCAGCAGATGCAAGTAATGACTTTAGCACAAATGATTACATTAGAATAAATGGCGGACTTGCAAAAGTAACAAGTGTTTCAACAACAACAATTAATGTTACAGTAGAAGAAGATTTAGCATCAACAACAGCGGCGGCACCTACAGAATATGAACAGACAGCATTCTTCACAGGTAACTTTCCACGTAGTGTTTCTTTTCACCAAAACAGATTGATATATGGTGGTACAAAATTAAAACCACAAACAATTTTTGGATCACAGTCAGGTGACTTTTTTAATTTTAAACCAACTGTAGCAACAACGGAAACATCAGGTGGTACTACAACAACAACAGGTAGTGTAACAGATGATAGTGGCTTTGCCTTTACCATTGGTTCAGATGAAGTAAACATTATTAGACACCTTGTTTCTAAACAAACACTATTCATTTTTACAAGTGGTGGTGAGTTTGAAATGACAGGTGCACCAGTAACACCAACAAACGTAAACATAAGATTACAAACACGTTATGGTGCATTAGAAGGTGGATTGCGTCCAACAACAATTGATAACGAAGTACTATTTTGTTCTGCCAATGGTAGAGAATTAAGAGGCTTTGTTTTTGATTTTAACAGTGATTCCTACTACGCAAAAAACTATTCAATTGTGGCACACGATGTAATGAACAATCCACAAGATATGACATTTATGCGAGCACACAGAAACACAAACCAAAACTATTTGTTTGTGGTTATGCAAGATGGCACGTTGGGTGTTTTTGGATTGAATGTAGAAAAACAAGTACAAGGTTGGAGTAGATTTACAATTGATGGTGGCAAGTTTAAAAAAGTTGTTGCTGTTAATGATGCAGACACAACACCAGAAACACAAAGATTGTATGCAATAATAGAAAGAACATACACCAAAGATGATGGTACAACAGTTACATCAAACACATTAGAAAGATTAACAGAAGAACAAATTTATTTAGATGGTTGGGCACGTAAACAAAACAGCACAGCATTTAATTCATTAGCAGGTGCTTATAACTTTGCTAACCAAACTGTAAACTGTGTAGCAGATGGCGTTGTACACGCAAACGTGGCATTGGGCACAAGAGCATCAACGGCAGGTACAACATTAAATGACAACTATACAAATGTTGTTGTTGGTAAAAATTACACATCAACATTAACAACATTAACATTGCCAGTAACTATAAATGGACAACCATATAGAGGAGAGCAGATTACAAAAGTTTCTGCACTTATTAACTTAAACAAAACACAAGCATTAAGTGTTGATGGCACAGCAATTGATTTTAGAACAACAGGACAAGCATTAGACACAGCTATTGCACAATTTACAGGCACAAAGAAAATATTTTTAAGTGGCATAAGTGAAGATCCATTTGTTTCTGTAACTGTAGATATTCCATTAGCGGCAACACTATTAGGTGTAACAACAGAGGTAAAATTTGGACAATAAATATTTGATAAGGATACAACAATGAGTTTTATACAACCAATAGTGGCGGCGGCAAGTTCAGCGGCTGCGGCGGCAAGTACAGCAAGTGCGGCAATAGCCCCATATGCAACTTTGATTGCAACAGCAGGTACAGTTTATTCTATGCAACAAAATGTTGCGTTGGGCAATCAACAAGCGGCACTATCTGCCTTTCAAGCGGATCAAACTGAACGTGCTTATTTAGAACGTAAAGAACAAAGAAGAAAACAATTAAGAAGAGTAGTTGGACAGCAACGTGCATTGTATTCAGCCAGTGGTGTTGCATTAGAAGGGACACCAACAGATGTGTTTGCGGACACGGCAAGAGAATTTGCTTATGAAGATTTTGCAGACAAGTTTGATGCATATTCAAATGTTGTTAGCAAAAGATATGAAGCAAGTGTTTACAGACAAAGTGGCAGACAAAGAGCGTTTGGCAATTTGTTGGATTTAAGTTTGGCAGGTATGCGTAGAGGCACAGTACCTGCAGGTAATACAACTAACCAATTCACTGCTGACATTACTGATTTGGATCAAGCAGGTAGAATAAGAGGAGGAATATAAAATGTACGGTAAAAAAAGTTACGGTAAAAAAACTAAAGCAAAGAAAACAAAGTCAAAATCTAAAAAAGGTTATGGCAGAAAGAAAAAATACTAATGGCAACACGTAGTATTAAAGCACCAAAAGGTTTTCACTTTATGAAAAGTAAAAGTGGAATCAAATTGATGAAACACAAAGGAAAATTTGTAAAGCACAAAGGCGCAAGTACAAGCCTTAAATTAGCAATACAAAAAAAACACAAGTAATGGCGCAGTATAAGGGGCGAAAAGTTACGTTGAACAAACCATTTAGATTGCCAAGTGGCAGTTCTAAAAAAAGTGGTGTGTATGTTAGAAATAACAAAACAGGCAATGTTAACAAAGTTACTTTTGGTGATCCAAATATGCGTATTCGTAAAAATAATCCCAAAGCACGTAAAAGCTATTTGGCAAGAAGTGCAGGCATTAAAACAAGTGGACAAAAAACTTTAAGTGCAAACTATTGGAGCAGAAAGGCTTGGAAATAAATGGCAAAAATACCAACATATGAAAACAGACGTAGCCCAACAGGTAGGTTCACACGTCCACGTTTAGATGACACAAACATTAGAAATGCACAAAAGATTGTTGCGTTTGCTAATGATGTATTAGATGAAAAAGCAAAGAACGAAGGTTATGAAGCAGGTGTAGAAGCACAAAACCAAAACTTAAAAGAAGGTTTAGCTTATGTTGAAACAGAAAATCAATACACTATTGCAGGCAGTGCCTTTCAAAAAGGTGCCAACGCGGCTTTCATAGCAGGTACACAAAAGAAAATTAAAGATGACATTTATAAAATAAGAACACAGTATGATGGCAGTACATTAGAAAATCCTGTGCCTAATTTAGATGGATTCAATGCAGATTCACAACAACTACGTGAAGACATAATGCAAAATGTTCCAAGTCAATTACAACCAGACATTGCAAATTATTTAGATTCACAAATACAATCAAGTTTTCAATATGTTAACACACAAAAATTAAACTATGACAAAGATGAATATGTAAGCACAATGTATGAAACAACAATGTCAGATATTATTGACATTGAAAATTTAATTACACAAAATGGTTTTGATGATGATGCACTTATTGAAAACTATGCATCTGTAGTTGCACGTATAGAAAGTTTAGATGGCACACTATCACCAAGCAAAGCATTTGAATTAAAAGAAGCATTAGCAACAACTGTTAAGTTAAGTGCTATCAGAAATGGTTACAACACTTACAAAAGATTTGGTGTAACAAAGGAAGAATTTATTAACGACATTAGAAATGGTGGCGAAATATTTCAAACAATAATGAATGAAACAAGTGATGTATTTGGCGAAGGTGGCATTGATTTAGGTAGAGCACTTTCTGTTAAAGAACAACAGTCTATTTCAAACGAATTGTATGCAACATTCAACAGAGACAAAACTTTATTTGCGGCACAATTAGATACAGCAACAACAGAACTTGCAGGTGCTATTGCTGTAGAAAAAATTGGTACAGAAAGTGGTTATGTTTTTAGTGCAGACAAGTTTAGAGAACTTGGTGTTGATGAAGCAAAAATATTAGAATTAGAAACAGAATGGGAAAATTCACAAGTAGCAGGTGGTTTCGTTAAACAATTAGAAACAGCAAGTATAACTGAACACGCACAAGAATTATCCAACGTTGAAAAAACAATTAACAATTTAGAAGTAAGTTTAAGAACAAAAGAAGATGCAGATGGTAATGAATTATCAGAAGCACAAATGGCATACAACAGAGGACAACTTTTATTGTATGAAGGTATAAAAAGTTCTTTAGAAACAAGTTTACAAAATAAAAAAGATATAATTGGCAAACACGATGGCAGTGATTGGCAACTTGTTACAAATGCAGGACACACATTAGATTTTAGTTCACCACAAGCAATTGAAGAAAGTTTAGTTCTTAAAAAGAAAATTACAGGTGTAAGTGCTTGGAGTGGTACTATTATGCCTAAAGCACAATTAGAAGATATTAAAAACACAATTGAAAATGCATCATTCAATGACTTGTTTGCAGAAGGTGGATACTTTGATGCATTGGACAAACAATTTGGCAAGTATATGCCGTCATTGTTGAAAGATTTAGAATTAGACAGCAGTGGTATGGAACACGTGTTTGATATGATGCAACAAGGTGACACCAACAGTGCAAGAGCAATGTACAACGGTATTAAAAATTTAAAAGAATATGAAACAGACTTAAAGAAAATTTACACAGGTGAAGGTGGTACAAATAAATGGACAGATATTGAAACTGATTTTAGCAAAAGTTTCAATGACAAATATTTTGCATCACTACGTTCAAATCCTGCTTTGTTTGGTACACTCTATGATGGTGCTTATGCACACTTTGTAGCCAAAGTTGCAGGTGGTATGGAACCAACACGTGCAATGAATATGACAATGCAAAGATTAGACAATGCGTATGTTCCTGTTAAGATTGAAGCAAATGGACAAACACTATTAGTACCTAACAACAGTGAAGCATTTCCAATTAATGAAATAGAAAAAACACTAAATGATGTTTTAAATAATCCGCAGGACTATCCAATATTTTCAAATGATCCTAACTTTACAATTTCAGATATGGTTGAACACAAAGATGCATACAGATTTGTAATACAAGGCAATCAAATTTTTATGGTACCAGAAGACACTAACTTGTTGATGGCGCCAGTGTATATGAAAACACCAAGTGGTGAAAATGAAGTTAACAAAACTGTAGTTACAGTTGATGTAACAAACAGTGCAACAGCTTCAACAGAAACTAATGATGTAGAAAAAACACAAGTGTTTGCAAAACCAGATGATTGGAACACAACATTTTTAACAGAAATGGGTGACACTAAAACTGTTAAAGGCACTGAAAGAACAGAAGGTGCAGGTGCACGTAAAGACAGAAGAGATGGTAACTTTATTGACAAGCAGGTACCATTAGAAGGCAAAGACAAAATTGATTTATTGTATGAAGCATTTTTTGAAGAAACACAAAACGAAGAAGGCAAAATACAATATTTAGATATTCACGCAGGTGAACTTACAACAAACAAAGAAGACAAATTAAAATTACACGCAATTAGTTTTTACATAAAAGATGGTGAAATAGAAGATTGGATGATTGATTGGTTAGCTGACAACACACAAAGACTTGGTGCTGATTTATCAAATCCAAATGTTAAACAATTTGTTATAGAAAATTGGAAAGACAATACGCAACGTACATTCAAAGGTGAGTATGGTATGCAAATGTCTCCACTACGTGCTTTAGAAAGTTTTGTTGCAGAAATAAGAAAAACAGTACAAGCAACACCAGACATAACAGGCGATGATGTTATGTCAGATGGCGAAATATTATTACAAGGTGAAGCGGCACAAGAAGCATTAGGTTTAACTGAAATAGACTTAACACCAAGTTTGGATTATTAAACTATGGTAACAAGAGTTGATGAACGCTTTGGTTTAGATACGGAACGTACACAACAAGATGTGTATGTACCACCAAGTACAATTACAGATAATTTAGGTGCAGGTATTGGACTTGGTTTCAAAGAAACATCAATTGGTTTAATACAAGACTTAACACTTAAACAAAGAGCAAAACGTGGCGAGAATATTATTCCACAAGAAGATTGGAATGAATCACATCCTTATTATGTAGATGACATTGATTGGTATGATGAACTATCAACAGACGTTGCAAAAAATATTAGAGATTACAGAGCACAAGTAGACGAAGCACAAATATTATCACAACGTGCAAGTGGTTGGGGTAAGGCGGCACAGTTTGGTGGTACGTTTGTAGGTGCTATGTTAGATCCAATTAACATTGTGCCAGTTGGTTTTGGTGCAAGTTTATTAGGTAAAAGTTTAGCAATTGGTGTTGGCAATGCAATTTTAGACACAGCAATATATGCCCCATTAGCAGAAAGCACAGAAGAAATAAGAGGCAGAGATTTAACATTTAAGGATCACGCCTTAAACGCAGGGTTTGCCTTTGGTGCAGGTTATGGATTAAGTTTAATTGGAACAGGTTTTGGTAAGTTTGCACGTGCAATGAATACAACAAAAACAGGTGACACAGCACTTATAAAAGAAACACAAAGACACGACAAAGAAATTGGTGACAGTTCAATTGCACCACCTAACACAGTTATAGATATAAATGCGGCACACAGTAGAGGAGCGGCAACAAAAGTAAGTGGTACTGCTTCAACGTCAGCAAGTTTTATTAGAAACTTTAATATTGATAACACACTTGAAGGTGCAATACACATTGATGCACGTGGTATAGTTTATGCTAAAGGTGATGCAGGCAGAGTAAAATTAGAAATTGATAAAGATGGTAGCATAAAACTTACAGGCAAAATAGAAAACGTTGCACGTATATTACCAACTGTAAGAGAAATAAGTGACATTGACACAATTAAAATATCAAGTGAAGGTAAAGTAGAAACACTTACACCAGACAACATTGATGCACGTATCAATGAAATAGTTACACAACAAAATGCAAACACAAAATTAGGTGGCGGCAAAGTTGATAGATTTAGAGTGTTGGTTGGTGATGAAAGATATGATTTAGAAATTGATGAAATAACAGGCGAAATAACAGCAGGTTATATTGTTAAGCAAAGAGCAAATGGACAAATAAGAAGAGGCAAAAAACTTAACAGCGAAGAATTAGAAGCAGTAAAAACACAATTCTTAAATGAACAAGATTCATTTGTAGGACAAGTTAATGCAACAGCAAGAGCGGCAAATGAAACTGCTGACGCTGTAAACACTGATGCACGTAGTGGTAAAGCAAGTGTAAATGAAAACAGTAAAAAAGTTATTACAAGATTAAATGAAACTGATGGTGATGAACAAGCGGCAGTAAATTCAATTAGAGGTTCTAACTTTGTAAAAAACACAACACCAGAAGGTGCTATGGCGGCATTTTTATCACAACCAATTGTAAGTGAAAGAAGTATGCAAGAGATTGGTTTTAGAATTGTTAAAGATGATGCAGGCAATAGAACACTTATACCAACAAAAGATTTTGATGTTGGAAGATTAGATGAAGAACAAACAGCATTTAGAAACACAGTAATTGCATTTCAAAATAAATTAAAAGATATGCAAACACAAAGAGATGCAAAGAAAAAGTTTCATACTTGTATGATTACTAATGGAGCGTAACAATGGCAAAGATATGTTTTGATAATTTTGAAAAAGACACAGGCAAAAGTGTAGATAAAAAAACACGTGCTAAACTTGATAGAGAACACAGCGAAATAAGACAACAATCAAAAGAAATTGGTATTGATGCAGAAGCTGAAATTGATGGTGTTAAGTTTACAGACAAAGCTGTTGATGATGGAACCAACAATGAAGTTTTAGAACTGTTAGATGACTTTATGTCACAAACAGATAGTTTTCAAAAAACAGAATCTTTCAAAAGAGATTTACAAAATAGAATTAAATCTATGATGGATGAAGACAAAAAACTTACATTAGATAAAGCAACACAAAGAGCTATTGTTGGAATGATATATGACAATGGTGACACAAGAGGTGGTGTACCATTTTTAGAATTAATTAAATCTACAAAAAATAATTTGTTACAAGACTTTAATGAAATTACACAAAGAATTGCAGGCAAAAACTTTGACGACTACATTGCAAACAAAAAAAATTATGAAGCATTTTACAAAGAACTTTTTGAAGTAGAAACAAATCCTACACGTAATGACAGTGTTACAGGTAATGTAGAAGCATTTAAAATTGCAAAAGAATACCACACAATGAAAATGGGTATGGTTGCAAATAGAATTGTAACAGGTGATAAAACATCATTTGGTAATGCAAAATCTCGTGTTGTATGGGACAAAGATGAAGTTGCTAAATTAACAAAACAACAATTTATTGAAAAACACATCAACGATTTAGACGAAGGTGTACACGGCAACGCAGTACAAAGACAAAAAGTTTTAGATGACTTGTATGAACATTTAACACAAGGTGAAGCTAATTGGCGTACAGCAGGTGACACAGCACAAAAAGGTAGAAGCACAAAGTTCTTAAGACGTAAGGCACCAATACTACAATGGAAAGATGGTGAAACATTTTTACGTTTACACAAATCTTATTCACGTGTTGGACTACAACAACAGCTTATGGCGGATATGGGTGAGTTTGCACGTGAGACAGCAATAAAACAATTTTTAGGCAACAACCCAATGATGACTGTTAGGTACATTGAAAAACTTGCAAACAAAACAAAAGTCAACAGTCAAATAGGTGGTGCGTTAGACAAGTTGGATCAAGTTATGAATCCACACAAATATGAATACAACAACACGTATGCAACAATACAAACATTATTAAATTTACAAATTGCATCTAAATTAGGTACAGCACCTATTACAGCAACATTGGATATACCAACTGCCATTATTGCAGGTAAAGGTTTATTTGATTTAGATTTTTCACAAACAATTAAGTTGTTAACAAATCCATTTAAACTTTCTTTGAATGAAGAAAAAAGATGGGCAAATGAAATGGCTTTTGTGTTTGATGATATGGTTGGCAGATTAAGTGATGAAACAAGTGTAGGTGCTACGTTTACAGGTAAAGTAAACAGAGGTGCTGATTGGATTGCACAAAAGTCTATGAAAATATCTTTCTTACAACAATGGACAAATGCAACAAGAGGTGCAGTGCAAGGAATCTTTAGTAGAAAAATGGGCAAGTACATTTCTAACAAAACTGCATTTAAAGACTTACCAAAACAATTACAAGCGGCATTAGCCAAATATGGCATTGATGATGTTGCACGTGGTGGTGAGCCTGCGTGGACAAGATTGTTAAGAACACAACCATTAAATGAAAAAGGTTTTGTTAATATGCGTTTACTTGATGAACAAGTTTTTGAAACTGCATTTGGTAACACATCATTGCGTACTAAAATGACAACGTTGTTTAATGATGTTGGTAAGACATTAGTAATTGAAGGTAATGATTACGACAGAGCAATAGTTACATTTTTTAGTGATGACAGAAAAGTAATGGGTGCAACAATGAAAGCTATTACACAGTTTAAAGCAATAGCAGTTGCAATATACAGAAAAATATTAGTGCGTTATGGTAAGCAAAGTGACAGTTGGGCAAAAACAACTGCGTTTTCAATTGGTTTGATGAGTAGTTTAACAGCAATGGGATTCTTTATTAATTCTGCAAAAGATTTTGTTGCAGGTAGAGAACCTATTACAGAGCCAGGTGAAAGATTTGCACGTGCTGTAATTACAGGTGGTGGAGCAGGTATTGTTTCAGACTTGTTTATGAATATGGGTGGTGAAGAATTAGTTTCTGCAATAGCAGGTGGTGAATCAGAATACATACGTTCACAAGATGCTATATTTGGTTTGTTGGGTCCTGTAATGACAGATGCGGCTAAACTAACAGCAGGTACATTCAATTTAGCAATAGCACCATTCACAGAAGAAGAAGATTTTAGAAAAAGATTACGTCCATTAACACGCACACTTGCAGACACTATACCACTACAAAATTTATGGTGGGCAAGAATGGTTATTAGAAAATATTTGCACGAAAATTTACAAGAGTGGGCAGATCCAAAAGGATGGCGTGAACGTGAAAGAAGATTAGAAAAACGTGCAACAGACACAAGACGCAACGGAGAATACAACAACGTACTATATGACAGTTTACCAGATTTATTTTAGGTAAATACAAGCAAGGACACACAATATTATGGCAGTATCAAACGTAACACCAAGTATACAGTACACAGGCAATGGTAATAACAAAGACTTTACATTTACCTTTGTTGTACCTGCTTTACAAACAGGCAACACAATAACAAATGCAACAGCATCAATTCCAAGTGGGGATCAAACATTAACAGTAACTACAGCAGACTTTTTTTACACATCTGCACTACAAGGCAAAAGCATTACAGTAAATGGTGCAGGAGCAGGTGGTGCCAATTTAGAAACAACAATTAACACAAGAACAAGTGGTACAGTGGTAGAGCTTGTTGATGCGGCTTCTACAACAGTTTCAGGTGCAACAATAACTGTAACAACAGGTGCATTTGGTACTGCAATGAAAAACACAGGTGACTTACAGGTATTTGTTGATGGTGTAGAACAAACTTACACAACACATTACACAGTACTATTAGACGTTGGTGATGGCAGTAACAAAGGTGGTACAGTACAATTTGGTACTGCTCCTACTAATGGTGCTGTAGTAACAATCATACGTGACGTAGAATTAAGCAGAACAGTTGACTTTCAAAGAGGGGGTGCTTTAACTTCCAAAGACTTGAACGCAGAATTTGACAACATTGTAATGGCGTTGCAAGACAACATTGAAATTGGTAACAAGAACGCATTAAAATTTCCTTCTTCAGAATTAGTATCAACAGCGGATTCAACATTACCTGCCAAAACAAGTAGACAAAACAAAGTGTTATCATTTGATGCAAGTGGTGACATACAAGTAAGCAATTCATTTACTGTTACAACTATAACAGGTAATTTGATTGGAGATGTTACAGGTGATGTAACAGGAACAGTTTCTTCATTAGCAAATCACACAACAACTAATTTAGCAGAAGGAACAAATTTATATTACACAGACACAAGATTTGACACAAGATTAGGAACAAAAACCACTGACAACTTAACAGAAGGCAGTAATCTATATTACACAAATGCGAGAGCAGATGCACGTATTGGTTTAGCAAGTGTTGGTGATTTAAGTGATGTTGCTACAACAGGTGTAAGTTCAAGTTCAGGTGATGGTAACGTGTTGGCTTGGAGCCAAACAAATCAACAATTTGAACCAACTCCAACTACTATTGCCATAACAGCAACAGCACCATTAAACTACAACAGCGGTACAGGTGCGTTAACACTTAACACAGATGGTATAAATGATACACACATTGATTTTGGTACAGGTACTAATCAAGTAAACACAGATGATTTACCAGAAGGTTCAACTAATTTATACTACACAGATGCAAGAGCAGATGCACGTATACAAAACAATATAATTGATGAAGATAATTTTTCATCAAATAGTGACACAAGAGCACCATCACAACAATCTACAAAAGCATACATACAATCACAAATTGAAACTAAAGACAACACAGACGAAATTACAGAAGGATCCAACAACCTTTACTTTACAGATGCACGTGCAAGAGCAAGTGTAAGTGTTACTGATGCAGGTGGTGACGGAAGTTTAGCATACAATTCAACAACAGGTGTTATTACATACACGGGTCCAAGTGCGGCAGAAACAAGAGCACACTTTACAGGTGGCACAGGCATAAGCATTACAAGTGGTGATATTGCTTTAGATTTTACAGAATTTGACACCAGCAACATTACTGAAAATACAAATTTGTATTACACTACAGCAAGAGCAAACGCAGACTTTGACACAAGACTTGCAACAAAAACTACTGACAATTTAACAGAAGGTACAAACTTGTATTACACAGATGCAAGAGCACAAGCAGTTTCAATCAACAACGTAGTAGAAGACACAACACCACAACTTGGTGGAGATTTAGATACACAAGCATTTAGTTTAACAGGAACAGACGTATTACCTTCAACGGGTGCATACGGTGGACAAGCAACAGGCACAGGTGGTGCTGTAAGATTACACACTACGGGAACAGATGCCGCAATTAGAACACAACAAACAAGTGGTAAAAGCAATATTGTTTTTGTAACAGACATAGATGGCAGTCATACAGCAGGCAACAATGGTAGTGGATTAATTTATTCACCATTGAATATGCAGGTAAGAGATGATGGACACGCAACAAGAACAAGAACAACATTTGATGTGGGTGTTCCGTATAGAGGAGCCACAGGTGCAACAATTACACAAGGAAGTGTTACAGGACAATTATTAGATGTTGTTGCAAGTGACAGAAAGATTTATTTACAAAATGTACAAGGTGGTAGTTTTGCTACAAGCACAGCAACAACAGGTGTTGTGACAGGTACAGTAACAGCAGTAAATTCAATTGGTACAAATGCAGTTGAACTTGTGTATGACACAAACTTTGCTACGACAGCCGCAACAACAGATTTAGCAGAATTAGGTTTTGCAAGATTTAGTGCGAGAGATGTACTCAACACAAGAGGTATGCGTACATCAGAACCAGAACTACACTTTGAAGCAGGTAGAATTGCATTTGAATCCAATGGCACAAAACAGATTGATATTGAAGACGCAGGTGGAATGATATTAACCACTCGTTCAAATGGTGATATTAAACTACAACCAAATGGCACAGGCACAGTAGAAGCAAATAAATCATTAGAAGTGTATGGTAATACCACAGAAGGCAGAGGTATTTACTTGAACAACTTCAATGGTGCGGATCCAACACCTTACCAATTGTTCAACGTTGGACTGCAAATTGAAACCAAAGGTGACAGTAGTTTAAGTGGGCAAGGTGGTAACTTTCCTGCTATTGTTATGCGAGCTAATGATTCCAATGGAGCATATCCAAATCTATGGTTACAAAGAAGTGCATCAGACGATCCTTCTAACCCTGCATTTTTAAGCAATGGTGATTATATATTTTCATTCTTTGGCTCCGCTTGGGACAACAACAGTTTAGGTTATAGTGCTGACTACTACAACAAAACTTGTGCGGTAGACTTTAAAGCATCAGAGGATCACTCAACAGGCAATATGGGTGGTAAGATTGATTTTAGAACAGAAGGTAATGGACAGGGCGGATCAGGTAACGGTGTCTTAAGATTAACAATTGATGACAATGTAGAACTACACACACAATTACGATTACACGATGTAGCAAATGACCCTGCTAACGATTTATCCAACGGAAATTTATATTACAATTCAACATCAAATAGAATTAGAGTAAGAGAAGATGGCGATTGGAAAAACATTACATCAACAGGTACACACAGTTTATGGATAACAGCAAACGCAATGTTTCCAACTACAACAAGTGGTTGTGAATTTCACAACACGCAAGAAGTTGCGGCAAACAAACCAGAAATTAGAAGTTTAGATTTTGATGCATCCTCAAATGAAAATGCACAATTTTCACTTGCTATGCCAAAAAGATGGAACAGAGGTACAGTACAATTTATTCCATATTGGACAGCAACTACAGGCAGTGGTGATGTTAAATGGGCATTGTCAGGTGTTGGTTTAGACAACGACAATCCCTTAAACTCATCATTTGGTGGTGCTGTTAGTGTAACAGACACACTTACAGCAACAAATGATATTTGTAGAGGTACCACAAGTGGAGCAATAACCATTGCGGGCTCCCCAAGTGACGACGACATTATATATTTTAACATTACCAGACAAGCAACTGATGTAGGCGATACACTTTCAGCAGACGCAAGATTGATTGGTATAAAACTATTGTACACAACTGATGCGGAGAATGACGATTAATGTTTGCAGTAATTGATGGAGCACAACCACCAAGCATTAGAGGTGCGGATTTTTCAAACACATCATCTGTTTATTCATCAACATTGTCAGGCAGTTATTTTAGTACCAATGGTAGAAGTGCCCATTCCATTGTGTTTTGGTTGAAAGGAAATTTTGGAAGCAACACAGAACAAATATGGGGTATTTTAGGAGGTAGCACAGGAGCAAATGAATTTATTGGTTATCACATTAGAATTGAAAGTGGCAAATTAGTTGTTGTACAAGGTGACAGAGGTAGTGCCTCAACAGCCCATACTGCCTATGCTACAGACAATGGCAGAAGATGGACAAGCACAAACAGGTTGGTTGATGCCGCAGGTTGGAACGCAACAGGTTGGAATTGTATTTTTATACAAATTAATGGCAACGCAGTAAATTATAGCCCATATCAAACAGGCTACACACAAACATCTGATATTCATATGTATGTCAATCATTCAAGTATTGGTTGCACAAACACACAAGTATTAAACTATTTAGATGATGGTTATATTACTACAATTTCTGTAAACAATGCGCCAACAGGCACAAGTTCACACGACTCAGATGCATTTTTTCCAAGTTCAGGTACTTTTCCTGTGGATTCATTCAATTCAGCAAATCATTTGACTAATAGAACATTTGAAATAACAGTGGGTTCAACAAGCTATACAGGTGTTACTACAACAGCCACAACAGGTGGCACACAATTAAACCACAACACAACCGTTCCTACTATTAACGGCGCTATACCTGAAAGCGAAACTCTTACAATAAAAAATTCAGGTATGAAAGACTGCCGCACATTTGTTGCAGGCGCGATTACACACAATAGTGCTACACAAGAACATTTCACAGGCAGTTTAGGTCCTGTTTATGTTGCAAAGGATACATATGCTGATTGGAGTGATGCAACATTAAGAAACCAATGGACAGATTCCAATGGCAAAGGACACCACAAATTTTCAGCACCATATCACAACGGCTATAGTACTATTAATACGTCTGTAGATTATGACAACGGTGCAAGTAATCAAGTTGGAGGACAATTTAATCCTGTTCACTCACCAACAATGATTACAAGCGGTACAAATGTTACAGCAGATACTTTAAACATAAGGCAAATATAATGGACAACAAAGAACAAGAGAGATTAACATTAGTAGAAGTGCAAGTTGCAAAAATTGAAACTAAATTAGATATAGTAGCCAACAACCACCTTGCTCATATACAAGACGATGTTACATCTGTTAAACGAACATTGTGGTGGTTGTTCAGCACATTGGTTGGTTGTTTGTTATCTCTCGTTATTCTTCTTGCTCAATCTTTACTTTAATTTGTTCACAACTGTTCAAAAGTATTTTCCATAATTTATGATTGTTGTTGGAGTTGCTCCATTTATCATTTTTGTTTCTTAATCTAAACGGACGTTGTTCTAATTTATTTTGTGCCCACAATCTTTCAGGTCCTCTAATAAATTTAGATTGCATTGCGTACTCCATTATTATTTCAAATTCGTGTGGATCCAATAAGTCTACCAAGTCCCACCATTCTTTATCATTCTTTGGCATTGCACCTTTCATATTAACAAGTTCTTGCCACCTTTCGTAGATGGCAATAACCGCAACACCACTATCCGTTATTTTCATTTCCATTTGACATATTCCTTGCTTTTTGTAGTGCGTTTTCCCAAGTTGGTAATTTGCTTTGTTTCTCACCAATTAGTTGCATAGCTTCATCAACAAATCTATTTTTTTTGTTTTTGTCTTGCCAACCAATGCGTACACTTAATCCATTTTTAAGTGCATACAAATGATGTATAACATCTTTGGTGTCTTGTTCTTGTATTTGTGATTGTAGTTCTTCGCAACTGTTTGAATTGATTACATCAACCACATCTTTTTCTCCAGTGCTCCACAGAAATAATCTATCTGCTTTGGAACAACCAATTGTATCAAAATGTTTTAATGCTGTTGCTATAGATGAAAGTTGCTGATGTACTTTCTCCCCACGTGCTGTAAATGTTTTAGCTTTTACAGGGACAAGTTCTTCGCCCATACTGTCATCTAATTTGGATTTTATCTTCTTTTTTATTTGTCCTGTTAATGCACAGGTTAATTTGGTTTCATCTTTGCGAGACGAAACATACAGAGTTACTGTTGCCATTGTGTTCTCCTTTTCATTGCAATGCACAGGTTAATTTGGTTTCATCTTTGCGAGACGAAACATACAGAGTT
>Ga0181380_1000503_pt1 | contig 17446 bp, 35 predicted proteins | sample 3SPOviralmetaG_FD_130116 | JGI IMG/M metagenome (GOLD analysis project Ga0181380, IMG submission 130116) | Marine viral communities from the oligotrophic San Pedro Time Series (SPOT) site, San Pedro Channel, CA, USA - 3 SPOT_SRF_2009-08-19 | ecosystem: Environmental > Aquatic > Marine > Strait... | reverse complement strand
CAAGAGATATGAAAAATAGAGGGTTTATAAAACCTAAAAACTTTACAACACCACGATAGTTATGGCTGAAGCATTATTTGTTACTCGTAAAGATATTGTAAAATACACTAATGTATCAGGTGGGGTAGATACTGATAAGTTTATACAATACGTTAAGATTGCCCAAAATATACATATACAAAATTATATAGGTACAAAGCTATATGATAAAATAAGTACAGATATTATAGCTGGTAATTTAGCAGGACATTACGCAACATTAGTAGAAACACATATTAAGCCAACCTTATGCCATTGGGCAATGGTTGAGTATTTACCATTTGCTGCTTATACTGTATCTAATAAAGGTGTTTATAAACATAGTAGTGAAAATGCAGAAAACGTATCTAAAACAGAAGTAGATTTTTTAATTGAAAAAGAACGTACAACAGCACAATACTATACTGATAGAATGATAGAACATTTTAGTTTTTTTGCTGCTGAAAGGTATCCAGAATATTACACTAATAATAATGATAATGTATATCCTGATAAGGATGCTAATTTTTCAGGATGGGTGCTATAATGAAAGTAAGATACAAACCTAAACAACAAAATATAGTTAAGTTAAGAAACTATTTAAAAAAGATGTATAACAAAAACATAAAAAAGTAATTATATAAGTATGGCTAATAACATAAATTGGGGAAAAGTATATTGTGATATGGTAACTAATTCAGGCTTCGGTACTGATACAGCATATTCTACAAACTATATACCTGATTTTTCTGCACCAAGTTGCTGGGGTACATTTGCTTTAACAGTTGATTTAACAAATATTTCAGGTACACCTTTAACAACAGATACCACAACTTATAGAACAGACCAAACACAAATTTAAGATATGGCACAACAGAATATTACAATAGGACCAGAAAATCAAGGAGATGGAGATACTCTATTCGCCGCATTCACAAAAGTACAAGCAAATTTTACAGAACTGTATACAGATGATGCAGGTGATGTAGGCAGTATAACAGCAACAGCACCGATAGAACGAGATTCAGCAACAGGAGCAGTAACAATATCATTAGCTGATTTAGGAGTAACGACAGCTAAACTTGCAAATGATGGAGTTACTCACGATAAATTAGAAAATAGATATACAACTACTGCTGCTGCTGTGACAACTTCAGGAGCAACTACAATAGATTGGTCAGCACACGCTTCTTTTCCTATAACAATGGGGGGTGCGCATACCTTAAATTTTTCTGGCTATAAAGTCGGTCAAGTAATTGATTTAATTATAAACGGCGCATACGCTGTAACACTTGGCACTACCTCTGGAACACCTGTATTTAACAAGGTAGGCAGTCAAAGTTATGACACAACAACTACAAACATTATACAAGTAATGTGTACAGATGATAGTTCAACACCTAATTTTTTCTTTGCAATAGGCACTTATGCAGTTGCACAACCTCAATAATTATGAAAGCAATACAAATAGACGGAGCAATAAAACGATTTACTACAATTCCTAAAGCGTGGGGAAATACCATAGGGGGTTTTGACACACTTACTTCAGATGTATGGGAAGCAGCAGGCTTTTATGATGTGGTAACACCAAGTTACGATTCTAATACACAATATTTAGGTGATATAGAATGGGATGCTGAAAATAGTGTTTTTACATATCCTGTTATAGATAAAACTTGGCCACAGACAGTAGCCGAGTTAAAAGAAGGTAAAATAGCAAACCTTAAATCTATATACAATAACAAATTATCAGAAACAGATTGGTATATAATAAGAGCGCAAGAAGGCATAGCAGCACCGCAAGATATTATAGATGCAAGAGCAGCTTTAAGAACAGAATGTGCAACTAAAGAAGATGAAATAAATGCATTTACTACTAAAAAGGCAGTTGTTTCTTATTCTATAAATATTGACTAAATGGGATTTAATAAAAAATTCTTTACAACAGGTGGAATAGTTGCTTCAAGTCCAAGTGCTGCACCTTTTGACCCTTTACAGAACTTTGAAACTGTAACCTATACAGGAAACGGAAGTACACAAAAGATAACAGGGCATATAAGAAAGGGTGCTGCTTTTAATGGGAGTAGTAGTAAGATAGCAATTAACTCATTATCATTAACTGAAACAAGTGTTAGCTTATGGGTTAATATGAGTAATTTAAGTAAAGAAAATTATATTTTTTCTTTTAATTATAATGCAACAAACAGCTTTCTTTTATTTTACAACAATGTTAATGAATTTGCATTAATAGACAAAGCAGGTACAGGAAATGCTGTCGCCTTATCATCAACAAATCCAATAACTCAAAATCAATGGCATCATTTGGCATTAGTTGTTACATCTACAACAACCACCTTATATATTGATGGAAGTGCAGAAACACCTGCGTCTAATAATAGAGGAGCTACTGCGTTTCCTATGCCTTTTGAATTAGGGTATGCTACAACAAGAGGTAAAACGGCTGCATATTTTAAAGGCAAAATAGACCAAGTAAGAATATTTGACAGAGCATTATCACAAAATGAAGTAGATACATTAGAAGCAGAAACATATGCAAGTTCTACAAAATCAACTACGGATATATTCGGAGATGGTTCAGGTGTTGCACTATATGAACTAGATGAAAATGCAAATGATACAGGAGTATCAATAGATAGTGGACAAAGTGGAGTGTTTAATGGTAGTAGTAGTGAAATTCAAATTGCTGCAACTGCAACAACACCATTTGATTCATCAGCTAAAAATTTTACAATTTCTCTGTGGTTTAATTTAAGCAGTAACACAAACGACCAAGTTATAATAGGAAAATGGACAAGTTCAATTGAAAGAGGTTGGCAGATTGCAACAAGGCAGGGAGCAAATGGAAACACTATAAATTTGTATGAAAGAAGTGGTGGGACAGGATATACTTACACAAACACAAACCCTTACACTCTTAATACTTGGCATCACCTTGTTTATGTAAGAAATTCAACAGAAGCAATAATTTACATTGATGGTCAAGCTGATACATTTTCTGCAAATTACGCATTAAATGATGGTTCAACTTCAAATATACAGATAGGTAGACAACAAAACGCATCAGGCACTTGGTTAAATGGAAAAGTAGACCAAGTTAGAATATACTCATCAGCGTTAAGTAGTGGTGATATATCTAACCTATATAACGAAACAAGTGTACCTACTACTAATCTTGTATCTTGGTATAAATTAGATGGAAACGCTAATGATTCACAAGGAAGTAATAACGGCACAGCCACAGCAGTAACATATTCAGACCCTGCTTTAAGACAACACAACGGTACAGATACAGCTATTAATTATCTCGGAATGGCGTTTCAGCCTGACTTTGTTTGGTTAAAGTGTCGTGATGTAGCTAAAGACCATAGGCTTTATGATTCAGTAAGGGGAGCAACTAAATTTTTAGAATCTAATAATCCCGATGCTGAAGCTACTGCAGCAACAAGTTTAACTTCTTTTGATTCAAATGGATTTACTTTAGGTGCAGCAAGTACAACAAATTCTAATGGAGATGACTTTGTTGCTTGGTGTTGGAGAGCCGCAGGTGCAGCAAATACCTATAACGTATTAGAAAATGGTACTGTAACTTCAGATTCTACTGCAAGTGGTGCAGGTATTACTGCAGGAACAATAACAACAGGATGGGAAGTATCAGCTAATAGAGATGCTGGGTTTAGTATTGTGAGTTTTGCAGGGGGTAATTCAAGCGGAACTACTGTAGGAACAGGATTAAATCAGCCAATAGAGTTGCTTATTGTAAAAAATAGAGATGACAGCAGCGACAATTGGGTTGTTTGGCATAAAGATGTTGAGCAAAATTCAACATCAAATAGCACATTTACATTAAAAGGGGGGAGCACTACATTTTTAAATTTAACTTTAGGTTCTTATTCATATAGCTACGACGGTCAAATGGGTAGTACAGGTGGGGAAAATCTTATCGCCTACTGCTTTCATTCAGTAACAGGTTATCAGAAGGTAGGGAGTTATGACGGAACGGGGGTAGCAAATACAGCAATAGGGGATACAGGTTTTTTACCACGTTGGGTTATGATAAAAAGAACTGATGCGGGAAGTAGCAATTGGTTTATACTTGATAGTATAAGAGATACAACCTCTCCGTATGGAGCTTATCTTCTACCAAATGCATCAAATGCAGAAAATAATCTTGATGCTTATTCTTTAAAATTTGAATCAACAAGATTTACAGTTAATTCAACAGACCCACAATTAAACGCATTAAACGGAACATACATCTATTTAGCAATCGCATAATGGAAGAACTAAAGATTTATGGACTTAACGTAATTGCATTAGCTTTTTCTGTTAGTGCTGTAAATCCTATTCTACAAGCTATAAGTCTTTTACTTGCCATTGGATATACTATAATATCAATCACACAAAAGCTAAAGAAATGACATTACCTAAAAACGGTGTTGCAAAAGAAATACGCTCCTATTTAGGAAGCCTTCTAATATTCTTCTTTATAGTAGGTATTATTATAACTTTTGTTCAATATCCTGTTTTAGAATCTAACAAAGAAATCGTGCTAATGTTAATAGGATCAATAAGTGCGAGTATCCCAATTCTCATAAGTGCTATAAGCGGAACAAAGCCAGACGATATAAACGCATTAAAAGCAACAATAGAAAAGAAAGAGCATCAAATAAGTATGCTAGTTGATGCTAAAGATAGACTTGAAGGTATGGTAATAGACCTACAAAAACAAATGTTAGAAAACCAAGATGCGATTATGGATAAGATAATATTATCTGCTGCATTAAAGTATGATTTAAAAAATAATCCTCCGAATAATGAAGCCTAAATGTGAGTGCGGATGCACAAATAACCTAGAAGGTTACTGTGATGGTAGCCACTTAAATCAATAATATATGCAAACTTTTATAATTATAATTTCAATAGTAATGTTTTTAACAGCAGTAATGTTAGTTTTAACTGTTTATGGTTTATTTACTGATAAAGACAAGGATGGTATTCCTGATGCTTTAGAAGATAAATTTAACGAAGTAGTAAGCGATATAAAACAAGAGATTGAAAAGATTAAAAAATGAAATACTTTACGTTAGATGAATTTGACTGCCCTAGTCATCAAGGTAGTGGTGTTAATATGGACGGTAGTTTTATTGCTAAGCTCGAACAAGCAAGACAAATTGCAGGGATACCATTTAAAATTAATTCAGGCTATCGCACAAAAGAAAGAAATCAACAGGTTGGAGGAGTTCCCAACTCAAGTCATCTCATTGGAGTTGCAGCCGATATTGCTGTTAGATCAGGAAATGAAAGATACATTATTCTTAACGCCCTTATCAAGGCGGGATTCAAAAGGTTGGGAGTCGCTAAAACCTTTATACATTGCGACACCGATACATCTAAATCAAATTCAGTCTGGACATACTAACACGGTAGGAAGTACGCTATGGAACAATTAATTTTTGGTTATGTTGTATTTCGTATGTTAGAATTTTTAATTATAAAAATATTCCAAAGTTTTGGCTGAAAAGAAAAAGTTTAAAGATACTGAAGTAGGCAAGTTCTTACTCAATAAAATACCTGATGTAGTTGGTGCAGTTGCGGGTAATACAGCAGTAGGAAGTGTTATACAAGCTATTATTGGTGGTTCAGATATGAGCGATGCTGATAAAGAAATAGCACTTAAAAAACTTGAATTAGAACGTGCTGAAATAGATGGCACAACTAGACGTTGGGTAGCTGATGCAAGAAGCGGTTCTTGGTTATCTTCTAATGTACGCCCATTAACCCTTGTATTTTTAACTATAAGCTATGTTATAGGTTGGTATTTAGGTTACCCATTAGATAGTATTACAGGTTTATTATCTATCGTTATAGGTGGTTATTTTGGTAGTCGTGGAGTAGAAAAAGTATTTGGTAATAATAAGCATCAGTAATGAATATATCTGAAAGTTCTAAAATAAGTTTAGATATTAAAGCACTTTTAGGTATGATAATAGGTGTAGTTACAGTTGCAAGTATCTGGTTTAACCTTACAGCAGAAATTGAAATGTTAAAAATTAAAGTTTCTAAAATGGATGAAAAGGTGCAATCTAATTACAGATGGGTAAATAGTTTTGAACCACCTAAAGAAGTACAGAAAGCTGTAGATGAAATAAACGTAATGAAACTTGAAAACGCTGTTACAAAATATAAAGTTGAACAATTACTAAAAAATAAAAAGTAATGGCAAAGAAGCAAATAGTTATTAACTATAAAAAAGTTAAGGTTAAACGTAAGGGTATACATAGTAAAACCAAACAATCTAAACTTAAATCTTCTAAAAACTACGTTAAAAAATATCGTGGACAAGGCAGATAATGTGTAAAACTAATTTTTAAAAAGGTTTACATTTTAAAAAAAAAGCGTGTAACTTTGGTGGGTAGTGGGATAGTAATTAAAATTAAATAATGATTACAGAAGATAAAATTAGAAAAATACAAGGTTATAAAACTTGGAGTATAAAAAGAAAAGTAGATGAACTACTAATGGAAGATGCTTTTATGTATACTAATTTAGGTATTGATTCAACATCTACAGAAAAGAAAAAAGTAAAAGCTATTAGTAGAAAAATATATAAAGCTATATCTGTTATTAGTCCTTTAGATGGTTATATATTAGAAGCACATATGAATGAAAAAGATTTAACAAGTGCCTAAAAAACTATCAAGAAGTAAACTTGTAAAGAAACTTGATACAGTATTTAGTAAATATATAAGAATAAGTAGTGCTGATAAAAATGGATATTGTACTTGTGTAACTTGTGGTGTAGTAAAACATTGGAAAGAAATACAAGCTGGTCATTTTATGAGTAGAAAACATTACAGTACAAGGTGGGATGAACGTAATATCAAGACGCAATGTATTGGGTGTAATATGTTTAAACAGGGTGAGCAATATAAATTTTCACTTTTTTTAGGTAAAGATCAAGCAGAAGTGTTATATTTGAAAAGTAAAGAAACAGTTAAGTTTACTAATAACGAACTTGAAGAAATGATAAAGGATTATGAAGCAAAGTTAAATAACGATAGGCTTAAAAGTATTACTTGATTTCTTTCTTGTAATTTTTGTTCTTTGTTTGAAGGGTGTCAGAAATGATGCCCTTCTTTTTTTGTTAATAATTTTTTGTTATCTTTACAATATGAACAATTATACAAGAGCAGAACTCTATGGCAAGGTACAAGAACTGCAACACGACATAAAACAATTAAAGAACCAATTAATTTTAACACAACAAAGCAATGAAAGAAACAAACGTTAACATAAAACTATTTAACTTACAACAAGAAATAGGTACAATAAGTAAGGATGCAAAGAATCCTTTTTACAAATCAAAATACTTTGATATAAATTCATTAATTAAACAACTACAACCATTACTTAAAAAACATAAATTACTTTTATTACAACCAATAGAAGAAGATATGGTAGTAAGTAAGTTAATTTGTATTGATGGTACAGGTGGTGTAATATCAGCACTTAAATTACCAGAAATAACTGATCCACAAAAGTTAGGTAGTTGTATAACTTATTATCGTAGATACACTTTGGCAAGTCTTTTAGGCTTACAAGCTGTTGATGATGATGCAAATGTAGCGAGTGGTGTAACCGTAGATAAGAAATGGTTAAACCAAAACACACCTGAATTTTCTAAAGCAATTGAATTTATAAAAGGTGGAGGTAGCATTGATGCTATAAAAGGCAAGTATAAAGTTTCAGGTAAAATAGAAAATGAACTTGCAAAACTGTAAAGTAAATAACGTATATATAAAAATTAATTACAAGAATTATCAAATAATAATTTATGGAAAAAAAGAACGTAGCAATATTATCAGGCAGCTTAAATCTATCAGCGATTGATAAAAGCAAGATTGTAAAAGGCAAAGATGGTAACCAATATTTAAACATTACTATGATGATACAAGACAAATCACAATACGGTAATAATATATGGATAACACAAAGCCAAACACAAGAAGAAAGAGAAGCTAAAACAAAAGCAACATCTTTAGGCAATGGAGCAGTACGGTGGTTAGGTGGTGATATAACGGTAGCTGAAAGAAATGAGGTTACCAACCAACAGCAGCAACCAGCACGTGAAGAAGCTGATTTACCATTTTAATAATTGGGGGTTTAATTACCCCCTTTTTTTTATACCTTTATTAAATGCTTAAGAATTTAAAAGATGGTGAAAAGTTCCCAGCAGATTTTTGGAACTACAATATAAACCCAATAACAGGATATTATATACAACCATTACTACGTAAAGAATATAATGATACAACCGCAAAGAAATACGCAAAACCACCACAAGGAATATGATAGCACAAGCAAAGAACATACAAGATAGAATACTTGACATAAAATATGGAAGGGTAAAAGAAGGATTAAAAATAGATATACCTGAAATAGATGAATACTTACGTTATAAACAAGGTAACTTTAACGTACTGATAGGACACGCTAACGTAGGTAAAACAACTGTTATAATGTATTTGTTTACGATATGGGCAATAAAACACAAATTAAGGTTTGTAGTCTGGTCAAGTGAAAACACTTCACAAAGTATTGTAAGAAAAATTATTGAATTTAAAATGGGTAAAACCATTAATGAAGCAAGTGATAAATTAATAAACGAAACTATAGATTGGTGTGATACTTATTTTAAAATAATAGAGGTTGATGATTTAGTTACATATAAACAACTGTTAAAACAAGCTACACAAATAAAAGATGCTTGGGATTACAACGCACTACTTATTGATCCGTATAACAGTTTATCAAAAGATATAGGTTTATTAAAAGCAGTAGGAGGACACGAGTATGATTATCAAGTAGCATCTGAATTTAGATTATTTGCAAAAAAAAGAAATGTAAGTGTATTTTTAAATGCACACGGTGTAACAGAAGCATTAAGGAGAACCCACGTTAAAGGACACGAATACGAAAACCTACCAACACCTTTAGGTATGGCATCAGTAGAAGGCGGTGGTAAATGGGCAAACCGTGCTGATGATGTTATATGTATACATCGTTATACAAGTTCACCAACTGATTGGATGTATTCACACCTGCACGTATTAAAGGTTAAAGAAAATGAAACAGGTGGTAGATGTACACCTTACGAAGAACCAATAAGATTAAGAATGGCAAAAAACAATATAGGTTTTGAATTTCTTGGTAGAGATTTAATACATAATGTACAACCAATACAAAAATTAGAAATTTGATATTAATAGTATCTTTATTGATTATATGTGCAATTTATTTAATTATAGGTCAGGTAAAAAATGCTGATGTAATTATTAGCCCTGTAATTGGTATGATGTTTGGTTTCTTATATAGCAAAGAAGAATTAGAAGAAAGTAACGAAATCACCTTGCAATGTTTGTTAGGTGTAATTAGTGTTACTGTAATATGGGCAAGTCCGCACAATGGTTAGAAAAGGTAGCTGAAAGGCATACTGAATGGGTTGATGTAATAAAGGGTTTTGGCGAATATGAATATGCTGAAGACCTTGTGCAGGAAACTTATCTAATTTTATATAAATATGCTAATGAAGAAAAGATTATTAAAAATGGTGTTGTTAGTAGAGGGTATATGTACTTTACTTTACGCAGTACTTACTTTCAATTTTATAAGAATAAAAGAAAAATTAAAAAGGTTTCTATTGACAATGAAGAGTATACCAAAGAAGTGGAAGACAATACAAACTTGGATGAAGAAGTAGCATATAACAAAATATGTACAATGATAGATGACCACATAGAAGATTGGCGATGGTATGAACGTAGGCTTTTTCAACTTTATAGGGATTCAGGTTTAAGTATAAGGGGAATAGCCAAAGAAACTAACATAAGTTGGGTAAGTATATTTAATACATTAAAAAACGCAAAACACGAATTAAAACAAAAGTTCCAAGATGATTGGAGCGATTTAAAAAATAAAGATTATGAACGAATTTAAAGGTGATAAAAGAAGTAAAGCATATAAGGCTTGGAAAAAAAACCACGAAGCAGCAAGTAGTGGTTTAGGTGATAAGGTTGAGAAAGCATTTAAAAAAGTAGGTATTGATAAAGCTGCAAAGTTTGTACTTGGTGATGATTGTGGGTGTGATGAAAGAAAAGAAACCCTTAACAAAATGTTTCCAAGTAAAAAGATTGAATGTTTAACAGAAGATGAGTATAACTATTTGGATGATTTCTTTAGTGTAAAAAGATCAAGAGTAACACCTGAACAACAAAAACAATTAATATTAATATATAACCGTGTATTTAATGGTAATGCTGTTGCTACAAGTTGTGGTAGTTGTTTTTTAAATGGTGTATATGATAAACTAAATAAGATATTTAATCAGTACAACGATTGAAAGAACAAGAACTTTTTGAGTATTTAGTTTCTTGTTGTTATCCTGATTTAGTAAAAGCAAAAAGCCAAATGAGCAGGTGGGATTGTTACAGCCCTAAAACCTATCATCGTATTGAATTAAAATGTAGAACAATACATTACGATACTTTGCTTATAGAAAAGAAAAAGTATGATGCTATGATTGCAAAGTGTGATGATAATTTAGATATACCTATGTATGTTAATTCAACACCTTCTGGTGTATATAGATTTAATTTGTATATTGTGAATCCTGTTTGGCAAATACAATATCATAATACCACAACAGAATTTAAGAACAATAAAAAGATACCTAAAGAAATAGCTTTGTTAGATGTAAGCGAAGCAGAAATAATTTAAACAAAGAAACAATGAACAAAAAAATAAACAACCTCAAAGAAATAGAATACTATAGTAACTTTAATTTAGTAGGTGAACATATAGTAAAATCAAGAAAACTCAAACCAGATAACCAAGCATTAAACGATATGTACTTTGCTTGGCAAGAAGTAGGGTTTTATGTACACAACCACATTACTAATGAAAAAATGTACGATATATCTTTAAGTGAGTACCGTGCTGATAAGATACGTGCAGTAGAACGTGCAAGAAAAGCTGAATTAAGAATTGTAGAACTTGAACAAAAGTTAGAAAAACTTGAAACCAAAAAAAGTTTAGGTTTGTAATTGTTTAAAAAATGTTTATATTAGTAGAATAATTATAAACAATGGACAAAGAAACACGATTTAAAAACGCTGGTAAAATAGGCGATGCAATAGGGTTAACAAGGTACTTACTTAATAACAACCCTGACAACACAAACGACAAATTAAAAGAACTTATAGAAATATTAGATAGTATAGAATTATGATAACATTACTAAACGGTGAGCATTGGGGCAAAGAAGAAATACTAACACAAATGTATGATGATGATTTTTACTATGGGCATCTTGGTAAGAATGCATTAAGTTCTTCATCACTTAAAACACTTCTTAAAAGTCCAAAAACATATAGAAACATATTAAACTATGGTGATCCTAATTCAGATAGTCCAGCACTTGCAGCAGGTAAATTAGTGCATTGGATGATACTTGAAAGCCATAAAATAGATAAGTTACACTTTGTAGATGCTACCACAAAGAACACGAAGATATATAAAGAAGCAAAAGCAAAGTATGGTGAGGTATTTCTTACAAAAGAAAAAAGTGCAGCAGAAAGATTAACAGATGCAGTATTAAGAAATGAAGCAGCAATTAAATTACTAAACAATAGTGAGTTTGAAGTACCTGAAATACAAATGATAGAAGGGTTAGCATTTCGTGGTAAAGCAGATATTATACAAGGTAATACAATAATAGATTTAAAAACAACAGCTGAACTAAACACCTTTAAATATAGTTCTGATAAGTATGGATATGATTTACAAGCGTGGTTGTACTTAAAACTATTTGATAAGAAAAAGTTTACGTTTCTGGTAATAGATAAAGCAAGTACTGATATAGGTATATTTGAAACTACAAAAGAATTTTTAGCAAGAGGTGAAAACAAATTTAAACAAGCAGTAGACAATTACAAATACTTCTTTGAACAAGATAATGATTTAGATCATTATGTAATGAGAGGTATATTATAAAATAGCGGAAGCCGAAAAGCTAATAGAGTAGGCAAACAAAAAACAATTATATTATGAGAACAATTAAAATACCAAAAATTAAAGTAGGAAAATTTGATTCAAACTATCCTATAGAAAAAGTTAAGTTAGCAGGAGTAAATAGAGAACTTATAGAAACTCATTCAGAAAATTTTAAAAGCAAATTATTAGATTATGGTTGGATGATGCCAATAGTAATATCAAATAATGGAGATTTAATAGAGGGGCATCATAGAATAAAAAGTGCAATGTTATTAAACCAAACAACAATACCTGCTTACATAGTAAATTGGGTAAATACAAATGTATCTAAAAAACATCTTGATACTATTATTAGTTTAAATAATGGTAATAAGGCTTGGAATACATTAGATTACTTAAAAGCATATACTTCTTTTAATGAAAATTACAAAATGGTTTACGATATATACAAGAAAAACTTAAACAATATAACAGTTGGCAATGTAGTTAATTGTTACTTTGGATTGACAAACGCAGGTAACAAGTCTTTTAAAGAAGGAACTTGTCTAATAAAAGATAAAAAGTTTTCAGATTATCTATTAAGTGAATTTTCTGTTTTAACACAAGAGTATGGTAAAAACAAAATAGCAGCATATTGTGTTAGAGAAATGATTTGTATAGCTTTTGCAAAAACTAAAAGAGATAAAAAAGCTATGAATTATCTTTTTAAACAATATAAAAGAATGGCAAAACAAGGACATTTAGCTATAACTTCAATAACGGATTTTAGACCTATAATGGAAACATATTTAAATGATTATTATATGATTCAAAAACAAAAAGAATAATGAAAATACTAAACTTGTATTCTTGTCTTGGGGGTAACAGATACAAATGGGATGAAGTTACAGATGTTGAGGTTACTGCTGTTGAATGGGATGAAGAACTTGCACGAATGTATCAAAAACGATTCCCTAATGACAAAGTAGTAGTAGCAAATGCACACCAATATTTACTTGACCATTATAAAGAGTTTGATTTTATTTGGAGCAGTCCACCTTGTCCAACTCATAGTAGAGCAAGATTTGCAAGAAAATTAACTACTTCACCTGCTTATCCTGATATGAAATTATATCAAGAGATAATATTTTTAGATAAATGGTTTTACGGTAAATATGTTGTAGAAAACGTAATTCCTTATTATGAGCCATTAATACTTGCTAAAAAAAGAGGTAGGCATTTATATTGGACTAATTTTAATTTACCTACAAATTTAAATGAAAGAAAATCTTCAATTATGGAAGGTAAAAATGAAGTAGAAAGATGGATAGAATTTCATCAATATAATTTTAGAAAATACAAAGGAAAACAAAGTGTCAAAAAAATAGCAAGAAACCTAGTTGACTATGAAGCAGGTAAAACAATACTTGAAACAGCAATAGGATTAATGAGTAGACAAAATAAAAACCAATTAGAAATGTTTTGAATAAAAAAATAATAGAAGAATTTTATTTACTTGCTTTAGTAGATATTGTAAACGGTAAAGATATAGCAGAGCTTGAAGAAACAATAAAACTATATGAAGAAGAAGAACACTATGAAGCGTGTGCAGGAATACAAAAAGCAATACACGAATCAGGATTTTTAACAATTAAAGAAATAATAGAAAGAAATAAATTATAAAAACAAATTATGAGTGCAACACTAATAAAAGAAATAGTAGAACAACATTACAAATTAGATATAACTACAAAAACAAGAAAACGTGAATACGTAGAAGCACGTGGAATATACTACTACCTTACAAGACAATATACAAGAATGTCATTATCTTCTATAGGTAAAACAATGGGTAGGGATCATTCAACAGTATTACACTTTGAAAGGCTTATGCCACATTGGATAAAACACGATATACAATTAAAAGAAGATTACAAATCAATAAACAAAAGAGTACAAGATGCTGTAAATGCTAACCCTGAAGAATTTAAAACAGCAGTTTCTTTAGAAGGTTTTTATGAAATACAATACAAACGTTTAAAGAAATTAACAGAACAAATTAATCAGGATCAATTAACAATTAGTTAGTTTTTTTATTGTATAGTTGATTAAACAAGTTATTTCAAAATGGCACACGGTGGAAAAAGAGATGGAGCAGGTAGACCTTCTAAAGCAGATGAGGTTAATCTAATAGAGAAATTAAGCCCATTAGAAGATGCAGCATTCCAAGCATTAAAAGCAGGTGTAGAAAAAGGTGATTTTAAATTTGTACAACTGTACTATAACTATTACGCTGGTAAACCCAGAGAAACAAGGGATATTACCATTAACGAAGATTTACCGATATTTTTAGATTAACGATAACCAAAACGTTATTCTAAATCATTAATGCAAGTACAAAAAACACAAGCACTAAATAAGCTACGTAAACTTGATAAAAGGATACGCATTGTAAGAGGTGGTACATCAGCAGGTAAAACTATTTGTATCCTACTTATACTTATAGATTATGCTATTAAAAACGAAGGTAAAGAAATAAGCGTTGTATCTGAATCAATACCACACTTACGTAGAGGTGCATTTAAGGACTTCTGTCAGCTTTTAAAAGGTTTAAATAGGTATAGGGATATACAACTAAATAAAAGCACCTTAAAATACACTTTTACAAATGGCAGCTATATAGAGTTTTTTAGTACAGACCAACCTGATAAACTACGTGGTGCAAGAAGAACTGATTTATATATTAACGAGTGTAACAATGTACCCTTTGATGCCTACAACCAATTAGCAGTTAGAACATCTGGAAACGTTTGGTTAGATTACAACCCATCTAATATATTTTGGGTAGATAAAGAATTAGTAGGTAAAGAAGATGTTGATTACATAACACTAACCTATAAGGATAACGAAGTGCTACCTGATAGTATTGTTAAAGAAATAGAGAAAGCAAGAGATAAAGGTAAAACCTCAACGTATTGGGCAAATTGGTGGAGGGTGTACGGACTTGGTGAAACAGGTTCTTTAGAAGGTGTATGCATACCTGATTGGAAAGAAATAGATAACATACCACAAGAAGCACGTTTATTAGCACACGGTGTAGATTTTGGTTATACTGATCCTACGGTTATTGTATCACTATATAAATGGAATGATGCTTATATAGCTGATGAGGTTTTTTACAAATCAAATACAGTATTAAGGGATTTATCTATGTTCTTACGACAAAACAACATAACAGAAAACTTAATTGCAGATTCAGCAGAACCAAAGAGTATTGAAACTTTACGTAGGGAAGGGCATAATATATATCCGTGTACAAAAGGTAGAGATAGTGTAAACTTTGGTATTAACCTAATAAACCAAAATGAAATTTACATAACATCACGAAGCAGGAACTTAAAAAGAGAACTACAAGGTTATATATGGGCAAAGGATAAAGATGGTAATACGCTAAATAAACCATCAGGGGAACACCCAGATTGCATAGATAGTTTGAGGTACGTTTTAACAGACCAATTAGAAAACCCTAACAAGGGTGAATATTATATATATTAGTAAATGTTAAAAAAATGTTTATATTTGTATAAACAAAGTTTAATTAAAATTATAATTATGAATAACAAAGTAGAGTATATAATGGTAAAAGAATTAACTAAAAAACAAAACAGAAAGAACATTATAAGGTTATTAGGAGGTGGTATGTTGTTTGCAATGTTAGCAATGGCATCAATGTATTTCTTTTTATTCTTTATATTGTGGGCAAATGATATAACAGAAAAAATTGCAGGATATTTTTAAAATTATGGAAGCGTGTTGGTACGAAAAGATATACATAGTACAAAGACCATCTAAACGTGGCGGTAGGGCATCAGATGTTTATTTAGATATAAGCGTTAAAGGGCAAATACTAAAAGGTAAAAAGCTGTACAAACAAAACAGCATACATTTAGAAAAAACAATAGAAGAAGCATATAGATATTCATATAAAAGGTTTATATTAGGTCAGTAGATTTTTTTCATTGGTTTTGATTGGAATTAGGTAGCAGAGATGTTACCTTTTTCTTTTTATACAAAACATCAAATAATTTATTGTATTAATATGAAAGTTGAAATAAACGTACCTGATTCACTAAAAGAAATAACTTTAGATCAATACCAAAGATTTGAAAAGTTAAATACAGAAGAAAATAAAGAATCTACATTCTTACTTCAAAAGATGGTAGAGATATTTTGTAACCTCAACTTAAAGGATGTTGCAAACATAAAATACAAATCAGTACAAGAAATAGTAGTACACCTCAACAAGATATTTGACCAGAAGCATAGTTTAACACCTACCTTTACTTTAGGCAATGTAGAGTATGGATTTATACCTGTACTTGATGATATGTCATTAGGTGAGTTTATAGACCTTGATGAGAATTTAGGGGATTGGGGTAATATGCACAAAGCAATGAGTGTATTATACAGACCTATAAAATTTAAGAAAGGTAATAAGTACAACATAGAAGAATACAAAGGTATGAACGACAACTTAAAGTATATGCCTTTAGATATTGTGTTTGGTGCTATGGTTTTTTTTTATCATTTAAGCAACGAGTTAACACAAACTATCCTGAACTATTTACAGAAGGAGTTACCCAAGAACTTAACTATTCAGCAGAAGGAACGTTTGGGGCAAAGTGGGGCTGGTATCAGTCAATCTATGGTATTGCTAAAGGAGATGCTACCAAGTTTAACGAGGTTACCAAACTTAATGTCCACGAATGTTTAATGTATTTAGCATTTGAAAAAGATAAAATAGAATTAGAAAAGAAACTAATTAAAAAACGATGAAAGGTTTTTACAACGTAACAAAGGAATTAAAAACAGCACTTGCAGCAGAACCATTTGTTAATACAGTTACATTTGGTAGTTTAGATGATGTAGATTTAAACAAGCAAACTATATTCCCATTATCACACATTATAGTAAACAACACTACAGTAGGAACTAAAACACTAACATTTAACATTTCTATTCTTGCAATGGACATTGTAGATATAAGCAAAGAAGCAACTGCTGATATATTTGTAGGAAACGATAACGAACAAGATGTACTAAATACACAATTAGGATTACTAACAAGAATAATAAATATCTTACAACGTGGTGATCTATATACAGAACTTTACCAAGTACAAGGTGATGTAAATTGTGAACCATTTGTAGATAGATTTGAAAACAAGTTAGCAGGATGGACTGCAACATTTGATATAATAGTACAAAACGATATGACAATATGCAGTTAACAAAAACACAAGCAGCGTTAGAAGCATTTAAAAACTTTGTTATACAACAATCACGTACAAGGTTAACTAAAGGGCGTAAGAACGTT
>Ga0181380_1000501_pt1 | contig 17517 bp, 32 predicted proteins | sample 3SPOviralmetaG_FD_130116 | JGI IMG/M metagenome (GOLD analysis project Ga0181380, IMG submission 130116) | Marine viral communities from the oligotrophic San Pedro Time Series (SPOT) site, San Pedro Channel, CA, USA - 3 SPOT_SRF_2009-08-19 | ecosystem: Environmental > Aquatic > Marine > Strait... | reverse complement strand
TTCTCCAACATCTCCTTTGCTTCACGGAATGTTACTCCAATGAATGATGTTACGTCAACTAATCGTTCTCCTGTGATTGAATGTACTTGAGTTAATTTGAAATATGGCATAATTTTTATTTTTGAGTTTTAATAATTGTTTTTAATTATACACTAAAGTTAAGTATAATCTGACTAAGAGTCAAGTCATTTAAAATTTAATTTCCTTTCCCTTTTCGTAGATTGTAAAGTGAGTCCAACCTGTTGGTAACTTGGCTGCATAATACTTCTCTCCTGGGGATCCTCCCATTCTAGTAAATTTAACCCACTTTGTGTTATCCGCTCCACATAACTTTGCAAGTGGATCATTGGATGTATATCTCAACTTCTCTCCTTTAAATTCCACAGTTACTAATCCAATGCTCTTAGTCTCCGACCTATTGCTATATATGTTTACCATTCCATATGTATTATTCATAATTTTTATTTTTGAGTTTTATTAATTGTTTTTAATTATACACTAAAGTTAAGTATATTTTGAGTTAGAGTCAAGTCATTCTTAAAATAAAATAGGCGCAACAAATGAATGCTACGCCTACGCTAATAATTAATAAGGAATTTATCTGTGCCCCCATATAAGCATCCTTTGTGCTTCTTCGATGTAGGGGTCTAAGTCAACAATATGATTAGGAGGAAATCCTTGGAATTCCATGTGATGTGTAGTATCTCCAATTGTGACACTTATATATAGAGCTCTATTGGGTTCTATCTCATCGTATAATCTACTCCCAAATCTAACGAACTTCTCATATGCTCCAATTGGAACCCACTTACTATAATCATAATATTCGAGAGTTAGCGTATAATCAAATGCATATATCCCAGCAATGATTGTACACTTAGCATCATCTGCATATCCAGATTTATGCTCATAGTCAGGTCGTTCACCATTAGCTACTTTAATTGAATCAGCATATTTCGTATGCATATAAGTATTAGCAGTAATTGATGGACTCGTCGAGTTACACGACATTAATAGAGAGAGTGCCATTAGCATCCCTATAAGATATTTCATATATTTCCTTTTTTAATAAGTATTGTAATAGAATGTATTAAGTTAGTGTAATTTTGACTGGCTGCGCGTTCTTTTTTGTCTTCGTAACTTTTGATTTGACTTTCCGAGTAGTTTTGCCCTCTTCCTTCGCTTTTAATCCTGCGTAGTATTTAGGCGATTTCAATTCGATCGCCTCGATTAAAGCCTTTTTATGAGCTTTAGTAACTTTAGCAATCTCTGCTCTAAGAGCTGCGACTGCTCCTTTCTTCGCGAGAATCCACGCTCGATAGATTCCTTTACTATTATCAACTGGTTGATCTGAATGGATGATTCTAATCCGCTTTGTATTTTCGTGGATTGTGAATGTCCAATTGCTGTGTACTTCTTTAAGTGTTTCTACTGATTTACTCATGATTTGTGATTTTTTATATGTTATTGACTAATAATACCCACAAGTTAAGTATAATCTGACTAAGAGTCAAGTCACTTACAAATCTTTTTCACTTTTTTAAATCTACGTATACTTGTATTCGATGAGTTTTCATAGTTATGGTGACTCGGTAATCAGCACGAAAGTGAGCGAAGCGAGCGAGAGTGGGTACTTATGATGAATACTAGACACATATTATAGTATAGTATTACGTCACTTTTCCACTCTCGCTCGCTTCGCTCACTTCGTTTACATTGAGTTATTGCTCCGGCTTGATGGTCGATTTCAGACTTTCTTTAAGTTATGTATAATTTTTCGTAAAATCAAGGGGTGCTGTGGCTTTGTATGGCTTTATCTAATGAACCCTTGGACCCTACATATATAAATATATTAAATATATTTTTTAGGGGCTCAGAGTTCTTGTAAATGGGTGACAGGCATATAGAACTCTATAATCGCCGCTTCGCTCACTCTACTCTTACGTACACTTACACCCAACGCCTTTTTATCCCATCCTTAAATTCTCCAAAGTCACTTCAATTAAATTTCACATACGTACATTTATTGTCACACCCTTTATTGCTTCAACCCTTCTTTCACTCATCTAGTACGTCTATTCTTCTTCTTTACTGGGGTACTTAGTTTATTATATGCACTATTATTATCTTTATTATCTTTATTGCTTATATTAGTACTACTCTTCTTCTTATGCTTATTATTCTATAATGATATATACCCTTTTCAATACACTCATTCACTTCACTCATTCTTTTCTTTATGGGTATATATTACCCTTGAATGTCTGTATTTTTTTCTTGTATTGGCTTCGCTACAAACTTCCACTCGTCATTTGTGAATTTATCGAGTAGGGTTTGAAGCGGTACATCACTCGACCCTCCCCTCCACTTTACTTCTACTTTGTCATCCTTTAACTCACCTATTGTGAAAACTATATATGAGTATTTGCCTTCGAATTGCCACCCTCTTAATTTTTGATTGAACACTTCCAATCTCTTCTCCTTGAGCTCTCTATTAAATTCTCGCATACGAGCATCGAGATATGTCTTCCAAGATATTAAAAATATCAAAGATATGATTGCGTATATTATTATATTCATCGCTTACTCGTTATTGTCGACATCATATTGTTTGGTATTTTCCCTTCAATCATCAAGTCTGATGATATTTGATATTCTAATTTAGAGTCCTCTGTCAATGCAATTATCAACCACACTCCCTTCCCATTACTAGAATATAGTAACCTCAATCTTCCTTCCGAATCGTGCATTTTAATGTGACCATGTACATTGCCCGTGATTAATAACTCTTCCATACTAGTCATTTCCCTTGGTAATGTGCCTAGTGATTTTGGTGTACTTGCCATATTATTTGTATTTTGCTTTTGATTTACTAATCAAATCCAATAGGAATTTATGGGAATAATCTGTACTTGTAATACATACGACGTGTACGTGATACCACTCATCACCATATGATTTTGCTAATCTTTCTATGAATGCCCTTGCCGACTCATTATTAGATATCTCTAAATAATCATCCCCGGATTCCGATTTGAATGATATTCCTGTCATCTTATTATTTTTTATATAGGGTCCAAGACCCTTTCTCGAATAAATTAATTACGTCGAATAGAGAATAGTATGTGCTCTCTGCATTTCCATCCTTAATCCAATGCACAATAACATTTAGATTTCCTTCGTCTATCTCTCCTATTGTGAATATTATTGGATACTTCTCCACCTCAAATTGCTTACCTTTATATGTGGTTATGTACTTCTCATATAATCTCATATCTGCATATGACTTTGATGGTACATTCTGCTCACCCTGTACTATAGCAATTGCTATGGGGTCTAACCACGTTAAGAACATCCATTGTAGATGTCGTAGTATTATTGTAACTGCAATTCCTACTAGATATATCGTGTCCCTATCATATTCCCACGTCCTTTCCACATATACACATACTACTACTGATATTAGCAAATATAATATCAATGTCCATAGATAATCATATATTACCTTTCCATTATCAAACAAGATCTTTTGTAAATTCATCTTTATTTTCATTTAATCGTACGTGAATAATATTAGTGCGTGTTTTAATGTAGGCTCCAAATATACCTCTATATTGATGCACATGCACCTCCTGGACTATTCTTTCTTTGACTCTCGAATGCTTTATTATACGAACATCCATGCTATTCATTTGATTATATGAACGCCATGATTCGGTTGGTTTCACAAAATATCCCGGAATTGGCGTCAGAGATTCAAATTTAACCATTTGCTTGATATCATCAATCGCAGTTATCTTCGCATTTACTCTAAAAGACTTTGTATGCTCCCATGTAGACTTCGTCTTACTCTTCCTCTCTTCTTTAGCTTTAACCGTTAAGTGGTGACTGGCGCTTACGCTAATGATATCACCATGTTCCATTATGTCTGTATATTTAACGTCCATTATATATGTCTATTTTATTTATTCCGTCTCTGGTAATTCTCGAGGAAATGATAATTGATCTAATACATCGAAAAAGCCGTTCATCATACCATCTCTAAATGAGTGAGTTAGCATCCTAAATAATTCTATACTAATCTCCCCCTCTACTTCCGAGAATGTACCTAATGTGTAATCCATTGCTATTTGATGTATCTCCTGTGCTGTTGGATATATGATGCTCTCTGGATTGATCTTTACATTCTCTTCTGGGCTGTTCTTCATCTTCTTTAAATCCAGTATTATTGTCTTGTATGTTTCGATCTTTGTTTTTAATCTCGTCGTCTTCGCCTTTGCTGCAGTTGATCCATTTGATTTATCCTCTTCCAAGAAAGCCAATACTGCCTTTAATTGCGATTCGTATTTCTCAATTAATTCATCTATCATATAAAATCCTTTATTTTAATTTCCCTTTGCTCTATTACTATTAATTATCAAGAAAAACTGTTCTTCGTTGGACAATTTCTCCTCTTTAATAATACGCTTTATAATTTTCTTTTTAATATCGGATTTTGAGAAGTGCTTTTTAATTGGCATGATATTAGGTTGTTTATGTTTTGAAATTGTGTGATGTGCGAATGAATGGGTGGATATTAAATCGCACCCACAGGATTCTTATATTTCTTCCAAAAATCATTTGGTTTCATTGCAGTAAGAGTTCCATCTGCATTGGAAATTATCCAACAATATTCATATATTACAGCGTCTTCGAATACATCTTCCTTCGTATCAAGCCAATACCCTTCATCATCTTTCTCTAAACTTCTGAAATTCGTATTTTTCAATGCCATTTTCAATTCACCGTCTCTATATATATCGACGTAATTATCACCTGCGAATTCTATGGATTCACTTAATGCAGTTCGATTGAATTGGTGCGCAATAACTGATTTGGATTCAACACCTGTTGTTGATTTGTAAACTTTTCCCTGAGTCATAAGTTAGATTTTTTTATTAATGTTTTAAATAATATGTCTAATTTATAACCTTTTATTGATAAAAACTAAAAAGTCGCCAAATAACTTTCTTTGTATTTTTTATATTTCTTTATCTTAGTCTTATTCAAGTTCCAAAATAACAAGATTGTTAGACTTTCGCTTGACTTGTATTTTGTGAATATCACTTCGGCGGAGAGCCGTTTCTCTTGAAATTGTAGGTGTGTTTGTATTGGTGTATTGTATCCTCTATCTGAGAATGAGTAGTTGAGTGGGAATGGTGTAACGTGTAAACTTATTAGATTATCCCTCATTCCTATAATCTTAAATTTCATGCCCACAGATGCATATACCTTAGCTTCTCTAGTAATGTACCCTAAGACGTTTAATGAAACGTAATCAATCCCATCCGTATATCTCAAATATATACTAGATTCATTTAATGGAGTAGTCAATCCAATTCCCAATGCCACATCAGCATTCATATAATATTCATCACCCGTCCTTATACTAACTTGGGATTGAAGTGAATGTAATGCGAATAGTAGTAGAATGGTGTATAGGTACTTCATTTTAAGAACTTTAGTTTTGACGCTAAGTATTCCTTCTTAGCTTTAATTAAATCTGCATCTGTTAATAGGTATTTGTATTTATTTGTTAGTATATCATATTTCTGCACGATGACCATCTTCCCTAATTCCTTCGATGTTTTTATCATATGTCCTGTGCCTGGAGATTGTTCGTCCCAAAATGCCACTACTATATCAGCTTCCTGTGCCATTTCCCTGTTTCGTATCGGTCCTGCTGAATTTCCATGTTTCTTCCAATCTGCTGGATGGTGGTGTACCTTTAGTCCGTTTGCCTCTGCCCATTTCTTCCCCAATTCATCCGCGCCCATAGCACCACCATCGAGAGTTTCTATTGTGACAGACGAGTCCCTCTTTTTTAAATTTGAGCGGACCCAGTCCATCTTATCACATAGCATGTCATAATTTATAAAGTCCCTACCTCCTACAATAGCTATTTTAATTATCGACATTATTTAGGCTCCTTTAAATGTGCGGCAAACGCTACGAATATATCGTGATCTGTATTGGCATCAATTTCCTTAGCTGTAAATAGAGTGAATATTAACTCATTATATGTCTGAGCCAATATGAACATCTCTGAAATAGGAATATTACCTTTTAAATAATCTTTCCACATATTATACTGTTGAATTGTATATGCGTGAATTTCAATACCATCATTACAACGAATCGTCTTAATTTTATTATTCATATTATATTATTTCTTCTACTGTACAAATCCACTCGTGCGTGGGGCCTTGAATCATTCCTACCGTTTTCCATTGTAATTCCACTTCCATCTCTACGACTTTAAATTTCTTACCCGAATATTTCGCATACCACGATGGTGAATCTTCCGGCTTATATTCTGGTATTTTACCAATTGATATAATTGTACCTACTTCAGTTACATTTCCTCTACCGATATGCATATCAGGAATAATTACAGTTCCATTTTTATCAATTACTTTCATGACTTATTTTTGTATTTTTTAGATGTTAAATCGAATTTATTCTTCTCAGCCTTTCTCTTGGCTGCTGCCTTTTTAGATGATTCGCTTCTCTTCTTTTTAGCTTCTCTTAACTTTGCACTTTCAATTAATGAAAGACTATCGTCTATTGGATTTACATTGATTTTCTTTGCCATGTGTTATTTTTTAAATACTCCACGACCTTCTGATTCTGGGTGGAGTGATGAAACTAAATCTGTTTGCCAATATTCTTTTGTATCTACGTCCATTCCTGTTAATTTACCGAACCATCCTCCACCCGTGTCTATATTCCAGTATCTACCAAGTACGTCCATTGGTATGTCAATTCCCCATGCTAGGGTAGACGTGTGTCCAATATATAATTCATGGTGGGCTTTTAACATACTATGCATCTCTCCCCTTGCTATTATTTTTGCTATACTTCTATCCCATATATTCACATTAACTTGACCACTCATTAATCCATCTGATGTCATATATCCACCATGAACAAATCCTTTATTGTCATTTGTAATCCAATAGTTATGTAAGTATTTAAGGAATTTAATGTGATCTTCTTTTGTATTGTTTAGGGCATCATTATTCCAGGCATCGGTATATGATTTAAGAGTAGATTGCCCCCCATTATCTAACCATCCGTCGGAAATATATCCAAATTCTAGCCATTTTAATAACCATTCATCGTGATTTCCTCGTAAATGTATAGGTTCAAATAATACATCATATTCACATTCCCGTATCATTCTCCTCTGATCAATGAGCCAATCAATTACAAATGCTGAATCCGACCATCCATCCACATAGTCGCCTAAAAAGATAAGTAAGTCATATTTGGCATTATAATTCATTCTATCCAATAACTGAATGAGTGCAAGTAATGATCCATGTATATCTCCTATTACTAGTCTTCGATTGCGTCGTTCCATAATTTACCGTTAACTATGATATTAATTTTATGTGTTTTTCTTAATTTGGAATACGTATTCACCATTTTTTTAATGAGCTCTTTGTCTCCATTAAAACCTGGATCTATTAATTCTAGATGATCAACTATGCGTATTTTATCTTTTTTCGACGTATTTTTCATTTACTGCGTCTTTTAATTTTAATTTAGATGGCCCGCATCGTCGACTAATTCCTTTCGGATACGTTAGATAATCTCTTGCGGGTTTAAAGAATTCCTTTGGCTTCTGAGATGTACTATTAATGTATCCCAAATAATCTGCAGCAGTACGCCCGGGATGATTATATACCCATTCCGGCATACTCCACCAATATGCACCTTTTAATAGTTCTTCGTGAGTACACGTGCATCTATACGCATTCTTCACCATAAGTCACCCCCATCAACTCAACAAATTTATATAATTCTACTAACTGATTATTCACCATTGCCATAGATATAATTACATCTTGACTGAATTCATCAAGTAGTGCTTCTGGGTACGTGCCGCTTTCCTCATATCCAATGACGGCAGGAAAGAATGTATTGCGAATCCACTCGCTACTATCTATATATAAATTATCGGAGATTGCATCTTCTTGTATTTTCAATGCCATTTCTCCATATGCTTCATTTGTCTTTGGATTCCAGTTAATGACGATTGTAAATCTACCATCATCCGTTGTTGACTGTATTGTTGTGAATGTTCTACTCATATCGTTTATTTATATTAATGTATGATTTTTTATTGAATATTCTTTAAATCGTATTCGTGTAATTTATATCTTTCAATCACCCCAATTAGTTTCTCTGCATATCTCTTGTCCGTTGCATAGCCTTTCTCTTGTAATCCAAATGCCCACGCTGTGTAATCGTCGGACTCATATTCACCTAGATCCTTATATCGCTTTCCAATCAATAGCATACTATGCGATCTGTAACTTTCATGGGCAGTCGCATATCGTCTAAAGAAATCTTTATGATGGTCATCAGGATAATTTCTACAATGACCTCTTGCACATGAATGTGAAAAGCATTTAATACCAAAGTGATTGTTGACTTCCCTTGCTATCCTACTATTTCCGGAATCTGATTCTAGTATTCCTTGACCTAGCGTAATGCTAGCCGGTATGCCATAGAATATTTGTTCTGTCTGTGCAATTACGTGATATAATTTTATGTACTCGGCTCCACTCATCTTACGAGGTTTCGGATCGCTTGTAATTTCAATTGAATCATTTACAATTGATGCTTTTGGGGTGTAGTTGATGCGGTATTCTGTGCAAGAACTCATGGTTGTTGAATTACACACCATGGTAATGATAAGCACAGATAGCGCAAATCTGATCATAATTTTCATAATAGGTCGTTTCTTTAATAAATTTTTTAATCCAGGGGGGATTTAGAATTTATCCTTTCGATTAAGGTTGATTTCTGCTCTAAAAGATTTTCAAGATATGCAGTAAAGCGAACAATATTATATTCAATCATACCTAATTCGGAATATAAAGACCCAATGTCATCGCTTTTGATAGACTCGCCCGATATATCCGTCCCGGTAATTTCGTCTATTAATTTTTTACTCATACTATTAAACTTTTATTGAAGTCATCTAAATGATTGTCTAAGATTATATTATAATCGTGTGCTAACTTTCTTATTTTCAGTTCTTCATTGTAACCGAGCATTAGATAAGTAGGTAGACTACAATATACGAGCAACGAGCTCGCGCAATCTTTCCAATTTTTTCTATCTACTACGGTTTTGGGTATGCTTCGACATAACCAGTTATATACTTGTATAGGATTACTCCCAGTCATATTTCTGTATTTTTGCCGAATTCAAATTACCAATTATCAAAAAGAAACAATTATAGCATAGTATCCTGAGATTGTCTAGTGCATAATTAGTTCTACTCCCATCTATAAAATCTAACATAACTGGTAATTTATAATCTGTTATTCTAGCCTCATTGAATCCGCAATTATAGCATTCGGATTTCAATACTGCGTGCTTTAAAAATAAATCTTTAACGGTTGATGGATTTGCATATGGTCTCTTTCCATCTATTATCTCTTGTATGTAATATTCTGGACTGCTACTGTATTTAACTTTCTTAACACCTATGCCACTTGGATTCTTATACAAATCAAATAATGTCTTTCCACTCTCCTCATCTATATACATTTTAGCATATCGTCTGAATGTGTTATATGAAACATTCAAATACCTAGCTGCACCTGCTGCTGATTTTGCGTGTATGAAGGCATGTCTAATTAACGTCTCCGATAAATTAATTGCGCCTGTTCCTATTTGTCGTCCTGCCATTTACAACTCCCATTTTTATACATATAATTATATATTTCAAATTCAATAATTCAAAGCTATAATCTCACCATATGATGTCCACTGGCTTATTGTAAGTGAATCTGTGCGCTTTAAATAAATCTCTGATATTATATGTCATAAAAAATAAACGTTTGGGAGACCGCTTCATTTCACGTCATTGTTATATCTAATAATCTCTATCGCAAAGCCAATCAACACAAATACTACTAAGAATATTAACAAATAACCTCTCTTTAATATAAATATATTTATTGGGAAGTTAAGTTTTAACAAAGAAAAAAGGCGGTATCAAAATAATCAATACCACCTAACTATGAAAAATAACAAAAGCCTAATTCATTCCCCCAAATGGTCTTTGCTTACGAGCAATCTTACGAGACTCATTTGCTAATCTCCATCCTTCTGGGCTGAATGACTCTTTCTTTATAATCGACATATGAGCATAGAATCCCTGATCCTTTACTGTATGTCCAATGTATCCTTCAGCTTCCAATGAATACACATCCGAACCCTCTGCGCTTGTACGTTTGAATTCAATGTCCATCATGTCATTCAATCTATCTGAATACTGTGCGTGGATTTTATCCTTTGCGTTAGTAACTGACTGTACCATTAATTCCAATGGAGATAGATTATTAGATTTTAACTCTTTGGCTTCATCTAAAATCACACTCAAGTCAGTTGTTTGATTTTTGATGTGATCCGATAACACTAGCGAACCATATGCATCTCTAACCAACGGCTCCCACATCCACTTAGCATATTCTCTACTTGGAAACTTATCTACTGCTACGATTTCTCCCTTGAAATACGTAATGAATCCAATCATGTCATCTGGTCTCTCAAAGTGAGCAATGAACTTCGCTAAATCTTTACTCCATTTATTGAAGTATGATTTAAGGGCTTGCGCACCTCCTGAATTCATTTGATTATTGAATGCTCCTAATGGTTTCCATAAATCGGACATTTCAGTCGATTCCTGCTTATTCCAAGAAATCTCTCGCAATGCTACTGGTAAAATACCAATGTCAGTTTTATCTAAGTCGAAGTTACCAGTTCCTCCCTGAGAAGATTCAACACATCGTGCCGTGATTGTTCTTACATCACTACTACCAACCTTTTGTGGTTGTGAGATAGCGTGATCTTGTTGAGACTTCTTAGTCACGTAATACATATTTGCTGGCATAATTAATGTTTCACCATTCTTAGCCTTTGGGATTGTAACCCGTCCATATGATGTTGTTTTAATTACAACGTCTAAAGGATTGGCGTATTTATTGCCCAACTCAAAGTCTGGGTCTGATACTCTCAATGGAACGATAGACAACCCACGGATGCTTTGATGAGCATCGGCGATAATCTCCAAACCTTGAAGTAATTTATCTAATTTTAATTTTTCCATTTTGGATTATTTTTTTAAATGTTCTTTAAACTGTTTCTACTGGTTCTTCATTAACCATCAACGGAGCATATAATTTGGCTAAGTACTTTCTTGGATTCAATTCCAAAGTAGATGCATTAAATTGTGCTCTTAATTGCCCTGGCTTGTTAGCAACCATAGTGGCTATATTATCTCCTAATGTTCTACCTAAGGCTCCCATTTCAGCTGCTACAAGTGGATTAATGTGGATGATTTGCGGGAATTCATCATCTGCCTTTTGCCCAACTTTAATTGCATGCGACAATGCCCCTTCATAAGGATGATTCTCATATCCATCCGATAAAACGATTACTGCATCTAATCTACCACACGCCTCATTTCTATAGTGATCACTCATCACTTCTATGAATGGTGACACTAAATCAGTCACACTAGCCATTTGAGTAGCTGCCAATGATCTACAATCTGCACTCGCTTTCAACACTTCAACCATATATTCAATAGCAGCTCTTGGACTATTCTTAGAACCCTCTGCTCCTCTATTTGATAATGACTTATCAACTACAATACCAATATTAGTATATGGTAAATCTATTTTATCCAAATTGGCTTTCTTAGAAATCTCTTCACGTAATTTATTTCCAGTCTCATACCCAGTCATCATAAGTGCCTCCGATGAAACATTCTCAACTCTAATTTCTCTCTTATCTATTCCAAGTTTATCGAATGTCTTAGTAAGACGAACTGCCGATTCATCTGTCAATGTCTTTGAGGATGCTAATAATTTAGATTTGAATGAATCTGTCAATGTCTTCTTGCCTTCCACTTCTGTAAAGAATCCAGCATATAGTGGATTGGAGTGGCTTGAAACAATTCCTTCAACAACCGTCTTATCTAATCTCTTAGCGTGCTTCCAAAATACTGTACTTGAACCTGTGCTCTTCAATGTCAAATATGACTTGATGAATGATTCAGAATCTAACGATGCCTTTGGAATCGCATTGTAGTTTCTAGCAACGAAGTTAACGAAATTGAATACATCACTAGCTATCAATTCGAAATTATACTTATTGATGTTTTCATCCCAAAATGCTACTTGGTGATGTGTCAATACGTTTGAATTGATAGTCTTTGCTTGACTTACTAATGCCGACCATTTCTTTACACCATATGCATGACGTAAAATACGTTCAATCTTAGTACGATATTTGACGAATGCAAATTCATTCAATGACCAAATGTACGTCAACATAATTCTACGAGTTCTGGCATTAGATACTCTATTGTTTGCCAAATCTACGAATAATCTTAACGTGTAAGTTATTGGCATTTGACTAAGTACAAACCACAATGCACCATCTTGATATTCATCAAACCACTTATTGGATTCAATTAAACATACATTACCTGCATTCGTTCCAGATTTCAACTCATTCAAAAGCACTACACTTCTAAAATAATGTGTTGAATCTTTCATCGCGGCTAATACAACTGGGAAGGACTTATCAAATTGATATAAGTCACTTACAGCATTTTGAATTGCTGCCACTTGTTTTTCCTTTGAGTTGTAGTACGTTCTCTTTGACTTAGCACCTGACGCAACTTCCAATCCCATCTTTACGAGATTGATTGCCGAAGGTAATTTAGCCCGAGGTACTACAATTAAATTCTGATTTCTCATTATTCTAATTTTACTGATTATAAATTAGGCTTTTTTGTCAGCCTCTTTCTTGTTTTATGTAAATTGAACGATTACTCATTATTCTAAAATTATTCGCCCGATATGTTTACGAGCCAAATTACCAGAAGCTGATTTCAAGCCTCTAAATATCTTCCAATGATGGACTACGTTGTGCTTTCGAACGTAAACGAAGTCTACGCTCGTAAGGTTACCAGAAGTATAACCCATTATCTTCTTTACCTCTTCATTGGTAGGTAAGTCAGTTGTTACGGATTTGATAAGAATGTCCATTAATTTTTGATCTACTATCATTGTAACTGTTTTAATAAAAAAAAAGCCAATAAATCCTTTCGTTTCTATTGACCTTCTCTTTCTTACTAATTGTCTAACTTCTTGATAAGATATTTGGAAAGTAAAGTGAATATTATTTGTTGAAGTATTTACTACCTCCTGATTTCAATTCAGGCGCTCTACCAAATGAGCTATAAGAAAACTTTTGGATTTCTTAGTGGGATTTGAACCCTTATTTCTGTAATACTATTCTAGTACTTTCCTATATCTTAATCTGTAGCCGAGGCAGGAATCGAACCTACAATTTGTTTCTGTAAAACTAAACGAGCACCATCCTAAAACGGTCAATTGTCTATCTTTTGCGAAAAGTGTTACCTTTTTGAATATAAAAGTGACTTTACCAATTTGTCTACTCGGCTATTAAAATTATTTCTAAAATAAATATTCCCCCCATTTGGAAAATACCTTACCATATCCATGATTTATCCAACGTTTATATATCAATTTACCATTACAGTAGACATATAACTCATCTTTAATTCTCTCCTTGTAAATCATAACAATTAGTTTTTTATATTATACTACTTACTTCCAAGATATATGATAGCTAGAAATTCCGCTATTACGTTCTTCTTGGATTTCTTTAACTTTAAATTTCTCGTCTTTGAGCTTCCTCAATAAAAACGGTGTCATTTTACTTGATGAGATGTGAAGTTCGCCTTTTGATGCTACCGATTTAATTTCTTTTACCAATTCATCCCATCCATCATGTAACGAATTTATATATTCTACCCTCATCTTATCTGCTAATGATGGTTTGTGCATTGCATCTTTTTGATCAAATGACATATTATTCTATTTTTTGAATTTAAAAATAAAAATAATGCGAGCCCTTATTAGTATTAGTTGACTCGGTAAGAACATTGCTGTTCTAATTATTACTCGCACTATTATAATAATCCTTTGGGCTCGCTGCTAGGACGAATCAGTGGATAGTTATTCAAATGTCAATTCACACCCTAGCTTGACTATCCTATCTATCTGCGTATTTACGCTTCCCATTAGATTATTTCTTGAATGACTCTTTTGCCATTTGTTGTGGAATTTAAGGTCGTGAACCTTATGTTGCTCTAATTAATCTTTCCCGATCCTAAGTATATCTACTTTATCATCTATAAATTAACCGCACAATAACTCCATATAATAAAAAGCTGAGATTAAACTTTTAACGATGTTACCTTCGATACATTATCCAACACCATCCCTGGGTGGTTCTTATCTTATCCACTAATTACTGAGCGAACTCACGTCCTTAGTCTAACATCAATGCTGCCTTATTTAATGGTTGGCATTTACCATATCAAAATAGTATTACTCGACCTTCTATTTTCCCTTAATCCCTACGGACTATTCAATTACGCTTCTAACGCATATTTAGGTGCAACGTTCAATCAACTACTATCCGCCTTGGGAGTTTCAAGCAGTCCACATTGCCTTTCGGCTGTGGTATTAAGCACTTTATCATACTATCATCGGTCAGGAACTTTCCTTAGTCATGTCATCTAAACAAAAATTAGAGTCCGGATTTGAAACCGGATTAGTTTTAACCATTAAATTATCAATGAAGTGCCTGACCTGCTGCTTCATTCCCTTTTGAGAAACGAAATACAACACTCCATCTATGCGTTTCGGCTTGCGACCTAATGTACCTGTTGGTTCAGATACTATGCGGTCCTTCTAGTCTACTTGGCCTTTAATACCTTTGGACTATTGTACTGAATAAATGCCTTTGTCTTGCGAACTCAAACTATTATTCTACACGTTAGTAATTCCTCTTTCGATTCTATTCAAAACACCTCCACAGATTCGCCTTGGTGTCGGAAAACAATTGCCGTCGTATATGTTGCTTTCCTTTATTCAAATAAAAACTTTAGAGTATCTTCCACTCAACTCCGCGGATAACTTTCCACTTCACAGTTGGTGAAATTAAGTAGGACAATACTACCCAATACTCGTGCTTGTATCTGTAAAACTATTACTAGCGGATTCTGATAAACCAAATCCTTTTTTCTCCTTGCGGAGTGTATTAATTAACTACGGGCTTTCTTCATTACCCCAGACCCGATACAGCCTGCATTTTCCTTTATGTCAATTTGAATTACAATTTCGAGGTCTATACTCGCATTCTAATTATACATTCTCATTCTCAGTAAAGAGTCATGAGAGAGTTTTATACTTTATTGTAATTCAGTTCTTAATATCTCCTCTTTTGGAGTATCTTTGGACGCGTTAGTGGGAATCGAACCCACACACCCTTACGGGTTTCGGGGTTATGAGCCCCGCAAGGCATCACCACCAGCCTTCATCTACGCATTATATATTCCTTTAATATATTCGAATGCTTTCTTTGGAGTGTATTCTCTGTCCTCGAATACTAATACATCCCAACCATTACGTTCAAATAATATTATTTTAATTCTATCTCTATTCTTAACCTGCTTTAATGAATGATTTTTTAATGGCATTTCTTTATAGTGCCAAGGACCATTCCATAATATGGCTAATTTAATATCTCTTATAATTATGTCCGCGTCCCAAACTTCATCGGGTACTACTGGTATATTATGCTCTATTTCATAGTCTACAAAATATGACTTACACAATTCAAATAATTCTATTTCTTTTTTTGATCTCCTACATTGCTTCTTCGCTGACGCTATACCACCTAATATCGACATCTCCGTTTCATATATATTGTATAACGATCTACATCTACTTGAACAATATTTTTGAACGGAACCTCTTTTATTAAAAGCATTCGCTTGAAAAATACCCTTACAATAACCACATTCCTTATCAACATACCTACATGAATCGCATATTGCGTTTCTATGGCTTGCCCTTAAATTAATTTCTACATCATTCCCACATTCAATACAACTACTTTGCTTCTTTTTATATTTTCCAGGACATTTATCAATTCTATTGGCATTACTAAATTTAGCTGCACATGAATTATCACAAAATTTAGGATTTTTAGTTACTTTATTACATTGTAAACATTCCAAACTTGAACTCCTTTACTATAAATATAGTTCAAGTTTATAAAACCTAAGTTCTTTAAAAAAATTAGAATTGTTGATTCTTTAACGGGAATTATTAATTCGCGTTACATCAATTTACTGTCACCCTATTGGGATTCTAATTTTAATCTTTCTAGTGGGGAAGGATGGACTTGAACCACCGAACTTTGTTTTTCACACAAATGCTTTACCGTTTCTGTATTTCTAAACTAGCACTACTTTTGCAAATAGTAGGATGTTTATAAAAGTTAGTTTTTATACTAAGCTACTTCCCCTTATATAAAAATAAATCTCTTTCGATTTATTATTGTGGCAATTGGGGTATCGAACCCTCTCCTCGGGTACTTCACACCCGCGCTCTACCATTTAAGCTAAATTACCATTTTATTTTTCTTTAGTCCCAAAAGCCGGAATTGAACCGAAATCTTCCGATTCACAGTCGGACATTTTAACCAATTAAACTATATTGGGTTTTAAATCGTTTGTTTTGTTGTTAATTATAATATAAATATAAAACATTTTTCAATAAAATTTAGTTTTTATATTATGAATTATTTTTATTTCTTGAACAATTCGTCTATTTCTTTTTTGAAATCTACAGTAACAAAAATGAATAATGTAATTGCCAATATACCAAATCCAATTATAACGTCTAACATAATTTATTTTTTTTGTTAATAACTATTCCGCCCCTCTTCCAATTATACCCACAATATATAACCTTTAAATAATAATTCTAGTTTTTTAATTTAGAACTTTTTTTATTTCTTTCTAAATTAAAAAGGTTGGATGGGTCTACTCTATCAGTACTGCCATCCATTGACAGTTGGGTCAGTACTCAACCCATGCTCTTATACCTAATCTTTAAATCACCTTATACAGGTAATAGAATGTGACCTAATCCCGGAACGTGACCCCATTTTGGCAACTCGGGACGGAATGTCGGCGTTGCTCCCGGTATGAATGTAAGCGATGAACCTACTTTCAAAAGTGTTCCACGTCTTACATTTGCCATGTATGCCTTTTCCTTATCACAATCAAATGCTTCAGCTCTTTGCCAAATATTAGGAATTACTTTTGGTACTTCCTTCTTAGGTTCTTCCTTAGTCTTGGGAACTTCCACTGATGGTGCTTCCTTCTTAGGTGCGTCTGCCTTTGCTGTCGTTTTAGGTGCTGCTTTCTTTGCCTTAGGCTTTTCACTAGCATCCTTCTTAATTCCTGGGTGGTTGATTTCTTTATTTTCGTCCACGTAAACTCTCCTTATGTTTGTTCAATATTAATATTCAGCAATCGCCCAACCTTATTATACA
>Ga0181380_1000500_pt1 | contig 17528 bp, 15 predicted proteins | sample 3SPOviralmetaG_FD_130116 | JGI IMG/M metagenome (GOLD analysis project Ga0181380, IMG submission 130116) | Marine viral communities from the oligotrophic San Pedro Time Series (SPOT) site, San Pedro Channel, CA, USA - 3 SPOT_SRF_2009-08-19 | ecosystem: Environmental > Aquatic > Marine > Strait... | reverse complement strand
CCAGAAGAAATTTATGAATTATATATAGAAAAATACGACACAGATTTAAAGAAATGTTCTCGTTGCGAAAATTATAAAAAATTATGTGAATTTAATTTATCAATAGGAATGGAATGCGGATTACATAATATGTGTAAGTTATGCTCTTATGAATATGGGTCATCTGTTGGCGACAGATGGATTATTTATATGCCTGATGGTAATTACAAATATAATAAACATACGGAAAATGAACACGACGATCACATATTTCCATTATCATTTGGAGGTTCTAATGAAGAAATTAATCATCAATTGATAAGTTCAATTGAAAATTTAAAAAAATCTAATGACATAACACATTTTATTAGTGTTGATAAAATAAATCCAGAATTATTATCTTCACGTTATAGAATTTCATTAACAGAAACTAATGATTTAAATGACTTGAAAATACGTCTAAATCAATACGTATATGATGATATTGTATTTAGAAGTAAATTAGATGACACTGAATTATATAATATATACAAAACTTATTGTGAAAAAAATAATTTAAGAAGAGATATTAACCGAGCAGTTAGAAAGTTTAGAGAATTTTGTAAATTAAGACTTGATAATTAAATTATGTAATTAAATTAAGTTCATATGTTAAATATTATAAATTTTATCTTCAAATCTTTTTTTTATTATATTAAATGTATCTTTGTTAATGTCGCATAAAATACATTTTCTATTTAATTTATCACCTACAAACCCAGTTGTCCCTGAACCACATACAGGATCTAAAATATAACTATTTTCATTAGAATATAATTTTATAATTCGTTCCAATAATTTTTGAGGTTTTTGGGTAGGATATACTCTTGGATCTTTAGAGGTTCTTGTTATGGAATGAATATCAGTCCATAAATTAGATAAAGGAACCCCCTTATGTTCGTGTTTATAAATCTTTATATACATATTTTTTTGTTTTGATGCAAAATGAATTCTGTTTTGCTGAATTAATTCTTCAACAATTTCTTTTTTTTGCTTCCATCCATATTTATTTTCATAAATAACGCCATCTTTTTCAATTGTGTACATATAACCACTTCGTGTTCTATCGTGTTTAAGTGCGCCTAAACTATATTCACCAGCCTCATCTTTATTCTTAAATGCCCACACACTATTTTCATCAATAGGAATATGAAGTAAATTAAATATATTATTTGTATTGCTACAAGCAAATATAATATCTATTATTTCACCTAATTTATTTTTAACTGTGTTTTTTCCGTGACATCTTTTCCAATAAATTTTTTGAATTTTTTTAAAGTATTTTCTTAATACACTTTCAGCAATAAAACTATTTTCTGATGATATATGAAATACAAGTGTTCCATTTTGAGTTAACATTAATTCTAAATGTTTTATTAATTTATCCAACCATTCAACATATTTATTGTCTTCCCATAAATCTTCAAATCCTGTTTCATCGTCCAAACAATTAATTGTAAATGTTCTATTTGTTTCATAAGGTGGATCTAAGTATATTAAATCAAATTTTTTAAATGTTGTAAAATTTAATATATCCATATTGAAATAAGATACATTATTATTAATAACTAATTCATTTTGATTACTTTCTATATTTATTTTTTTATTTATTTTTTCTTCAACTACTTTATCTAACATCTCTTTTACTTTACTTTCAACTACACAGGGATTTTTTTTATTTAAATGTTTTGTATAATGTCCTTTTTGACTAAATTCTTTTCCACATTTTTCACAACTATAATTAACCATTTTTAGTTATATACTATATATTTATTTTATTTTTAAATCAATTTTTATTTTAAAAATAACTAAAAATAGTTAATCAATAAATTCGGCATTTTAAATGTCTAATGGTGTAAAATCTATAAATATTATTAAAATCTATAAATATTATTAAAATCTATAAATAGTTCCAATAGTTCCAATAGCCAATCCTCCAATCCTCCCAACATTCAATCCTCAAAAAAAAATCAGGGATTTTATTTTTTTTGACAGAATATGAAAGGTATTTGAGTCTATAATGTGTTTTTGAAAAAAAAAATCAAATTTTCAAAAATTTTTTTTAGGTTGGTAGTTATGCCCACAACTCTGTTACTTTGAAGAACCCTTGACGGACGGTTATGTTGTCGTCCGCATTTATACGCCTCATGTTTAAGTAAATCGTTGTTGTACCAGAAAGTACTGCGTGTGAACCACCCGACATTACAAAGCATTCTGTCAGCCCATTTGACCGATGCCCACCTCCACCATTGCCGGCGTAACTCAGTGTGACTCGATGACCACTGGCAGTATTACCTGCTGGGTTATGCCCCAAGTCGAGGCTCGCTTCAAACGAGTCATTTCCCCAGCCGTTAATTGAGTATTCAAATGATGTTTCGACATGACATATTGTGTTCGCCGTTTTTGTAAATGTTTTGGTTACGACAGCGTTAAAATTTGTGCTTGTGACGTCTGCACTCTCTGAATCTGACCAAGTCACATAATGGATTTTACAAACCGTACCAGAAGCACCTCTAACAAGTCCTGTCAAACGAATATTACCATGCACGTGTAACTTCTCTGTTGGCTCACCACCGATGCCCACCAACCCACCAGACGTGATTTTCAGCGCTTCATCTCCTAGAGTACCATTTGTTGAATTCGCTTTGAAAATTATATCATTACCTGCTATTGTAGTATTTTGTGTGCCGAGATTTACATATGTGGCGGAATCAGTTGTTGTTGTGTTACTCATTAGTCCGAGTGCTACACCCGAACCTAGTACTTTAGAATTGACCCTCAATGTACCGTTTATGTCCAGGGTTGCAGTCGAAGGATCACATCCAATACCGATTTGTCCGCTTTCTTTCATAGTGAGGTGTGTGTTAAGACTGCCACCGTCTTGTTTTAACTTGATTTCAAGTTTGCCTCCGTTCGTTCCTTCTACAGACGGGACTAATTGTACAAGGTCATGTCCTGAATTGGAAAATGTGATGTTGCCATCTTGAATGTCGAGTGCCTCTGATGGATCGGCGGTATTGATTCCCACTTTGATTGAAGTCGATCCATTGGGTTTGACGATGGTCAATGCACTGCTTCCTTCTGTATTTGACGGGTAAAAACTTATCTTATTATCAACATCGCTACCAGTTCCAGTTAACATGCGTTCACTAATAATTTTGCTTAATGGTATCTTTATGGCAGTTGACCCAATTGGTAAGTACGAATATGTCTCGATATTATGTGTCGATGCACTAGTATCATATGCCACAGTTGAGCGAATGTCTGCACCTGTACAATTGCTAGCATCTTCACGTTTTATGAGTTCGTCATCGACTAAATCACTCATAACAAACGGTTTGTTTAAAATGAATGCTGTACTATTAGTATCGGTCTCTGTATAATTAGATTGCACTTGAGTCGGTGGTGTTGTTGGTTGTGTATTTCTCCATTTGCCGTTAGTATACTGTAAAATGTCATTCGTTGTCTTATTACTTATATCTATGTCGGACAGGATTGATAACATGGGTGGTGTATTTCTCCATTTGCCGTTAGTATATTGCAAAATGTCATTCGCTGCCAAGGTGTTTATACTTGTGTCGGACAATATTGATATAGATTGCTCACCAAGAGTAAAATTGACCCAATTACCATTTGAATATGCAAGCATTTGCAAATTTTGGATGTTATTAATGTGGACATTACTTAAATCTTCCAGATTGGGCTGCAATGCAGTAAAATTCTCCCATTTATAGGTTGACGAGTTGTACTTAAGTTGGTCATTATTGGCGACATTTATTGATATGTTTGTGTTAGTTAGATCGTCCAACGTTGGTTGCAAAACTGTCACATTTTCCCACCTTTCGTTCGGTAAATTGTATCTTAGCTGTTGTAGATCTGCAAGATTTGAGATACTAACGTCTGATAAATGGTTCAATTCAGTAGGTATACTTGGTTTACCTACAATGAATGAGTCACTGCTTTGATCATCTTCGTTCCAGTTACTCTTTACGTTTACTTGTGCACCTGTTGCTATGCCATTTAATTTGTTCTTACGTGCTTCGCTAAAGTTATAATTAGTCAGACCTAATGTTCCGTTATTCGCAACGGTGTATGTCGTGTTTATATAATTTTCTGGATTTATATTAATGTCATCCTGATCTACTGTCCAATCAATTTGACTAGATGGTTTGTCGGTTATATCATACCAAGATATAGTAGAAGATGCAATATTATAACTTTCATAGGGCAATGCCATAGTTATAATATAACTTTATTTTAATTTATTTTAAATTACCCAAAACATTAACCATATCTGGATTATAAAAACCCGCTATAGGCATAATAGGTAAGTTCATTGGTTTATCAGCATCTGTTGCTAATCCTAAAGGTTGATGTCTTGCAAAACCTTGATTAACATACTGCCAACCATTTTTTTCACTTTCATGTTTACCGTAAATGACTGCTTCGGGTTGTCCTTTTACAGGTAATACTTGTTTTAATGTAGATCTAAATATTGTGTCATTAAATTCTGTTGGTAATTTCCCAACTGGTGTAAAGTATCCAGGTGTTGGATTTCTAACATTATTATTTTTAATACCTTCAAACATGTTTTGAGATGGTGAGTAATCAAAGTATGAGAATTCTTTTGCTCCTTTATTAGGTCGTATTCCAGCATATAGCCCGATCGCATCTACCATAGTTTATTATATAATAAGATAATAATTTCCTAAATAATAATATATCTACGCTATAATCTCTATCGCACGTCCAGAACCAAGGCGTAATTCCGCGGTGCATTCAGCGAACATCATTAAATTACAAGATCCAATATTTTCAGTTGTGAGCGAACCCATAGCGGAAACGGATCTGGTGTCAAGACCGGAAGCCAAACGATTTAAATCTGAATCTGGAAGGCAGAATCGGTAGCATTGAACAAAGAAATCCTTACGGTATTGGTCTAATGTGAGTTTGTGATTTTTGTCATACCCATCAATATTGTTCATAGACATAGCATAAGCTTCTGGTGTAGTCATTCTGTAAGCTGGAATATTGGCTGAATTGATTTGAAGTTGGAAGTAAGATGCAACACTACTAGATGTTTCTATTTCTTTAAATCTGAAGTAGTTGCTAATGTATCTTTCTTTGTTAGTATCAAGAGAACCACCTGCGTCATATTGAGGTAAGCCAATATCAACATTAGTCGAATCATCGTTTGCTTTTTGTAAAGAAACAAAAGCACCGGCTTTTTTATGACCACTTACGATTACTGGGGCAGATTTGGTAGAGTAATTTGTTGCACGATAAGCAAGCCATAAACGATCCCATGAGGCAGAATTTACATTAAAGCGAGATGTACCTGCATGTGTAGATACAAAGGAATAATGATTTTTGAATGGTAATGATAAATAACCTACCGAAGCAATACGCTGTTCTACAATCTGGTCTAAAACTGATGTTGCCATTCCTAAAACCTCACACTGGAGAGTCATTTGTGAGAGAGTGTATGTTGGATTATTAGAACCAGTTTTATCAAAATTTAGAGAAGTACTACCGCCGCCGTCCGGTAATACCCGTCCATCACTGATGGGGCAAACTGTGTCATCTGCTAAAGTTAATTCTACTGTAATTTGTGGAAATACGTTTAACCGATTTTATCTAAATTTCAGAAAAAACCCCCTATGCTTCCCTGCCTTCACTTTTCATTCCAGCAAATCACATAGAGCATCACTCACCAAAAGGTTTATGATGGACAGACTGAACATTAAGCATTCATACTCTATAAAGAGGTTAGAATACCGACAAGTGACCCAGTCGTTAGCGACCCCAGATATAAGTTTCCCTATATCGTAGCCGTCGGTCTTGTCCGCTTTCACGAATTTTAACCGATTTCACTCGTCTTGCCTGTAACTCTTATTGAGTTAGGTTGAGGCTGTCGCCCCCATACCACTTATAACCACTAAATTAATAGCCCGATTATAAGCCGACTAGATGCTACCAAAGTGGTGTGTTAATTCACACGCTCCAACGGATGCTCACGCACCCACTTGCACCTGTTCTGGACTATTTAAACAAATTAATCCAGTATCAATAATACTTGGTTCTAATGTACCTAAAAGCCCTTCCCAGTTGTCAATACAGAAGGATTCGGTGCCGTCAGTAGAGTATGCTTCTGCATCAGTATTGCCAAAAGTAGCACCATTATGGTATGATATGGCACGGACTATTTCTGGGTGTCCTAATGTAGCACCACATTTAGAACCTTTTAAAGCCGCTTTGGCGTGTTTGAGTGTATTGTATCCTTGAAAGCCGTTTTGGACTAAAACCCCACCCATGTAAATGGATACACGTTCGAGAAAGGACGAAACATCGTTGGGCATTGAAGCACCTGCACCGGCTGTAACTGCATTGAAGAAAAGTCTTGTTCCACGTAAATTCATTAAGGTGTTCGATGGTAATTCAAATCTTACAATTTTACCCGATGTTTGATTTCCGTCGGTCTGTGGGTGAACTTTGAAATGAGATACACTAACTCCTTGTAAACGTTGCATGAAATAACTTACATTACTCGGAAGAACTCCAGCCATATTTTTTATAATATAGTGAAAGATTTTAATTTTTATAATAATTAAAATATTCCTAAATAGTTAATGTTTGGGCATTCCATAATCTGTCCATATCAATGGAGCTTGTGCTTTTCTCGCTGGTAAAGCAGGGGTTAACGGCGCACTTTCTAATTTTTGAGGCATTCTATTTTTGATTATATCCACCCTAATTACAGCAGTAAAATATAAATTACCTGTTGTGTTCTGTGAATCACTTATAAAATTTAAATCACTATTTGTAAGTCCTGCCGCTGTTCCTAAATCTTGCTGCCCCGTTGTTCTGCCTAATTTTCTACCTTTGGAATCTGTTAAACTTAATCTTAAGTTTGCTAATTTTCTTTGTTGCAGATTCAAAAAGTATTCATCACCCGTTGATGAGTCATAGGTAATATATTCAACATCTTTGAACAACTTTGCCATAATATTGCTATTGATTATATCTGCGTTATATCTTCCACTGTCACTACTCAATACAGACATCTCTAAACCATTTTGTGCGTTATTACATCTTAAATATACATATGGATCTGAAAGTCTTTGCATGGGGAAATATCCTTGAACTCTAATAGTATTTGTTGATGTTGTAATCTTTAATGAATTGAAGTTAGTATCGGTAGCATCATCTTGACGTTTGCCTCCTAAAATAGTATAACTGTCTCCGTCTGCTTCTACACATTGAATATGTAAATCTGTAATGCCATGTGCTATTGATTGATTTGAACTATTTTTAGCAGTTAGTGTTATGTCTAAAAGACGATTATCAGTCGCACTCATAGATGTGGTAGATGGTAATACAGTTGTATTTTCAAATGAGTGTGCAGCCGATTTTGTTGCTAAATAAGTTCCTAAATTGGTTGCAAAAGAAGTTGCTATATCTTTGAGACTACCGTAGTTTTTTCTGTCTATGTTTACTACATTTAAAAAGCTTGCATGGGTGCCTGATCCACCACGAACATTAAATCGTGAATTGTTTATATTTACCATGTAGGTATTGTTAAACATAGTAAAGTTTAAAAGAGATAACTTGATAAACTCACCATCTCCTGCCTCTATTGTTTGACCAGCAAAATGAACATGAACATCATCGCCTTTACTTTGACGGTCACCAACTATAGATGATTTCTCGGTGTCAACAAATATATTGAAACTGTTAACTATGTGTTGATCGTCATATCTACTTCTTTGTAACGACATATTTAATATAAATAAATATTTTATTTTTCATCAACTTTCTTATATTTAAAGGGAGTTTTTTCTATCTTTTCCTTAATAGTATTAATTTCTTCTTGTGTTTTGTTTTTGCAGAGGTCATATACAAGTTCAGCATAATAAGTTGAAACATCTGGGTATAGTTCTTTCATAGTCTTCAATGCCAATTGTTTTTCTAATAATTGATCATCAGTATAGTTAAAAGGGTTCTCATGTTGTTTTCTCTCGAATCCTGGAACTTCCATATATACTATAGTAATATATTTTTTTTCTTAATAATCCTCACTTTCTATTGGTGCCATGTTTTGTTTTCCAACGGCTTGATACGACCTTTCTATGTGTGATAATGCTTCTGAATCATCACGATAGTGTTTTGTTAAATTTGCTAAAATAGCATCATCATCTAATTTTGTTGCTAAAGTTTCTGGGGCTACTAAGTTTACTAAACTTCCCAATTCACTTGGTTCTACCAAATTCGCCATTGTTGCTCTCATTCTTGCACTTACGAAACTCCTTGAACCAGGAATGATTGAACTATATAAATCCTGTCCTTCTTTTCTTGGTAACTTACCCAATGATAATGTGGGTGCTACTTGTAATGTATTTGTATTTGTATTGGTTCTGAATTGGGGAGGCGGAACATAGTCAGCACTAATTCTAACTTTATAAGCACTTTCTAAATGAGGCATAACATTATTAGATCCTAATTCTTGTCTGTAATTTTGTATAGCATAAAACTCCGCTTCTTGATGTCTACCTGCTGAACCAAATTGTGCAAAGTTCTTTAAATCATTAACTGGAAATCTAGAAACATTTGTGTATGTTTTTGTTCTTTTGGGAACTTTGATGCCCCTAAATATACTCTTTTGTAAATGAATTGGATGCATATCTACTTGGCTACCCACATCAAGCGGAAACCACTCGGGGTTGCGATATTTGACTGCTAAATCAGATAAAACTCCTTTCCTCATCTTTTATAATATAATATTATTTTAATTCTTGTGGTATAATAAAGTTGTCCAATCGTTGCCTAAACATGGAAGGGTGTTCTTTTTTCTTATGTAAATCAATAAACAAAAATGGATAGTTAGAGCCATCTCCAATAGCAGTATCATAAACTTTATTGAATAATTCGTCATCTATCTCTCCACTTACACTTTCGGCAACATCTTTCATTTCTTGTTTATCTTTTGTTTTAAATAATAACATACTAGTGCATTGATTACGAATAACTTTGTTTAGTCCTCCCGTTTGACATTTGAAAGATTGAATCATAAAAAAAAGACTTACTCCTATTGCCCCTCCTTCTTTAAGTTGTCCCACATGTCTTGAATAAGTAGACAATCCATTTAGTTTTCTTGGTTTTGAATAAATACCCGAACCCAACATATCATCAAAAATTACAGCTATACGAGGTTTCTCTCCATTCCATCTGTGTTCTGGCTTCATAAAATACCCATCATCACTGAAAAATTGTAACAAAAGGTCATCGTCCATGTATTTACCTTCCTTTAAGTCCTTCATCAATTTATTATATCTTTTGAGTTCTTCTTTGTATCTCTCTAAATCTTCTGCTTCTCCTTTAACAATATCTTTTATTTTATCTATAACACTCGGATCATCTACATCCTCAAATGTATGTTCTATTTTCAATCTATCCATGAGTTCTTTGTTACTATTCATGGTAGGACTAATTGCAATTGCATAATCAAACTTCATTCTCTCGATAAGATTGATTATCGCTGTGCTTTTACCAGATGCTCTTTTGCCAACTGCTATACATACTTGATGCATCTTCGGCATATAAGTATCTGTTTGATACAAACCACTCTCACTCTTGGGCGGCACTATATCTAACCCTTTAACTTTTGCGGTCTTCATACTAATATAATAATATAAAATAAATACTTTTTTCTAAAACAAAAATATCTGCGTATACCCATTAATAATGTCTTCTCATACCTTGTTGATTCAAAAAGTTTCCACTAAACATAGCATTATAATTATCTCTTAACATCATCTGTTCAGGTGTTAGTTGTGGTTTAGGTGGTGGTTTAGGTGGTTGTTGCGGTGGTTGTTGCGGTGGTTGTTGCGGTGGTTGTTGCGGTGGTTCAAACTGTTGTTCATGTGCTGCTTCTTGTGGTTCTTTCTTCTTTCTAGATACTCTTTTCACAAAAACAACATTATCATTTGGTTGAAACTCATCACTATCATCACTACTTTGTTCTACAATGATTTTTGTTTTCTTTTTAGTTGATTTCTTTTCTTGGACTTTGGGGTGTTCCTCCTCCGGTATAACTTCTGGTTTAGGTTTTTTTCCAAGTATAGGTTCAGTTTCACTATTCAACTTTTCTACTTTGGTTTCTAATTTCTTTACTGCATTTTGTTTTCTTATGGCATTGGCTTTTTCTCTTGCCTTTGCCAATCTGTCTAATGCTTCTGGTGACATTATTTTTCTCGGCTTTCCATTTTTATTTAGTTTGGTAGGTTTCACATTTTCGGGTGCTAATTGCTCTTCCAAAGACGGCTCTAAGTCATTAGACGGCTCTAAGTCATTAATTAAGTCATCACCGCTCATTTATTATATAATAAGAAAAATATTTTTAATATTTAGAAAAATAGAAATAATATTTTCTAAATATATTATAAACAATGCCTCTAAAGACGGAACTGTATCAACAGGCTAAGGAATTGGGTATTAAAAACTACTCCTACATGAACAAACAACAACTACAAGATGCTATTGTAGTTCATTTAAGCGTTGAATGGTTCAACAATTTACATGTTGATGAAAAAATAACTATACATGATGATGATTTAAACATGGATATAGAAGTGACATCGCTGTAGATTTTTTATTTGCATACTACAAATGTCCAATTTTGTGGTTTGTCCTATTGACTGTGTTAAATCCGGTTGTCAAGACCCCCCTGACTTTTTGGAAAAACATTCTACTTTTCTTATTACCTTGTTAGGCAGTCTTGGTGCTTGTTTAGGTGTAATCTTTACATACTTCTTAAAATCAAGATGTAGAACGATCAAGACCCCTTGTTTCACTTGTGACCGAGAGGTCATAGAAATACAAAAGCAGAACATAGAAATAAATAATATGAGTAATATAATATGAGTGTTGAAAGAACTTATGACTCTATGCCCAGAGAGGATTTTGAATACAGTATAGCATCGCAAATAGCATATGACTACTATGATAATGGTAACGATAATGAAGCAACACAAAGGATATTAGATACCTATTTAGAAGGTTATACTTTCGATCCAGAAAACTCTTACAATGATGCTTCGACTATTGTAAGACCAGACGGAAGTGCTATATTAGCATACAGAGGAACAAGACCAACTAACCCCATTGATTTAGTTGTTGATGCTGGAATTATGTTAGGCACCCACAGAAATCCTATACCTGCTCCTAGTTTCATACAAGCACAAAATCATTATAATCAAGTTAAAGGTGTTTATAATAATTTAGACATAACAGGTCATTCCAGAGGTGGAACATGGGCGAATTACATAGCTAGAGCAAATGGAGAAAAAGCAGTTGTTTTCAATCCTGGTGAAACTCCATTTGGTTTAAATTATAGTGGTGAAAATAATACACGAGTTTATAGAACAAATACATTTGATTTAGTTTCATTTTCTACACATGCTTACAAAGATTACAATGATATTAGAATAATTCCACAATCGGATCCTATGGAGTCTTGGTTAGGTTCTCATAATTTGACGAATTTTTTACCAAGTATTGATATGCTTCCATTATCAACTGAACCAGATGTTGTTTATATTCCAGAACCTTTAAGGAGAGAAGAGGCAAAACAAGATACACAATTACAAGTTGATATATGCAAAAGTCAGCCCTATTTATACTTCTGTAAACAAAAACCTAAGCTAAGAAGCCATAGGAGGACTCGAACTTGAACTTGATTTAACTTCTTGCACTGCTGTTTCTACTTGCTCCATATTTGGATCTTTAATGTTTTTACTTACTATGTCATTTTTCACATCAGCATATTGTCTATCACTTAAACCATATTTTTGTTTAATTGATACGTTGTTATTTGATACGTTGTTATTTGATACGTTGTTATTAGAAGCGATAGTAGAGAGCGGTTTAAACTCCATTTTATTATTATTATATATTTTACCTATGTCATAAAATAACAAGTCATTCCTACCTTGATATAATCTTTCATTATTTATATCTGCTACAATAGAATCATAATGCCTTCCATAACTGCTTAGTTCTCTCATTAAATTAGCATTATAATTATCTACCTCTTGTTGATTTTGATCATTCAGTCCATGAATCATATTTGCATATTCTTTTCTCGCTTTTAATAGTCTACCCGGTGTATATTGACTTGTGTATTGGGTCGTATCATTTTGATTATGTATTACCCAATTTCTATTCTTTTCATCCCAAGTATACAATCCTTTGTGCCCAGACATTGATAATTCATCTTCAAAATGTGCCACATCTTCTTGTGTAAATTGTTTTATTTGTTCTTGTGTATAAACTGGCAATCTACTAAAATCACCATCTTCTCCTTTTGCCAATTCGTGCATATAATCGGTGTATTCTCTCAACGTTAAACCAGCTTGATATGCTTGTAATATTTGTGCATCGCTTGGATTCCATGTAGTTAAGTTAGTTGGGTCGCTTTCTAAATATGCTTGGTCTATATCATAATATTTAATTGCTCCATTTCTAACAGCATCTTCTTCTTTTGCTATTGTCTGTGCTTCACTAACTGCTTCTTGGTTTGTTTTAATATTATCAAATTGGAAACCTTCATAAACTCTATCTTGTTGATCTATTGGTGTACCTTGTAATCTAACTAATTGTGGGATTGAAATGTTCATTTGTTCTGCCGTTGTTTCCATGGTATCATAATAATGATGTATCATAGTGTCAAACTCAGGATCTAAATTTGCCATGGTTTGAATGTCTTGCGGCATTTGATCAAATTTTCTTTGATTGTCTTGATAAGCTCTTATTACTCTATTTTGAGCGTCTATTTTAGCAAATTTGTCAAATTTTTGTTTCCAAGTTGGGTCTGTGTATGCTAATGCCAAAACTTTAGGGTCTTTTATGGTTTCTCCTTTTGTCTTCCAAGTATCTAACATATTCCTGTGGGCATCAGCGATTCTAACTTGTGTATACTGTAACAAATTCATCTGAGTTTCCACTTGTAATTGTGCTTGGTCTTCCCAGGTCTTACCAGTTTGGTTGTTCATAAAGTTTCGTTCATCTAATGTCAGTCCACCTTTATCTCTTGCTTTTAACTCTTCGCTACACTCATGATCATAACATATTCTTTGTATTGTATAGTGAGTAACATATTTCGAAAATAAATTATTAACTTTTCTCTCATCGTCTGATATATCATCATCGTTTTGTGGGCTATAATTAACCGGATTAGGTTGGAATCTAAAATTACTTGATCTGTCGAAAGTATCCCAAGTATCATCATTTATACCCAACGCATTACGATTTTGTCCTTCTTTCTCTCCATAATGATATAATGCTCTTTCATAATCGTAGCCATAATCTTTTAATGTTGCTAGTAATTTAGTTCTTTCTTGACTTGTACCGTTTATTTTTTCTCTTATTTTGTTTACTTTGGCTTCTTCTTCGTCTTGATGTTTACCTGAAAAATATCCAAGAACAGAGGTAACACCAACCGCTAAACCTCCAACTACCAGAGACAAACCAGCAGTTTCAGGTGCTGCTGCCATTGCAATTCCTGTTGCTACCGCACCGACTGTTGTCCCTGATGTTACATTCGCTACTGTATGAGACTTTGTTACATGGTACAGACCTTGATTTAATAAAATATCTACCGGTGTTAATACTATACCAATACCTCCTCCTTCTGCAGCACCTCGAACAAGTGAACTTAGACCAGCACTGGCTAATGTTTCCGCTCCAACTCTTATACCTGCTTTTTCTAAAGCTGATGCTGCACTCATAGAGGCAATTCTACCGCCAACATCTCCTGTAGCACCGGCTATTCCGCCTGTTAGAGTACTTGTTCCTATATTTTGTTGAATTCCTAATTTGTTTAAAAGTTTATCCATTCCATACCCAACACCCATACCAACCCCTAATCCTGCTAATGATCCAATACCTGCTACACCTCCTTCACGGCTGAATGCTTGATTCCTTACTCTTCTCAAATTTTCCGCATATGTAATTTTTGGTCTTCCAGCTCTTAACATTACATCTTCTCCTAATGGGTCAAGAGCTAGTGTTTCCGGTGTGATATTTACAAATCCGTCTCCGTCTATGTCAAAAGCATTTGTTGCAGAATCAATATCAGAAACACGGTTGTATCTTTGTCCTAATATTTGAGTGCTTCTTGATCTTATATTTGCAGCCACTTGCGACCTTGTGGCGTCTATTCCTTCAAGAACTTGAGATGCTCCTGCTGTTAACCTTTTATATCCTTGTCTATATTGTTCTGGTAGTTGTCCGGCTCTTTTTTGTATTTCTTTTTGTAATCTAGATCTACCTCTTCCTTGTTCTCTACTTAACATAGGAGTTTCTGGTGTTATATCTATTTCCATGGGCGCAAAGTTAGAATCATTATGTTGATGTTGTAATGCGCCCCTAATTGCTCTTGCTAATCTTTCTACTTTTGTCTTTGTTCTACCTCCTAATGCTCTTTCCATAGCAGGGTCATATAATTCTGCTTCTTCTAAGATCTCTAATGATCTTTGTCGTGATACACCTCGTTTTTCCATTTCTTTAATAATTATTTCTTTTTGTGCTTCTGTTAATGCTGTGTCAGTTGGTCTCATTATTTTTGCAACTTCCTGTATTGCGACTGTATATTCATCAATAGGTTCTATTGGAAACATTTGTTCTTCTGGCGGGCTTGGTGGAGCATCTGGAGGGCTTGCATCAGGACGATTATTTCTCGATGTTAATATGTCGTCATACAAACGTTGTAACTCTTTTATTTGCTCTAACTTTGTTTCAACTTGTTCACCTTGTACAAATTTGGTTAATACTTCTAAATCTCTTCTATGTCCTGCTAACTCGCTTTGTATGGCTTCTAAATTTATTAAGCCTTCAGGATCAACATAACCTCTATTTATTATTTCTCTCGCTAAGTTCATTGGTAATTCGTTTACATGTACATCAGGATTAGGCACAGATACTTCTCCTTCTGGGATATCTCCTTCTTCTATTTCTATTTTCCGCATTCTCTGCTTACCTTCTCTTATTCTCTGTTTTCTTATGTTCTCTTCTTCTCTTGGTGTAGTATTTCGTGTGAGATTTTGTAATGCTGTTTCTTGTAATTGATTTGAATTACTCCCTCTTGGTCTTGGTATTTTTGGTTTATCTTCGATTCCTCTTTGTCTTTCTTCAATGTATCTTTCATCCCCAATTTTCAATGCATTTGAGTCACCTAGAAGTTTTTGTAAATGTTTTATCATTTTTTTATATTTAATTGCTCTGAGACGATAAGTTTCTCTTAAATCTGGATCATTGAGTTCATCCGTAGATTGTTCTTCCAAAAATGCAATTTGATTGAGTAATAATTTAACATTCTCTAATAGTTGTTTTTGATTTAGTTGTTTTGAGGCTTCTTCGGTGTATTCACTCCAGATTATTTTTTTTCTTATGTTCTCTGGTAAATCTAGGATATTCATTTGTCTTCTACCAAATTGTTCTATTTTTTTTAGCACATCATCCGGCAAATCTTGTATGTCTTGTACGTTTCGGTAATCGGGGGTATTCTTGCGTCTCGGTATTTTTGGGGTATCTTCGGTTCTTTTACTTGATGAGGGATTGTTGTCTCCAATTTTTAAGGTGTCTTTAATACTCAAAACATAATCAATATCTCGCAAAAGACCTTCTAAATGATCTATGACTAGTCTATGGGTTTCAATGATCAAATTATTAGATTCATTCGCAGGAAGTGCCTCTAATTGTGCTAGTTCCTCTCGTAATTCTCGCACTTGTTCAATAGACTCCTGACGTGTTTGATGAAGTCTCGCATATTCATCTGTTCTCATATAATAGCTAAAATCTAATATTTTTTGTCTGATGTGTTCTGGTAAATCTAAGATGTTTGTTGGTTGAGCCATTCTTTCTATATTTTGTAATATGTCTTCTGGTAAATCTCTAATGTCGGTAATTGAAAGAAAATTTCCTGCTTTGACACGTGTCTTCCGTGTGTTTCCAACTTTTGGTGTAAAATATATGAGATCAGCTGGTGTAAAATTCATGAGATCAGCTGGTGGTTCAGCTGGTGGTGGTCTTTCCGGTGTGGCTTCTGCAAAGTTTGTTCCCATATTGATTCCAGTTCCGGCTCCAAAATCTTGTAATTGAATATCTCCTACACTATATGGTTCTCTTAAAGAAGAAGGTTCTGCCTCAAAAGAAGGTATCAAATCTTGATGAGCATATGCACTATTACCTAATCTCGGAACCATCCCATGTTCTTCTGTTGATACTAGATTATAACCATCATTAGGATCCACTATTCTCCTACGAAAAATATTATTTGTATAATCTTGTTTTAAATAATAAACACCATAAGGAGACGAGTTTTTAATATCTCCGTCTATGTCGGGCTTAGTACCCGGTATTAAAGGTGCTACATGTGTTGGAACTCTTGGAACTAACTTATCAATTCTATTCATAGGGAAATCTCTCTTTATTTGACTAAACTTAACGGGTTTGTCTGGATTGAAAGGTTTGTCTTGTATAAAAGGCAAGCCACATTCTGGGTGTTTTCGTAAATAAGATACATCGTTTTTACACCTTTCCCCATCTTCATCAAATTTCGTCAAATATCTCTTTGGCATGTTTGTATATACTATAGATTAAATTTTTTTTTGAAATCCCTTATGTTTTGTTTGAGAGAAGTGCTATCACCCCACAGCAAATAGTATGATAAATAGCCTGCTCTGGTTGGATCTTTTGTATTTAAATCCTTCTTATGTCTTGCTCTGTATCTATCTCTTTGTTGTTCGTCTTTTGTTATAGTATAATCGTCCATTCCAGCACTGCCAAAATGAACTTTCTTTTTCTCTTTGCAACACGATGCTCCTTTACACATACAAAAATATGCAGTCCATTTCTTTCCTTTTGCATCGCTCTTAACTACCTTTTCAAGTTTCATGATTCAACTATATACTTTTCATAGATTTTTATATGTTTTCATATTCTCTTCTTTCCATAGTGCTAACGTCCAGTAGTCCTTAAAGTATTCTTTATATTGTTGCTCATATGCATCTCTCCTTTTCTTTGCTAAATAATTCATTTTATAAAACTCTTTTCTAGCATTGTAGTATTTGTAACCATAGTAACTATAGGCAGGGACTCTTTCCATTATTGTATGTAAACATTATTTTTTCCCCTTTATGAAAGTATCTAGTAGTTGTTTGCCTCTCGGTAATTGCACAATCTCTTCATATGTCAATATGTTGTTTGGCAATTTAACAGGTATTTGTTTTTGGTTGACATCATATTTAAATCCTTTCATGTACTCAATTTCATACTTAATCTTAGATCCTGTTCTATTCTTCACTTCCCGTACTATTTGTTTGACTGCATTATGGGCTGCTTGTGCTTTTTCTGCCAATCTTGGTGTCTTGCGTGTCTCAGATTCATGATCTACAATAGTTTTGTTGTCCTCTAAGAAACTGAATAGCTCTTGTATTGGAACATGGATCCGTTCT
>Ga0181380_1000497_pt1 | contig 17577 bp, 16 predicted proteins | sample 3SPOviralmetaG_FD_130116 | JGI IMG/M metagenome (GOLD analysis project Ga0181380, IMG submission 130116) | Marine viral communities from the oligotrophic San Pedro Time Series (SPOT) site, San Pedro Channel, CA, USA - 3 SPOT_SRF_2009-08-19 | ecosystem: Environmental > Aquatic > Marine > Strait... | reverse complement strand
ATACTTTAAGTCTCCAGCTAGTTTAGATATGTGCTTTTCATCAGCAGTCATTTTTTCATCGCTATGCCCGTGTTTATTGTCATATTTTATATCTTGTTTAAGATAATCCATATGAGCCTCATCGTCTCTTTTTGTAGCTCCCATGTTACTGTTTGTAACCTTTGACCACTTAGCATTGCCGCTATATTGTCCGTAGTATCCTTTGTGTGCCATTATTCTTTTGTTTGTTCCCCGTATATATTATTAAAATCTTGTTGAGTCATAGTACCAGCTTTTACTAAAGCAGCGTCTGCGGCTCTAGTTTCTTTAGCTTTTTTTCCTTTAGTATTAGCTAAATACTCTTTTGTGCCGGCTTCTATTTTGTTAAATAAGTTTTGATAATGATGTGCTTTACTAGCTCTTGCACCAATACCTCCACCTGCATAACCTCCTGCTTGCAGCGGAGTAGTTTTGCTACTTACTTCAGTTTTTTTTTCTCGCCGTGATCTTTCTTAGCTTCTTTTATTTGATTCTCTACAGTGTTTTGTAGTTCATAATCTATACCTCCTTGACCTTCAGCTCCTATCTCTCCTTTTTTTACTTTAGCTAATTTCTCTTTTAGCTCTTTTAGTTTTTTAGGATCATGACTATGTGCCGGCGAACCTTTCATAGTAGCAGGTGAAGCTGTCTCAGGCGGAGCTTTATCAGGTGAAGCTTCATCAGCTTTTTTTATTCCTTGATATACCTCTGGATTTGGATTAGACCCGTCAGGGCCAAATGTGCTTTCTTGTTTTGCTGTCATGAACAAAGCGTCTTTTTTACCCATGAAACGTTTACTAAATGGTGAACTCATAATTTTTATTTTTTACAGTTTGTTGCTATTCTTTCTCTTATTCTAGATAACTCATCGGCTTTAGCGTCCCAATTAGTTACTTTACCTGTTTTTTTACTTTCAGCTCTCATTGCTTTTACCTCTTTGTCAAGCTTCGCTGCTTTAGATTTCATCTCAGCACAGTTTTCTTTCATTAGCAAACCTGACTTAATCATTTTTTCAGTAGCAGCATCACTCTCTCCATCTTGACCTCTACTTAATTGGTCTTCTATTTTTATCTTTTTTCTTTGTTTTCTTTTAGATAAACTTTCTTTTGAGTTTAGTTTTGCTAATTTCTTTTTTCTTCTTCTTATCTCACCTTCTGTTAAGTCTCTATTAGGACTTAGATTACCCTTAACTATAGTTACAGGATCTCCTTTAGGATCTTTAACCACTTTATTCTTGTCGTGGTGGTTGTGCAAAGGTGAGTTTGTATAAAAGTTTCTTATTTTAAATGCCATTATTTCTTAGGTTTTTTATCAGAATCGTAGTTTGGATCGTTTTCTTTTTGTTTCTTTTCGTTTTCTACGTACTTAGGATCTTTCTTATTGCACGCTAATCTAGCTTTAGCATTGGCTTTAGCCATTTCTTTAGTCATAACGCCACCGTGTTTTCCTTCGTAAACTTCTTTGCCAGGATAAGGTATCTTGCAAGGTTCTTTTTTTAAAAAAGGACTACTTATTCTAAATGCCATATTATATTTTTTCGTATGTTGATGTATTTGTAGGTGTGTTAGTTAACACGCCGTCTTCACATTCAACGTATTTACCATGTTTGCTACTATAAAAAGGTTTTCCTCTTTTACAAGCTTTCTGTTGTAATGAATCTTTAGTTGCTTGATCCATTTCTTGCTTTGGTTTTTTAGTTTCTTTTTTTTCTTCTACATGCCCTGCCTCGTGTTCGTGTAAAGGACTCTTTGCCATAAATGGTGATGAAAATGCCATAATTTTATTTTTTATTTTTTATTTTTACAACCAAAGTTGTTTGCGTAGTTTGCCATTTTGACAACTTCCTCGCTGTATTTATCTTTACTTGACATAACTGATGATGCAGCTGAGCAAGCATCTTTAAAGCCGTTCTTTTTAGCCCAAGCTGTAAACTTACCTTTGTTCTCTGGTTTTATTTCAGGAAATCCTTCTTTATAGAATGGAGATCTCACTATTTATAAGCTTTAGCAATACTGGTTATTGGTCCTGCTTTATATATCGTTGGAGCTTTTAATACTTCCATGCCAGTTATACCTGAGCTAGAACCTACTCCGTGAGCTCTACCTTCTTGGTTTAATGGACCATCCCATACGTGAGATTCACCTACAATACCAACCTTAGTGCCTGGTTTCAATTTTTCCATTGATGGATCATATTTTCCGTGGTGCATAATTTATATTTTTTTTTGTTTATAACTTCCTTTATGTTTTTTCATTAAAGCTAAAGCGCTTCCTTCTTCTTCTACAGTTTCACCCATAGCTCCAATTTGTTCTGGAACAGCGGCTGTAGCAGGATCGACTTCACCTACTGGAGCAGCAGGATCTACTTGATTATCTACTTTAGAAGGATCTGGTTGAGCTCCTATACTTTTAAGTTGCTCTGATATACCTTCTAAACTTTCAGTTGTAGATTCTTGAAACTGCCTTGCGTTTTGAGTTCCTCTACCTCTTCTTCCTAGTATACTTCTAGCCAAACTGCTTAAGTTTACGTTTAATGGACTATTGCTCATCTTTCTTTATCTTTATTTACGTTATATATAGCTTTAGTTAATACTTTGTCAGTATAAGTGTTACCAGCTATTAATTTATTTCTTCTTTTACTTACAGGTAAATCATCTTCACCAGTCATTATTCTATATATTCTACTTATTAACTGTTTGCATTTAAATGAAACTTGATATATGTTAAACATCTGAGTAGATCTGTTTCTTTTTCTCCAAACAACTATCCAGTCTTCTTTTAATAATCTGTTCCATCTTCTATTGTCCCAGCTATATGAATAACTACCTGCTTTAAAATCTTTTTTACTAAAAAAACCTATACAGTGTAAATAAATTAATAATTCTAAATCTGCATCATTTAAATCATTATTTTTACAAGCCCATTTACGTATTATTCTGTAATGTTTCATTAAGCCTAAGTCCTTAATGTCACTTGCGTTTAATGATCTCATAACACAACTACTACATCTTGAGCTTTTATAACGTGATAAGTTTCTTTTTCTATTTCTATTTTATGACCAGCATGTCTGTCAAAAAATATTTTATCTTGTTGTTTTATACCAACTATATCATTACCAACTGAAACTATAGTGGCTTCAACGTATCTGATATCTTCTCTTTGGTTTTCTGCAAGAAGTAAACCACCTTTTGTCTTAGTAGTACCTTCTTTTGTTTTTTGTATAATTAAGTTTCTACCTATTGCCTTCATCGATTCTTAAATTATTGATTACACAATCGGTTGACAATATTGTAGTAGCTACTGAAGCTGCGTTTTGAAGAGCACTTTTTGTAACAAGCAAAGGATCTATAATACCTGATTTTATCATATTTACCATTTTTCCTGTAACCACATTTAGACCTCTTCCTTTGATGTTTGGCAAATCAAACTCTACAATACCTGCATTTTCTAATATAGTGTTAAATGGTGCTCTAATCGCTTCTAGCAGCACTTGCTCACCTATAGATTTAGATTTAATATGTTGCGCGGCATTTAATAAAGCAATTCCACCTCCTGATACTATACCTTCTTTAACAGCAGCTTTCGTAGCGCAGATAGCGTCTTCCACTCTATCTGTTTTTTCTTTTAATTCAATATCAGAGTTAGCACCTACTTTTACAATAGCTATTCTAGCTGAAAGTATTGCTAATCTTTTTTCTAATCTTATAACTTCGTGAGAAGCTAAATCTTTTGATAACTTTTCTTTTATATCTTCTATTATATCGTTTATAGTATCAGAAGTTTCTTTTACTTGAATAATAGTATCTGTATGTGATGTTACACTTTTTAAACAAGAACCTAAATGCTCTACTTGAATCAAATCCATATCATCACCTAAGTCTTCATTTATAATAGTAGCGCCGGTTAATAAAGATAGATCATCTAACATCTGTTTTTTACTAATACCGTAAGTTGGCGCGTTAATAACGTTTACCTTAATGTTACCCTTGTTTTTGTTCATAGCTAAAGCAGATAAAACACCTTGTTCTAAATCGCCTATAATAAGCAAAGGTTTGTTGTTTTTTATTACATACTCTAGCACTGATTGTATTTGCCTAATTGTATCAATTGGTGATTCAACCAGTAACACCAGCGGATTGTCTAGTTCAGCTGTTTTGGATTGTTTGTTTGTTATGAAATGAGAATTAGTTATTCCTTTATCGTATTGAACACCATCAACAACCTCAAAACATGTTTTACCTGATGCCGATGTTTCCATCATTACTACACCAGTGTTATCTACAGCTTTAAAAGCCTCTGCAATAATAGAACCAAGTTCTTTATCGTTGTTTGTAGATATAGTAGCGATTTGATTTATCATTTGACCTTTAGCATCTATCGATGTAGACTCTAAATATTTTATGACTTTTTTAACCGCGGAATTAATACCGTCTTTTAATTCCCTTGAATTTGTTTTGTTAGAAACCTTATAAGCTTCTTGTAATATAGAGTGAGCTAATACAGTCGCGGTAGTTGTACCATCACCGGCTTCTCTCACTGTTTTTCTTGCTGCTTCTTTTAATAATGTAGCACCCATGTTTTCAACAGGATCTATTAATATTATTGAATCAGCAACTGTTACACCGTCTTTTGTTATAACAGGTCTTCCGCTAGAATCTTCTAGCATTACACACTTGCCGCTAGCTCCTAACGTGGAGCTAACAGCTGTTGTGAGTTTTTCTATTCCTTTAAATACATTAACTCTAGCCTTTTCGCCGAAGTTAAGGTTTTTGACAATTGCGTCCATATTTGATTTAATTAAATTATATTATATTTGGTTTACTTAAAGGTTTTTACTACTTTTGGTCCATTGATAAATTCAATTTTGTTCTGGTAGTGTTCAATAGTTTTATCTATTGAGGTTTCGGCGGCTTTTAAAGTTTCACGCCTGGTTACATCTTCCCACTTTTTTTCGTCTCTGATGTTTTGGTACTCTGTTTGGTAATAACCATTTGATAACTGAACAATTCTCCAATTAGCTTTATCAGCTATATGTTTCCATAATTCAACTTGATTTTCATTTGGTTGTACTTGTGGTTGACTAGTCCACGAATTAGTCTGGTAAAATAGTGTCATTGGTTTTGGTTTAAGTTTGACATTGGTTATATGCTTGATAGCATATTGCTATTATTACCTGTTTTACTTAATATTTACCTACTCCTCTTCTTCTTCAACATCTGGTGTTGGAGCTGGAGCTGGATTCATCCATGTAAAATACAAGTCTTCATTTACTGGTGTAACTTGAGACTGCAGGTTTGCAGCTATATCAGCTTGCATCGCAGATACATCTAAAGAATTTTCTAGCCACCCAATAACTACATTTTCAAAAGCTTCTGTATCTTCGTAAGGTACAAAGGTTTCTCCTGCTTTATATTCATAGTTTTGATTACCAATTATAGTATCGTAATAAACTGTTCCTGAAGATTCTTCAGAGCCTTCGTATCTATAGTGAACAGTGTATATAACATTTTTTTCTCCATCTTTTTCAATATGAGCCTGCATGATTGGAATACTCCATTTGTAATTAATTGCCATAATTTTATTTTATTTTTCTAATTGTTGTACTCTTGTTTTTAAATCATCTATAATTTCTTGCTGTTCTTTTATTGCGTTTATTAGCACAGCTGTTAATTCTGCGTAAGCCACAGACTTAAGTCCTGTATCAGGAGCCTCTAATATAAGCTCTGGTAAAACAGCTTCAACGTCTTGAGCTATAACACCTACTTTTGTAACATCTGTATTAAAATCAGTTCTATTATAGTAAACACCTTTCATAGCCTGAACCTTGCCAATACAATCATCTATTTCAACTACATTTTCTTTTACTCTTGAATCGGAGTTTTGAGTTAAAGTACCATTGATGGTCATGTTAGCAGTTGAAGGATAAAAATAATATCTAGTTGAACTTCCTTCCCTCCAATTAATGGTACTGCAGTTCATGTCAAAGTAGGTCTGACTATTATTAGTATGAAACCTAAAATGTTTAGCTGTTGCGTAATTTCCTATATAAAAATCACCAACCCCATTGCTAGTTTTAACTACTGCGTTTGCTTGTACATCTAAAATTCCAGCAGGGTCAACTATTAAGTTTCCATTACTAGTTTCGATTTTAGAATGTCCAGAAACACTTCCATCATTAGTAATATCAATATAATCACCTGAATTATTATCTTCAGCTCTTATGGTTCCATTTACAGTTAATGGTTTAGTTGGAAAAGTAGTGCCAATCGCTAAAGCGCCATTAATAGCAACTCTTGCAGACGTGGTATTACTATCTTCCCCGCCAAATCTCCAACCTTCTATAGCCGTGTGTACGTACTCTTCTCCTGTATAACCTGGATCTGTAGTTGTTGGGTTTATGATCTCATTTGCTCTTGGAAATACACACACCTCAACCTCTGTGTTTGATCCGCCTCCTGCTTTAGCCTCTATAGAATAATCCTCGTTGTTATTAGATGTTATCCTTATTGTTGTGTTTAAGTAATCACCACCCATAGATCTAACGTGTATATCTTGATAATGATTTACTATTATTTCAAAAGAAGCAGCCAGCACAACTCCATTACTTGTACCTGTTATTGTTAAATCTACTATAGAAGCTAATCGATCACCTTCAACTGTGCAAAGCATAGTGTAAGTGCTAGCATTTATAGTTCTTGTAAAAGTTGTTTGAGGAGCTTTTGGTAAATCGCCAACAGTAACATAACCAATTCTTCTATTAGTAGTTGTTTGACCAGGGTCTGATATCATCATATAATCTCCTGGTACTACAGTATCTCCAGTAAAATTAAAACCTGATTGTATTATGTTAGTAGGCACCCCGTCGTATTCTACTTCTATTGTTCCGGTAGTTGTTATAGTTCCACCATCTAAGCCGCCCCCAGTCGCAACAGATGTTACACCTTGAGCGTCGCTTCCGTTTGCTGCAGCGGTAATATGTCCTGATGCATTTACTGTAATATTAGCATTAGTATAAGAACCCGCTGTTACTCCTGAGTTATCGTGCGTTACAGATATTATTGAATCACCAGATTGATTAGCCGTAAAAGTTCCTGAGCCACCTAATACGCCTGTTCCTTGTACTGTTAAAGTTCCATTACCAACTGATGGTATAGTAGGTGTGCCAGTAAAGTTAGCATAATCTAAATAGTATGACCCCTGTTGTCCATCTAGTAAATCTGCATCTAAACCTGAACCAGCTCCGTCTGTTGTGTTAGTCCATACTTGTCTCCATCCGGCATTATAACCAGACCCTTGATCATTATATATAAAAACCCCACCGGCAGAAGCACCCGTAGTAGGCGCAATTGCTAATGCAGTAATGTTTCCTCTTGTTGAATCTGATGAGTTATCGGTCCATGTTATCCATGACGACCCTGCTGTTTCTGTAAAATCCCCGGCGTCTGTTAAATTGTAATTACCAGCATAACTCCAAGTTGTTTTAAATACAGATGAATAAGAATCAAAACCACCGTCAGCCTCTATCTCAGCCATAACTTGAGCTGTGGTAATATTAGGGTTTGTACCATTTGTGAAAGCAGGTGCACCTAAAGATCTTATATCGTTTAAAGGAGTTTTTGTTGCAGCTAATGTATCTACATAGTTTTTGTTTGCGTAACTTGTTGTAGTAGTTGGTGCTGGACCTGTTGCTTGACCGCCAACTGTTAAATTGTTTACAACCCCAATATTACTATTACCAACCCCAACGTTTAATATCACAGCAGCGCCTGAAACATCCGGAGATTGATTGTAAAACCTTGTACCTCCATATCCAGAATCAGCACCTATCTTTATACCAGTATGCCAAGCAAGAGTTAATTTAGAGTAGTTACCACTTGAATTCCAATTTTCTAAATTTGGATATATCATGTAGTAAGGTGTGCTATCACTTCTTTGTCCCCAAGTAATACCAGTTGAAAGCGAATCATCTGATGATGATGGATCACTTGTAGAGCCTGAATTTCTTAAATTTAAAGATCTAGACGCTCCAGTTGTTGTGTTTCCTGCTAAAAATAAAATATTTCCCGAAAAATCTTGATAACTATTCGTTCTTATGGCTGCACCAACCGTTAAACTATTTGTTACAGCAACGTCTGTGTTACCTGTACCAACACTAAATAAAACGGTACTAAAGTCTTCATTGTTGTATATTCTAACTCCTCCATACTGGCTTTGTGCGCCTATACGGATACCAGTGTGCCAAGCTAAATCTAATTTGGTGTAATTACCACCATAATTATTTAAGTTTGTACCAATATAGTAATTACTTAACGAATCAGAGTTACCTCCTCCAAATAATAACCTTGCGCCACTTGTGCTATTATATGAGTTATTAGCAAAGTTTCCTCCAATTAAAAAATTATTTCCCCTGTTAGTTACGTTTTTAGTTGACCCCTCAAAACTTGTTATGATATCGTTTTTACCATTTCTAATATCAAGGTTTTTGAAATTAGTAGTAGTACCATCTCCATTTGCATAGTTAATTTCTAAATTAGCAGAGTTTGTGTTTATTTGATTTTGTACACTTAATTTTGTTGTAAATATAGTATCTCCATTGTATGTAAAATCACCATCAGAACCTATACTACTACTACCATCCCACAAAGCAAGTCTTAAATTTTGACCGCCACCTGTAATTGTACCTTGAGGTCCACTTGCTACGGCATTATCCACATAAGCAGTTGATGCAGCTTTTGTAGAGTTATCATTAGCTGATTGAGTTGTAACTAGCACATTTCCTGAACCAGATGTATAAGAAATATTAGATCCGTTTCTTCCCCAGTTATTTATTTGAGGATTTGTTTCTGTGTATGTTATTGTTCCAAAAGCAGATGCTTCAAAGTCTATAACCCATCCGCTTCTCCAATTACTTGCAGATAAACCGCTATAACCAAGCTGAACATCTGTTACAAATACTTGAGTATAAGTCCAAGTGCTTGTAAGTTCGCCTATATATATACAGCATTTAGTGCCATCATGACCCATTCTAACTGTAAAGTTTCTATCTTTATATCCAGAAGATTCTATATATGCAAACTCATTAATCCATGCTTGACTCGAATGATTATAACCACCACAAACTAAGGTAAATGATTCATTTGTAGTATACTCATACACCTTGATGGTCATTCTCGCCATAGTGTTTGTCCAAGAAACTGGTAAAGTAATTTTTATAGCTCCAGTAGTAGAACTAGTTTGTGTTGTTCTTGAGCCTCCACCTGGATTTACTATTCTAATACCACTTGAGTCATCGTAAACTCCTTGAGTAAATTTTGCATAAAGACCAACCAAACCACCAGTTAACGTCCCACCAGCAAGTGGTAAGTAATTACCAATAGGTATTGCCGCTGCCGCTGCGTCTGCATAAGCAGTTGTTGCTATTAGCGTACTGTTATTACCAGCTGTTTGTGTAACTCCTGTAGTAGCTGTATTTATTGTACCGTTAAGGTCAGCCGCAATAGTTGGTACCGTTAAAGTGTCATTTGAACCATTAACAGTCATCCATGTGCTGCTATAGACATCAGCTCCAGCATGCCATAATAAGCCGTATGTTCCACTAAAAGTATCATTTGAAGTAACAGCTAAATCTTGTGCTAACCCATAAAAATTATCTGCAGTTACATTACCCGCAAAAGTTGCGTTTCCAGAAGTGTCTATTTTTAATCTTGCGTCATTTGCTGTATTATCGTATACATACCATGTGCCTGCACCTACACTACTTCCAGATCCACCCACTGCTACTTCCCAGTTTCTTGATGTTGTGTTATGTAGACCTAAAACTGTTTGAGAGGTATTAGTGCTTTGAATTTTTAATCCTGGATTTGCTCCGTTTTGCACAGTGTTAGCTCCAACGGTAACATTCCCTGAAAAAGTTGAAGCATCTCCACCTGATTGTGTAAAAGCAGCATCTACTATTGTTGCACCGTTTAAATAAGTTGTGCCATTATTATATAAATTATAACTTGCATTTACAGCACCAATACCAATTCTTGGTGCAGTTATATTTCCTAATGTAACAATATTTCCTTGATCTAAATCAAAAGTGATTCTGTTTACGCCAGCTCCAACCCATTGAAATTGATTAGGTGAACTACCCCATTTAAGACCCCAAGCGTTTGCTGTTGTTGGATTTGATGGGTAATAATCTCTTGAAATCCCCCAAATATCCACATCTGCATCACCAGTATCGATAGCAATAAACCCGCCTGGCAATTGTGGTCTACTTGCAATAGCGCTTGGAAAAACAGCTTTACCTGTCATTGTTCCACCAGCTAGTGGTAAGAAAGTCCCTGTACCTGGTGTACTTGCAGATACCCAATCAACACCACTGCCTGTTGAAACTAAAACATCACCTGAACCACCTTGATTGTTGTTAACGTCATAAAGACGACCTCTAAGTCGCATATTTGCATTTACATCTAACGCTTGCGTGGGTAGAGTAGCATCCGCAAAACCAATACCTACTTTAGTAGATGCAGTACCTAAGTTTATATTATCTGCTGGGCCTGAAAATTCAACACTGTCAACAACAGAAAAGTTTGATATGTTTACTGCAGTAGGAGATGGGTTGATATATATAACTCCCCCTGATGTGGAAGTGGCGTTTGTTGTTAAAGATCTATTTGTAGTAACTAAAGCGCCAACCCGAGCATAGTATCTTAATTTTACAATTATAGGCAGGTAATATATATCGCTTGTACCTATTTGAGTCAACGTACCTAATACACATTCAAAACCATTAGCATTGTCTCCGCCCCCGTATATATTAATTAAATCAATATCAACAGTATTATTATAACCCCAGCGTATTGCATACTCTTTACCAATACCTTCATCAAAGTATTCCTCCATCAAGTTTATTTTGATTACACCCGTGTTATTCCAGTCATTGTAATCCATAAATGCCCTTGCAATTTCATACTGTCTTGCTTGTTGACCTGAAGCGCTAAGACTTGCTATATATTGATTAACTAATCTTCCGCCAAGTCTTGTATAACCGCCAAACAATGTATTACCAGATATAGTGTTTGTAGTACCTGAAAGAGTCGTGTTACCTGAAACTGTTAAAGTGCCGCCTGTTGCTAATGTTGCAAAAGTTGCAGCTCCAACGGATGTAATTTTAGCATATTGCCCACTACCTCCTACTTGAAATTCACCATCAGTTCTAAGAATACCAGTTCCACAATATATACCACTTCCAAAATCATTATCTTCATTTATTCTAAGCCAGCCATCGCTGTATCTAAACATTTCTTTTCCGTCACCTTCAATAAACTGACCATTAAAATACTGGTTACCTGTTACTGTTAAGTTGCCACCAACAGTTAAATTAGATCCATCAAAAGTTAAATCTGCGTCACTTGTTATGTTAGAGTTAGAGTTCCAGTAAGCTACCCTTCCTGAAGATCCAGATCCTGTTACATTACCAACTTGTGTGTTATCTATTTTTTGCCAAGCATCAGTTGCTTGATCAGAAAATACAGCCCAATCTCCTACCGCCCAATCTGTAATACCATCTAAATTAGTTGAACCAGCTACAGAAACTATATAGTACTCACCTACTGTTCCTGACCCGCTTGATAATGACGGTGAGTTTGTATTTGCGTTCCATACACCTTCGTATTTTAATACCCCTGTTACAGCGTCGTTAATAGCTGTTTGTATTTGTGCCCCAGTTGCTAAATTTGCAGAATTTATACTTACCGTGCCTGTAATAGCAGATACCACACGAGCAGTTGATGAACCGCTTACGTTTATTGTATTTCCACCATCATCGCTAACACTTAAAACACCTGTATTAATAGTTGTCCACCCCGGTGTTGCGTTACCATTTGATGTCATTACTTGACCTGATGTACCATAATTAGTTACAGAGCTTCCAAAAGAAAAAGCCCCTGTTCCTGTAATATTAAGTCGTTCAACTGATGAAGCACCAGTCATAAATCTAATAACATTACTTGCAGATGTTCTTGTTGCTATAGTTAAAGTACCTGCGTCGCCAACTAATGTAATACCACCTTGCTTGTATACACCAGTGTCTCCTCCTCCTCTAAGTAAAAAATAACCTGCATCTGATGCTCCAGCAGTTTTTTCAAAATAAAAACCTGCATAACCTCCTTGAGAAGCTGTTTGAGTAAATCCTAAGTTATAATTTGCTCTTGATCCAGCGCCAACGTTTGGCCAAGTAGATTCGCCTGCGGCTGTGGTATCTACATAAGCTTTGTTAGCTGCATCTGTATTCGCTGATACAGTGTCAATACCTTGTATTCTACCTGTACCACCTAAAGTTATATCTCCTCCTTGAACAGTGAAGTCACCTGTCATAGTAACATTTGTTCCGTCATCAGTCATTGTGCTATCGTCTAACACACTGCCATTAAACTTAACTATTCTATTAGTAACAATGTTAGTCATACCAACTGTTGTTGCTGACATAGCACCAGTAACTTGTACACCTATGTTTGTAGTTTCAAACTTTTTAGAGTTATTATAATATAAATCTACCGAGCCATTACCGTTAAAATCACCCATTAACTCACCTGCGGGTGATTGTAATTGAATATCAGAACCGCCTGATAAAATTAATCTTCCGGTTCCTGATTCTTCTATATAGCTATCACTTCCGTCGTGGTATATTTGAAGGTCTGGTGAAGCATAATCTCCAAACTTTGCTTTAATGCCATCTACAAAGTGGATGTCTTTCCAAGCAATAGATTGCGTGTGACTACCATCTAATTGAAAATATGGAGTTGTATTGCCAGAACCATCATCACTTTCAAGTATTAAATCTGCATCAACTTTATCTTGTTTTATTACAAAATTTCCATTTAAGTTTCTTAAATAAGTATTTGAACCGTCGTGGTACGCTTGAAAATCATTACCAGTACCTAAATATAAATCTACATTATCATTTAGCTTCAGATCACCAGTCATTGTCCCACCAGCTAGTGGTAGGTAATCATCTATAGGTACCGCTGCAACTGCGGCTGTAACAAAAGCAGTTGATGCAGCTCTTGTGGTATTATCACCAGCTGATCTTGTGCCTACCTCTGGCGTTGAATTAAATACAGCAAGACCTCCAGAGTTAATTGTTAATCTAGCTGTACCACCGGTTCTTAATGTTAATGTAGAACTACCTGTGGGACCAATTATCATTCCGCCTGTGCTTGCTCTTATATCATCTGTATATAAAATCTTAGCATTAGCCATTATTATGTCGCCTGCAAAAGTTGCATTTTGTGCGTTATCAAGTGTTAGAGCCCTATCACCATCTGTATCTAAAGCAAGGAAATCAATAGAGCCACCTAAATACATAGCTCCACCAGACATAGCTAGATACGATTTTTTATTTGTTAGACCTGTTTCTAAAATAAATAACCCTGGTGTTGCACCTTGAACGCTAAAACCCTGCGCGCTACTTCCTGTAAAAGATGAATTATCCCAAGTGCCTACTGATATTCTTTTACTTGTTGCTGTTGCGATATTTCCTGTAAAAGTTGAATTATCAGAAGTATCAATTGTTAAGGCAGTTGAATTATTGTTTACTTGAAATTTTAAACCTTTACCTGATTGGCCTTTCATTACAGCATAACCAGTGTCCCAAGTTAAAGTACCATAATCTCTGACTTGTCCCCAATCTAAAGTTCCATCAGCTTCCATGCTAATTCTTGGTGTTTGTATAACCGCTGAACTAGATGAAGCTATAATATTACCTGCAAAAACGCTGTTATTTAAAAAATTAATAGCCATATATTATATTGGATTTAATTATTATTATCCTACGTATGTAAGAAGAGCAAAGTAAGCACTATTTGCTACTGTCCCTGTAAACTTAACTGTTAATATAGATCCTGATCTTGTTACATCCGTAAACACAGTTGCACCGCCTGCACTCATTATTTCAACCTTAACATCTAAAGCACTTGCTCCAGTAAAAGAGCTAGTTACGTTATAAGTAAAAGTTGTAATGCCTCCAGAGGTTGCACCACCTGTTAACGCAACCTTATCACCAAGCGCCATTAAAGGATTGTCAGTACTTGTTATTGTAAGCACATCCCCAGATACTGCTGTAGATATTCTACCAGCACCTTGTATACTTAATGTGTCATCATTGTTATCAGCTATAGCCGTACCTGAGTCAGAGTCAACTCTTTTAAATATGTTTTGAGAAGAACCTTTGTCTGTATTTGTTAAAACAGCTTGACCCGTTGATATGTTTGAAGTTATGCCACTTCCAGTTGGGTTTATAAACATTAAACCAGGTGTGGAGTTAGTTGCAAGATCTGTATCAGACTGTACAACTATAAAATCTGCTTCAGTGGCATTACCCGCTGTTTTAGCAGTTTGACATATAACTGAATCACCAGGTGTTAAAGGTGTTGCTGTATTTCCAAAAAAGTTACCTGCAACTGTTACTACATAGTAATCACCTACTAATATAGGAACGTCTACATATAAGTCCCCAGTAAGCGGTGAATCTAAATCTCCAGTATTAGCATTGAACCCACCTTTAAATTCTAGTAAACCAGTAACAGCGGTTTGTACAAAAGATGTTGTAGCTATTTTATCTGTGCTATCTCCAGATGGAGGTGTTTGCACATAACCAAAACCACTACCGTCTCTAGCTACAAGCCTAGAAGCTGTTTTAGCTACAGTTCCTAAAGCATTGATTGTAGGTACAGGTCCTGTTGCATCTGTTATGTCTATATAAGTTCCCTCTGTTAATCCCGTAAGATCTCCTTGAGGTGCTAAAGCTAATAAATCTGATATAGCTATTTCTTTTACTGTTGCGTCTGTAGCGTCTTCATATATTATCTTATCATTAGTTTGAATAGTTGTACCACCTGACGCTCCGTCAATAATATTGTTTGCACCAGAATAATCAATAGCTACATCGTTAGCGTTAACTTGTATACCAGCGCCTGCTCCTATGTTAAATGTTATTTCTTCATCAGCCGCTTGATTAAGCGTAAATGCACCTCCGGCGTTTACTAAACCACTGCCACCTGTTAAAGTTATAGTTGCGTCGCTAATTACCGGCGCCGTTCCACTTGAAGCTGTAGTTATCCTACCATATGCATCCACTGTAATAGAAGCACGCGTATAAGATCCAGCTGTTACACCTGTTGTAGGTAAGTTAATACTTGTACTTAAACCGGAATTAGTTACATCGATAGTACTATTACCACTTGTAAGTATAACTGTATCACTTGAAGTAACAGTTACCTTAGCGCCACCTCCGCTATCTGTTTGTAAAAACCATTCATATGTTCCAGGTATAGAAGCTACAGTTGCCCATTTGTTTGATTTAGTTAAATACCTTTCTGCAGCAGCAGCTGTTCCATCAGTAGCACTTAAGTCAGGCGCAAATACAGGATCTGCAGCTGTACCAGTTGAATTAGGAGCTATATAAGTACCAGCATTAATGGTAAGTGTTTCAACACCACCACCGACTGCTGAGTAAACAGCATTAGTTGATCCTGCTGTTGTACAGACTTTTAATTCACCAGATCCGGTATTGAATATTAATTGCCCTAACACACCACTTCCAGGGTCTGCTCCAAGGTTTTCTATAGCTGCTGATTGCAGGTAGTTTTGATTTAACTGTAAATTGTTTACAAATTGTATTGCCATGTTATGTTAGTTTAAGTATGCCTTACCAGCAAATTGTGCTGTGTTGTTTATTGTTATATTGTTTTTGTCTACGTAATTTACCTGACTGTTCACCACTGTGTTAGATGTGTCTACTACTGACACTGATGGAAACTTATTTAGATTATGTTGTATTGTCCAAACTAAAGCAGGTTGGCCTTGATCAAATTCAAATGTTTTGTCAGGTGAAGATAAAGTAAATACTGCAAAGTCATAGAATTTATCTAAATCTAAAGTTCCATTACCTCCAATGTTTGCTAATACCAGTGTATATACATTACCGTTTACATTGTAAGATGTTATATTAAAATGACCAAATTTACTTATATCGTTTTGCTCACTAATTAGTATATCATTACCTACTAAGTACTCCATAAACTCTACAGTGTTCTGGTCAGAAGCATCAACGCTTGATATTTGCATTGTAGTTATAGCTGCTATATTGCTATCGTTTGCTGGTCCTGAGAATTGACCGCTAGCTGGAGGATTAGTTTGTGTAAACTTAAATACCATTTGGGCAGATATAGATATCTTACCTTTTATGTTGAGGTATTTAGCTACAGCTGCTGCTGTGAAGTTTCTGGTTAGTCTATTTGAAGACTCAGTTCCTACCCATGCATCTCCATCAGTTACCTCTAGGTCTCTAGGATATGAACTTATTCTAGCCATGTGTTAGTTTTTTAAGAGTATATTCTTATTTCTATTGAAGTTCCCGCTAGCATACCGTCTACATAACCACCACCGCCTGAGCTAAACTGATCGATATCTATAACTGTTGTGCTTGTTATTTTACCACCTAAATTAAGATCTCCTGTAGCATTTTCAAATATAACAACTTTATTTGCAGGAAGTGTTATACCGGATATTGTTACTTTGTATTTACCAGTTGTAGTTCTTGACCAAACAAAAGTTCCACCTGTTGTATTTTGTAATACAGTTGCAACTGGAGCTGCTGTTCCAGCTTGTAGCAATGCCGCTGTATAGACTGTGTAGCCTAGACTATATGAGTTTGCGAATGCAGCGATGCTAGATACACTGAAGTTTTTAGTTAAGTTTCTAGTCTTTCCACTTGTATCTGTGTAGAGTTGTGTACCTGGTACTAAATCAGCAGCCGCTGGTGTACCTATTGGATACGTTGATATGTTTGCCATAGTGTTTGTATTTGTATACTCTATATACTTACAGGTATAGCGATTTTTTTACAAGTGTGACAGTAGCCTGTTACTTATATACCTTATAAGGCTTATGTCACGTTTTAAAAGTATTATAAATAGGGAACCATAGCGTCCCTCTCCTACTTTTTTCCTTTATTTTCCCAGTAAAACGCCTTTTTTTTCACCGGGATGGGCCTTTTTTAGTGCTTTTTCCTGAAATCGTTTACCTTTTTAGTTTATTCCACATAACCTCATCTTTTTCGATACTTAATACAATTGTTACTGGATAATAAATACGTAACCAATTAATAATAAACATTTATACTATGTCAAAAGAAAAACTTACCCAAACAATCGGATTATCAATCGCCCTCGGATTTATCTTACCATGTCTAACACTCATTTCAATCCACGTCATTAGTAATATTCACTAATATGACACTATGTCATGACAATAAGTCACTGAATACTAAGTAGTAAGTAGTATATGACAATATGTCTCGTGTATGACACAATGACACTTCGACCAATACATTACTAACAATTACACCAACTAAATAATTCTACACCTTTTCGATACTTAATACAGTATTAAATGGATAATAATAATGTAACAAAATAATAATCAAATAAATAAACTATGTCAAAATTAAATTCAAAAAGATTCGTCATCAGACAGTCACTCATCGGAAAAAATCAAATCATTGAAGTAACTT
>Ga0181380_1000494_pt1 | contig 17604 bp, 22 predicted proteins | sample 3SPOviralmetaG_FD_130116 | JGI IMG/M metagenome (GOLD analysis project Ga0181380, IMG submission 130116) | Marine viral communities from the oligotrophic San Pedro Time Series (SPOT) site, San Pedro Channel, CA, USA - 3 SPOT_SRF_2009-08-19 | ecosystem: Environmental > Aquatic > Marine > Strait... | reverse complement strand
TGCGCTAGACCGATAGTTTCACCTGTTTGAAACTCGGCTAATCCAGTGGCTACATTACTGTCATTAAAGACTGTTCGTATTGGTTTTTTGTCTGCCATAATTCTCTCTCTTATCTATTTATTAGAATTGAAATAGTGTGATATTACTATCTGCTAGATTACTCCCATCGGCTAATTTAAATGTTTTTGAACCTGTAAATACAAACTTTTCATCTACTGTTGCGTTAAAGTTAAAGTTTGCGTTAGCTGTTGATAAACCACCTGCGTTTGAAAAAAAAGGTACAACAGTAGCTGTTTGTTCCGCACCACCTGATCCAGTCACTGCGACTGCGATTTTATTAGTACCCGCTTTAGAACCTTCTGGTAGAGTTGCACCAGTTGCCGCAATTGCAATAGCGCCAGTTCCATCAGATGAGATAGTTGCTCCAGCCAAATCAATAGAGTTAGAAGATAAGTAAATATCTCTCCATCTTTTTGAAGTGCTACCTAAATCTCTTGTATTAGTAGTATCTGGTAATATGTCTTGGTCAACTGCTGATAAATCAATTGAACCAGAAGAAGATACACTATGAATAGTATTACCTATTCTAATATGTAAAGTATTAGCACTAGTATTATGTGCTATTTCACCATTCTCTAAATTTGAAGTTGTAGGTGTTCCGTTTACTTGTTTTAATTTAATTTTTAATGCCATTAATTACCGTCCACTTGGTCTGTAAATTCTAATTTTTGTGTTGTACTATTATATGCCAAAAATTTACCATTACCAAGTGAGCTTGTATCAACGTCATCTAAATTCAAAAGTCGTACTTCACCACCACCACCAATTGAAGCCATTTGCATAGTAACTAATTTTCTAAATTGAGTAAACTCTCTTTGTAGTTTTTCTAAATCGCTTAATTGTGGTTGTTCGTCTAATTGTTCAGGTTTCTTAATGAGACCTGACATTGCCTGCGCTATTGAATTGACATCTGTTTGTTCAACTCTTGGCTCAGGTCTTGTTTTTTTATTGAAATAATTTACAGGTTTAATCTCTACTTGTTCAACTTGTTCTACTACTGGCGATCCTGTAAACACTTCTTTTGAAACAGTAACTGGTTTGTCGTCTTCTTCTATTTCAGGTTGCTCTTTAGGTTTATCCTGTATAGGAGTTTCTACATCATAAGCAACTTCAGCTGGATCAAATCCATCTTTTTCTTTTTCAATATTTTCTTGTAAAGCTGTTTCAAATTTATCTAGTCTATCAAAGAAACCTTTTAATGCATCAAGTTTAGTAGAATCACGTTTTGCTATAACAACGTGTTCTCTCTTTGCTTCTGTAATTGTACCAAAAAAACTTGAAAGATCATTTTGATTTACATTAACTCTAGGTGTAAATCTTACTTTTTCTTCTTCAATTTTCTTTTTTTCTTTGGCTACAGAACTAAAAAATTCTGATAACTCATTCATTACGGTTTAGTTGCTCTTGGATTAACTGTTACTATTCCGCTGTGTACAACTTCGATAGTAGAATCTGAAAGTGTAATCATTACATCATAAACATATCTACCAGAACTAATTGCTTTTGTTTGAACGTCTGTTAGTGATAACTTATAGATACCTGAAGTCGCTGTGACTATCGCTGTTGTAAATTCAGCAGTTAATGTGGAAGATTCATATGACGGTCTCATTTGTGCTCTAAATGTAAGGCCACTAATATCATATGCTGTAGATCCATCTGTGGTTACAGTTAAATTTTTACTAAAATCTGTACCTTGATCTATAACTAAATTAATTGATGTATTTTGTGTGACTGCCATTTAATCTCCCTTAACGTATATTTATAAGTTTAATTTAACTAAAAATTAGATGAATTTATAGTGAAAGAAGATAATATATTTTTTTCTATAGCTCTCAAATTGACGTGAATAAATCTAAATGGTTCAATTCCATGGTCAACCATATAAGCGTGTGACATATACGCAGGAAACAACATTAAAGTACCAGGTAAAACACTATAATTGACTAAATCATTTGCATTAGAAATTTTTGTACCATCTTTTTCTTTTAATTTAAGAGGCACGTGAGCTGTTCGTGGGTCCTGAAAAAAAGGTTTTGATGTACGTTCACTACATTTCAAAAAATAAAAACCTGATATATGATTATTACCATGTGTGTGAAACCAATGATGCCCTGCGCCATTATGCGAAAATTCTTGTACCCAACTCTCTGTATAAATTAGACTATAATTTTCCATGTCATAACCCATATCATCTAAAACCCAACGTGATTTTTTAGCAACATAGTCATGGAAAAATTTAAAGTTTGGATCTGGTTCTAATGGAAGACTATGATAAGTCATACCTATATCATTCTTATAACCTAATGTCTTCCTTTTTTTGTTAGTTTCTGCTTGATCGTCTCTTGCTTGTTCAATATAAGGATCAGATAAATTATCTAAATTATCTAACCATTCTACTTTATTTTCACTATAAATTGGTGACGCAAAATATTCTTGTTTATTCATTAATTCTCTTTATGACTATATCTATTTCTTCTAATACTTTCCAAGTGCTTTGATTATCCTCTGCGTGTATCATTGTTCCTATACCATCTTCACCAGGGTATATTGAAAGTATTTTATCTAAATTAATTACTAAAGGTTTTCCTAAATAAGGTTGTATGGGGCTACCCTCAAATACACTTCCATTTGTAAATGTCTTAAACTTACCTTTTGATTTTTTTACATCTAAAGGCTTTAAGTTATCTAAATTAACTTCAAACTTTTTTTCTTCTTTTTTATCTTTATTCATGTAACTCCTTATAATTTATATTTACGTTATATCTTTCCCTTGCATCCGTTTGTGTAATTGTTTGATGTTTTAATCTACCATAAATTATGACAGCTCTATTTTCTTTTTGTCTTATAAATGTTTTATCTTCAAACTCTACACCACCATTATTTTCATTTACAAAAAATAATAATGTCTCATAATCATCATTATCCATAATATCGTAATGTAACCCTAATCCTAGATTTTCTTCAGTTTGTATAAACATATTAGCTTTAGCTCTTATGACTTCAAATCCTTTTACTTGGGTACCTTTTATTTCTTTAAGTCGTTTCATTAATACATCTACATAATCAATATCAGCTTCAAAACGATACTTACCTTGCATTATCATATTGTGAGTAAAAGCATGATATTCTTTTTCTTGTATTGGATTATGAGGTATTTTAGCTGGTGTTTTATACCAAGGAAATTTATCGCTAGACAAAGACAAATTAAATTTATCCCAGTCATATAATGGTAAAAAATTATCTATTACTTCAAATTGTTTCATTTTATCTCCAGCTTATATTCTTCTTTACCAAATTCACCTCTCACAAATAAGTTAAAAGCAATTGAATAACGACTTTCATTACTTTTATTTTGTTCAACACTATGCTCTAAATGTGACGGAAAAATAACTATTGTTCCTTCATTTAAATCTATAACATATTTCTCAGTCGTAATATGATTGTTTTCGTTATATTCAATTCGTATTGAGTTATGAAATATATTAGTATATATACTTCCTTTATGAAACGCTATATCGCCAGATTTTTTTGGTAATATAGGATAATAAACTCCACTTAATAATGAACTTCCATGATAGTGTATTTGTGAAAATTCATTTGGTCCATGGATATTAACCCAAGAATTTTGTAAATAAAATTTTGCGTTATCTTTAATATTTAAATATTTTCTTACAAAATATTCACAGTGAGTTTCAATTTCACTTTTTAATTCAGGCATACTATTTAAAATATAACGGTCGCATGATATGTCACTATTATTAATATGTGTTCTTTCATAGTCTAAACTTTTTATTAAGACTTTCCACTTTTCTCTAACAGGTATCTCTCCCTCATAAACTGGTATAGGCCAAAGATTATGTGCTTTAAATTGAGCCATTATTCATACCACACATTAAAAGAAATTGATATACGTTTTTCTGTTTTATTTTGATTAGGATTAACCATATGTTGTAACCATGATGGAAATATTAGAAGCTCATTTGACTTTGCTTCTACAAACCAATTCATTGCAGTGTGAATAGTAAAATCTTTAAAGTTTTTAGGACTCCAATATGCTTCAGCAATTTCATTTGTTATAAATCTAATATCACCACAATTACTTGGTGTTTGAATATAAAAAACACCTGATAATATTGATTCAGGGTGAGCATGAGGTCTATTAAAATCTTTATAGCCGTTTATATTAACCCACATACTATTAATTACTAATTTTCTATTAGTGAGTAACCCTAACTGATTAGCATAAAGTTTAGAATGTATGTTTATATTATCAACTAATGGTTTTATTACTTCAATAGATAAATCTAAATCGTTTGATTGATAACCACCAAGGTTAGATACTTCTCTACCCGTTTCATTTTTTTTACACCATAAAGAAAAATCTGTTAATTGAGGTATGTTACAATCTAATTGTTTTTTGTAAACACTAATTTTAAAAATATCTTCTATCATACTTTGGTATGTATATTTTGTTTTAAATATTGTAATAGTTTAGGTTTATCTTTACAAATAATATTCCATTTATTAACTTCTTTTTCTCTTAATGCTATTTGTAAATTAGTTACTTCTGGATCTTTTGGTTTATTTTTAAAAACATCATATCCAAAATATCTTAATCCAACACCTACACAATGATGACCACTATCTGATTTAAACCATTCATAATCACTCATTTTTGTTAATAAATCTGCTTTGATACTATCATCACCTAATCTATTATCATAAAAAGATTTATTAGATACATCTTTCCAATATTTTGTATCGTCTCTATGTGATAATGCATAATGTAAAGAAACAAATTCTGTAAATTCATCAAAAAATCTACAACACTCTACATTGAAATTATCTCTATCCCATTGACTTATAGTATCTTCATCACCTCTTTTCATTACTGTAATAAGATTAATTAAAAATTCATGTACACTTAATAAACCATTTGATTCTAAAGGCTCAATAAAGCCAGCAGATAAACCAATCGCACAAACATTTTTTACAAACAATTTATCATGTCTACCAACTCTCATCTTAATACATTTAAATTGACTTTTAGAATAGTCAGTGCCTTTACTATCTAAATGTCTTTTAAATTCCTCAAGAGCTTCAACGTCTGTTACGTATTTGTCTGAATAAACATATCCAGTCCCTATTCTTTCCCAACTAGGTATATTCCACACCCAGCCATTTTCTATTGCAGTACAATTAGTGTATGGCACCAACTCTTTTTCTTTATCTTTATATGGTACTCTTGTTGCCCAAGCTTTATTATTTGGTAATAAGTGTGAATAACTATTAAACTTTTCTTTTAAAGCATTACCTAATAGTACAGATTTAAAACCAGTACAATCTATAAAAAGGTCTGCTGTATATCTTTCATTTAAAGATTTTATACCATTCTCATCTTGTTCAATACTAACAATATCATCTAGTATATGTTTAACACCTCTAGGTTTACAATATTGTTCTTTTAACCACAATCCAAATTTTGTAGCGTCAAAGTGATAAGCAACATCATTCTTAAAATTAAAAGTGTCTAACTCTTTATTTTCGTTTTTAAATAATACGTTATTATTTACTAATGCCATATTTTGATATAAACTATCAGCATAATTAGTAATAGGTGTATCAGGGTTTAAATATTTTTTTAAAAACCATAATTGTTTTGATCCTATTTTATTATTTTCTACTACACTTCCAAATGGATAGTGAAAACCTCCATCACCTTTTTTATAAAAGTTTTCAAAACGAATACTTAATTTATAACTAGCATCTGTATGTGGCATAAAGTCTTCATCTTTTATATCTAACAAGTCTAACCACTCATTGATATAACCTAATGTGCTTTCGCCAACACCAACTGTAGGAATATTTGGTGATTCAACAACAGTGATTTCTTTATTTGGAAATTGAGATATTAAAGTAGCAGCAGCCATCCAACCTGCACTACCTCCACCTAGTATTGTAATTTTATTTGTTTTCATTAACTTCTTTGTCCCACTCATTATTACCTCTAGGAACTGCATAATAAAAATGAGTTAGTGTAAAACGACCCCAACCCATTTCTTCTGGTACTTTTTCTGTAAAATTAATTGGAGTAACTTCATGTAAATAAGAACAAGGAAATAATACCATTCTATTATTTTTTAATTTAATTTCAATATCTGGTTCATTTAATATAAAATCACCACCAGTAAATTTTCTAGGTTCTCTTACCATCCAAATTAAACAGGTAAAAGAAAAAGTATCGTGGTGTGGTTTGTAGTAATCTTTATTTTCATAATAAGATACCAAACTACTATCCGCATTGGTAGATTGAAAACTACGATTATATGGAGCAAAATCATATAATAGACTATGAAACTCTTTAGACCGTTGTTTGTATTGAGTATTTAATATAGGAGAAAGATTTTGATCAGTATAAAATTGATTTATATACCATCTATAACTTCTACCTCTTGCCTCACCTGTTCTTCCATCTCTGGCAACAATTGTATTTTCAGCACGATCTATATTTCCTCTAGGTGATGCACATAAAAAATCTAACTCTTTCCATACAGCTTTTTCTTCACCAGGGTTATACCAATTATCAACTACAATAAAAGGATATACTGGATTACTTTTATGGACTGTTACTTTCCAATCATTATCAATACCATTAACCAACATAATTTAATATATAATTTTTCTATGAGTATCTTTCTTTGTATCGTAAGGTGTTAAAGGTTCTAATTTTTTTTCTTCTTTTGGGCCATCATCATTTTTTTCTATAGCTTTTTTACTTCTCATTGAACCTGGCATACCTAACAAGGGTCTACCATCAAAAGGTATATCGTATTGTCCGCCTTTTTCATTATAATGTAAAAATACTTGTGCGTGATTATTTCCCCAAAGTGGTTCTCTCCAATGTTCTAATTCACAACCACGATATATTATCATATCGCCTGGTTTCATATGAACTGGTATTTCCTTACCATTTGGTTCTTTAATCCACATAGCCCAATCCCAATCAGGATACGTACTTGCGTCAACGTTTGAATTATCATAACCTAAACATAGTGTTGTAGATATTTCACAGCTTGGTCTATCACTATGTCTTTTTAATTCTGTTCCTAGTGTGTATAATCTATGATATGTATATGTTGGAACTAAATCTCTACCTGTAAGAGTTTGTACTTGTTCTAAAGATAAACTTAATAAAGTATCAAAGATAGGATCACCATATTTACTAAAATCACCAGGAGCTTGTTGATCAGTAAATGTTCCGTGTAAATCTGTATCTGTTTTTATACCCTTTTCTTCATACCAATTTAATCTAGCAGTTTCTAATTGTACATGATGATAGAATAAATTACACATATTTTGATCTATGAATTTTTCTATTTTAACCCATCTATGTTCTTCAAAAAATTTAGCGGCAGGGTGAACAACACTAGCATTCATGCCAGGGTTTCCTCTAAATTTTTTTTCTGCGTCTTTCTTTTGCTCGTCAGTTAGCTCGTCCCAATTGTGTATGTACTTTTTCATTATACTCATTTTTTATGCTCCTTTAATTCTATTTAGACTTACTTAAAAGGTTGGCCTAATGACCATAAGACCATAGAATATCTTGTTCCTCTAGTTATTGGTGTTACTTGATGATATATGTATGACGGAAATACAATAATAGAACCTTGTGGTCTTATTTCTGTACATTCGTGGAATCTTTTACCACCTGCATGTGGACCAAAATCAAATTTTAAATTACCACCATCATAATCTTCTGGTTTATTTAAATTAATAGTTATGGATAGTTTACGCACTTTACCTATCATATTAGGATTACTTGTATAACTTGTGAGTGCACTACCATCTGGCTTTGTTGGACTTACACCAGGAATATGTCTTTTGTATTTACCATAATGACAACTATTTCCATCAGCGTGCCAACCATAAAAACCACCCTTATGATATTTTGTAAATTGGAAACTTTCACTAAAATCCCAATCATAATTCCAACCAGCTGATACATTTGCTGTTCTTAAAAATGGGTGTACTAAATCATATAACCATCTATCGTCAAACCAAGCTACTTCACTATCTCTAATGTAACGATTTTTTTCAACTTCTTTACCCTCTACACCTATTTCATCTTTCATTTCATCTACGGTTTTTTCACCTTGTGGTGTGACATTCTCATTCATCTTTAACATGGCTTGTTTATGATTATTACCAAATGTGGTAGCTTCTGTACTTTTACCTGCCTTTTTATTTTCACTAATTCTTTTATCACCCATGTCAATAATTTTTTGACATTGATCAGTTGTTAAAGCTTCTTTAAAATAGTAGTACGTATTTTTCACTTGCATTACTTATCTCCTTCTCTAGGTCTTACAACAAAATTACCTGATACGCTTACACGTTCTTTATCAACCCAATAAGATGGTACATAATGTTTTAATTCAGCTGGAAAAATCATTAATAAATTTTTATAAGGTTTTACAGGATACTCATTTCCCATCAATGGAGTTATTGGTTCACCATACGAAAAATGTAATTGTCCTGCTCTTTGTGTATTACTATCAGCTTGTACTTCAAATATTTCATGTGGTACGTCACAAAATAAAACAAAAGACAATTCACCATCATGTGTATGAGGTGGATTAAAATCGTGTTTTTGAGAAAAGTTTATCCATAAACTAGATAGTTTCATAATACCTGGTTGTTGTCTTTTATCAGTAGTTGCTCTAAATAATGGATATTGATGTTGTGCAACACTCATTAATTGGTTAATCATGTTTATGTTTGGTCCATACATTTCATATAAACCATTAAAAAATCTTTCAACATAATTTAATAGATATTTTTCTACTTTATTTTGGTATTCTTCTTTAAAATGATATGATCGGCCATATTTTAAATTACCGGCAAGTCTTGGATTCCAGTCATCATCTTCCATGTTTAATTTACGTCCTTCCTCCAACATTTCATTAGTAAAATTTTCATCTACTTCTGTTTGAAAAATTGGTGGACCAAAAGGATATAATATTTTATCACCAGTTTCAGTGGTAAAATTACTAACATTTGTTTTAAAACTATTTTCTTTTATCATATTAAATATACTCCATATTATTCTTATTTATAGAGTGTATAAAAAAGGGTATTGTAAGTCTATTCTCATCTAAATTAGATGGTCCATGATTAGTATTTGCGTCATAACATATCATACTATTAAATTTATTTGACACTATAATAGACTCATTATTATCATCATCATATATTGATGTACCAGTTTTTATATCATTACCCTCATTTAAATATACAACACCTGCTATCTCAACAACATCATCTTTGTGTATTGTTAAATTTTTTTCTTTTTTTATAGGTGTATTTTTGTGAAAATAAGCAGTTGCGAAAAAATCTATTTCATTTGTATTAGAGAAATAAAAAGACATGGCTTTATGTATAATAAATCTAAACAAATCAACATTTAAGTAATATAAGTTATCTGTTCTTAAACCAGACCAACCATGTCCTTCTTCATTTAATTTTGGGGGATAAAATTTGTATTCTTTAGATAAATTTACAACGTTCTGAGGATTCTCAAAAACATTATCTACTATTACGGTATGATACTTTTTCATTTTATAATCACAAAATATAATATAACTTAATTGTTTTTTTTAGAAACTTACTATAACTATACCTTTACCACCTGCGCCTTGTAGATAACCTGCTGGAGCACCACCAAAAGTTCCTTGGTTACTTGCATAGTGAGCACCACCTCCACCACCACCTTTATTTGCTTGACCGTCTTGTGCGTTTGTTGCTGAAGCAGGTCCTGGAGCTCCACCTGCGTTTCCTCCACCACCTTGACCACCTTGGCCTTCTAATCCACTTGGTTGAGCGTGTTGAGACCCACCGCCACCACCAGCGTAGTAAACTGAAGTAGTACCATCTGCGATTGTGTAAGCTTTACCTATACCACCATCACCACCATTTTTGTCACTTGATGTTTGACCAGCGGCACCTGCACCACCTCCACCACCACCAGCTCTACAACTACTAGAACCAGTAGCATTTCCTCCAGCATTACCAAATCCGTAAGCGCCAGAATCTCCTGATTGAGTAGGTTGAGTAGCAGCACCACCAGTGTTTGGAGATGGATTGTATCCAGCACCACCACCTGATCCACCAGCAGAAGCTGTACCTGGACCATTAGATGATGATACAGCACTACCACCACTAGCACCATGTCCACCACCTTTGGCAGTTAATGTACCAAAGACTGAATCTTGTCCAGTCATTTGAGGATATAGAGGCGCACTACCTTCTGGTGATGTTCCACCAGTTCCTACTGTTACTGAAATTGTACTTCCTGGAGATACTGTAAAACCAGGTCTATAAATTAATCCACCAGCGCCACCACCACCAGCGTGTTGGTAACCACCGTGTCCACCACCAGCAACAACTAACACATCAACTGCTGTTAAACCTGATGGTACTGAGAAAGTACCAGATGTAGTAAATGATGTTGCTTGTGGAGCATTAACTGTTACAGAAAATGCTCTGCTACTTGTATTTGACGCAGCATCAGCAGCTCTTAAAACAAAATTAGATGTAGTATTAGATGACTGTGCAGTAGCAGTACCTGTTAATCTGAATTTAGAAACACCATTTTCGTTTACTGTAGAAGCTGTTAATCCTGCTGGAAGAGAACCTGATTGTACTTCAAATGTAACATTACCAGCTGATTCAGGATCAAAGGCTGATACAGAAATTGTATCACCAGCTACAGTACGTCCACCATTAAATAATGAAGCAAGTGAACCTGCACTTGTATTAAATGTTGGTGATTGATCTATATTAATTTGATTTTCTAAAACTGCTGTTAATCCTTCAGCTGAATTAACTGAAACATCATAAGGTTCACCTGAACCTGGTAAACTTGATTTAGCAACAACACCTGTAATTTGTGTGGCACTATTGACAGTAACTGAATCAAAAGCAATATTTGATCCACCATTGTTTATAAGTTTAGCACTACCACCTGTTAGATTTGTTCCTGTAATGACAAAAGTATGATTACCTGTTCCATCACCTGATACGACAGATGTTGGTGAAACAGCAGTAACAGTAGGCACACCTAAAGTAACATTAGATTTTTTAACTTTTTTAAGGGTACTAGCACTAGCATCAAATATAAGTAAAAAATCGTTATCATTAGCTGATTCAGCTAATTCGTTGAAACCAGTTATTGATGTTACGTCTAAATGTTCTTCACTTACTATATCATCTGGTAAACTAGCTACACCTGTCTTTGTTACTTTTGTTAGTGCCATTTTTTCCCTTATTAGTCTTCTTTTACTTCATTTATATTTTTAATTTTATTTGCTAATCTATTCACAAATTCATCAAGGTAATCTAAATCAGCAGAGAAACCAACGTGTGGTATTCTAATCTTCTCACCGTTTTCATCAGTTGATTGTCTAAAACCTTGAATACTTTGACCTATTCGTTCATCTTTAGTCAACTGTCCCCATATAGAGTCTTCAATTTTTTTCATTGGTATTTCTACCAATTGAAATCTTGTTTTCAATTCTTCTGCGAACATACCACAAGGTACTTGATCTCTTTGTCGCAGTAAATCAATAATTTCTTTAACTAATAGTTTATCACTATCTGTTATATTACCATAATCATAAAGTCCTTCAATAGCTTCTCCAGTCATATTTGAAGCCATCTTACCTTCAGTGCCCCTATTAGGTTCTTTTACACCATATTTTTTTTCTTCTTCAGCCATTTTCATTTTCTCCTATAAAATAATTTAACTATATTAGTATTTAGACGTTTTAATATTATACGTTTACTATTACTATACCTTTTCCACCAGCTCCACCTGTTCTAGTTCCTGTATCTGAGCCAGCGCCACCACCACCGCCTCCTCTATTTGCAGTACCAGCGCAACCATTTACTCCAGAACCTGGAGAGTAAGCACCTCTTCCGCCACCATAACCAACACCTGTTTGAGCAGATTGATCAGAGAAGTTTACTCCTCCTCCACCACCGCCACCAGCGTAGTTTACAGATCCACCTGAAATTGTATACGTTTTACCTATACCTCCACCGCCACCTGTACCTGGACCTGTTGGAGTAGGATTATTATTATTTGTGAAACCTTTTCCACCAGCTCCACCTCCACCAGAACCTTCTGATGATCCTTGATCTGCACCTGGGAATCCAAATCCATATGCGCCAGAGTTTCCTGGTTGAGTAGGTTGAACAGCAGTACCAGCTTGTGCTGGGTTTTGTGCATAACCTGAACTACCACCTGAACCTCCAGGTCTACCTGCGCCTTGAGATTGAGATGCGGCACCATGTCCTCCTCCACCTCCACCTTTAGCAGTTAAACCTCCAGCTGGTGATATTCCTGGATCTGATGGTAATCCAAATACTGAATCTTGTCCATCTGTTCCCTCATTTTGACCTGTTCCTCCACCACCACCACAACCAACTGTGACAGTTAATGTTCCTGCAGTTACTGGATAATTCGGGAAGTAAATTAGACCACCAGCACCACCACCGCCTCCTCGACCTGTAGGAGCGTTGGCACCACCGCCGCCGCCTCCACCAGCGATAAGTAATACGTCAACATCTGATAAACCTGATGGAACTGTAAATGTTCCTGTAGATGTAAATGTTTGAACTCCACCATTTATAACAGTAATACTAAATGCACGTGAAGTTGTGTTTGAAGCTGCGTCAACAGCTCTTAATACAAAGTTGTTTGTTGTATCACCACTAACTGCTGATGCAGTACCTGTTATTTTAAATTTTGATACGCCATTTTCATGCACTGTTGAAGATGACATTCCTGCTGGAATAGAACCTGATTGTATTTCAAAAGAAACGTTACCAGCTGACTCAGGATCACTTGCCACAACTGTAAATGTAGATGATGTACTTTCCATTATTCCACCTAAAGAACCTGCAGCCGTAACATATACTGGTGATTGATCTATATTAATTTGATTTGCCAAAGTAGAAGTTAGTCCTGTTGCTGCTGTTACTTTAACATCATATGGCTCTCCTGAACCTGGTAAACTTGATTTAGCAATAACACCTGTAATTTTTATATCACTATTAACAGTAATAGAAGAAAAAGCAACCGCTACACCCGAGTTATTTACTAAATTTGCCGAAGCTCCAGTATAACCTGATCCATTAATTATAAAAGTATGATTACCTGTACCATCTCCAGATAATACGTTAGTGGGTGTTACGCTAGTTATATTAGGAAAGTTTAAAAGATTTGTTTGAGATATTTTTTTAAGAGCACCTGCAGAGGCGTCATAAACTATTACTTGGTCTGTTGTAGCAGCACCCGCATTAAGCGTATCTAATCCTGTAACTATACTATTGTCTAAATTTGATTGTCTTATTTTTGTTGCCATATCTTTATTTATCTAAGCTGGTAGCTCCCTTACATCAATTCTATCTGACGCAGCCGGCGCTGTCCCAAAAGTTAATGTTGTTCCTGAAATTGTATAATCTGTTGTAGGTCTTTGAACTAAACCGTTAATTGTAACTATTGTATTAGCGACAGCTACACCATTTGTAACTGTAAATGTTGCAGTAGAACCATCACCAGTACCTGTTCTACTTATACTAGCTTTTACAATATTACTAGTTTGAATTTTTTTAAGTGCTGTAGCACTTGTATCATATACTAAAAAGAAATCTCCTGTATTTGCTCGTTCAGCTAATTCTGTTTGAGCTGTAATAATACCTGTATTTAAAAAGTTACCTACGTCTCTAGCTAGACCTAAAAATATGACAAATACGTTTGCGCCTGTAGTAGGTGCAGTTGAAAATACAATTGATGTTCCACCACCTGCTACACTATAACCACTTCCTGGCTCTTGGACTACACCAGCAACTGAAACTAATAATGAGTTTTCGCTACCTACAGTATAATTCAATGAAAATGTAGTTGTGGAACTATCAGCAGTGAGTGACTGCTTTTCAAATGCTCCGTAACTTGGTTCTCTTCCTATATATGCCATTTAATTACTTTCTTAACTCCATCTTACTATTACTACACCTTTACCACCATTACCTTGGTTTATTCCTGCTGGTGCGTTAGCATAACTTTGTTGATTACCTGCGTAGTGAATACTACCACCACCACCACCTTTGTTGGCTTGACCATCTTGCGCATCTATTGCGTTAGTAGGAGGAGCACCATTTGCTCCTTTTGGACCATAGCCTGCATTTCCACCACCACCTTGACCACCTTGGCCACCTGTAGATGGATTAGCGTGATTTGAACCACCACCTCCACCAGCATAATAAACTGGACTTGTTCCGTCAGCAATAGTATAAGCTTTACCTACACCACCATTACCACCAGATGCAGCTGGAGAAGGTTGACCACCACCACCAGCGCCACCACCGCCGCCGCCTCCTCGTTGACCACCTGATCCTGTAGCATTTCCACCACCAGTACCAAAACCATAAGCTCCACTATCACCTGGTTGAGTTGATTGTTGTCCACCTGCTCCTGAAGCTGTTGGAGCATAACCAGCACCACCACCTGATCCACCAGCACTAGAAGTATCTGGTCCGTCCTGATGAGATGCAGCTTGTGGACCACTTTGACCAATTCCTCCACCTTTAGCAGTTAATACATCACCTGATGGTGATTTACCAGGATCACCTGGTGCACCTAAAACTGAATCTTGTCCCTGCATATTAGGGTAATTACTTGATGACCCACCTGATGGTGTTCCACCTGCACCTACTGTAACTGTTAAAGTTCCACCAGGAGTTACAGGATAGTTTGGTTGGAATATTAAACCACCTGCGCCACCTCCACCAGAGTGTTGGTAACCACCGTGTCCACCACCAGCAACTACTAATGCATCAATTTGTGATATACCAGTAGGTACAGCTAAAGTACCTGATGCATTAAATATTTTAAATGTTGGACCGTTTACTGTAATTGAATATGCACGTGAAGATGTATTAGAAGCCGCATCAACAGCTCTAATTGTAAAACTAAATGTAGTATTGTTTGATACTGATGTTGCTGCACCTGTTATTCTAAATTTTGATACACCATTTTCATTTACGGTTGAAGTTGCCATACCAGGAGGAATAGTACCTGATTGTAATTCAAAAGAAACGTTACCAGCTGACTCAGGATCAGTTGCAACTATATTATAAGTACCAGATACACCATCAGCTTGTGTACCTAAAGCACCAGCAGCTGTTGAAAAAACTGGTTGAGCGTTGATGTTAATTTGATTTTCTAAAGTTGATGTTAAATTTTCAGCAGAAGAAACTTTTACATCATAAGGTTCACCTGAATTTGGCATAGCTGATTTAGCAATAACACCTGTTATTTGTGTGGCACTATTTACTGTACTTGAACTAAAAGCTATTTCAGTTCCAGAAGCATTAATTATACTTGCTGTACAACCTGTAAGTTTTGTACCTGTAATAACAAAAGTATGATTACCTGTTCCATCACCTGTATTTACGTTAGTTGGTGATACTGCAGTTACTGTAGGTGCTTGTAAAATTAAATTTGATCTTTGAATTTTTTTAAGTGCTGTTGCACTTGCGTCATATATTAGAATTAAATCAGCATTATTAGCAACTTCAGATAATTCTGTTTTACCTGTAATTAAAGATGCGTTTGGTGTTACGTTTGATGATTTAATTTTTTTAATTGTACCAGCAGAAGCATCATAAATTAAATATTCATCTAGGTCATTTGCTGCTTCAGCTAATTCTGTTGCACCATTTATATCTAACTTTGCTGCTGTTACAGCAGCATTTTGTATTTTTGCTGTTGCTACAGAGTTATCACTTACTGTATTAAGTTGTAATTCATTATTTTGTCCAGGATTTAAAACATATATAGAAGCACCTGAAGTTGGAGCTGTTGAAAATGTAATTCTTTTAAATTCACTTGAACCATCGAAACCAGTTAAAAAAGCTTTACCTGAACCAAATTGTTGTCTAACGTTATCTATAAAAACTTGTATTTCATTTCCAGCACCATCTGGCATAACTTTTGTTAGGTCAAAAGTAGTTGTACTACCATCGCCTGTAAAAGTATCTTGCGTAAATAACCCTGTTATTGTATCTTTTGGTGGTGAACCTAAATATGCCATTTAATCCTCTATATTATACGTCTTCTAAAACTGTAATCGTTGCGTCAAGTGAAGCGGCTCTACTAGCCTCTACTCTTAATACATCAGCATTACTACCATCATTTTGTACTACTAATTTATTACCCGACATAACCTCTAGTGAGGAGCCAGCTGGTATAGTTGCATTCTTAACAATATACACATCATTAGTACCATCTTCGTTATCTAAAAAAACAGAAGCAGTGATACCAGCGGTATGTTTGTTTGCTAAAGTAATTCCGATAACAATAGCTTCTAATGCTGAACTACCTGCGCCTGCTGGAACTGTATAAACAGCGTCAGCTGAAGCACCAGTGCCTGTACCTACACTCGGTTTTGCGAATCTTTTGAAATCGTTTGCCATTTTGTTATCCTTTTATTTTACTATTTATAATCTATCCTAGTGCAACTGCCTGCGCAATCGCAAAGTTTGTTGTTGCTAAATTTATCGCTGTACCAGTAGAATCTACGAATGCTGTTGAAGTATCAATAACATTTGTTGAAGAATCTATGTCAATTCTACTACCCATAAGTGAGTGAGAACTACATTGATAATATAATATATTAGGTGTCGTTTCCGATACCACAATTTGTGTATAAGCGCCTGCTGATCCAGGTGACCCATTAGTTGTCACACCTGTTGAATATATTGTTGTTTTACCTGAGTCATAGTAAAATCTTAATGGGTGACCAGAATTTGTACCATCTGCCTGATCGAATCTATATGTATTACCCACTTTTAAATCTATAAATGGTGAAACTTTTTCATTTAAAGTATAACCATTACTTGAACCTGATCCGTGGTAAATATGAGAACTTGTCTTTGCTGCAACTTTTACAGTAAATTGTGTGTATGTGTTTGAACCATCAGCATTATGTAAGTGACCAAATGTATTGACTGCAAGGTCTCCACCTATTGAAGTGTTTACTTCATTAATAGCACCTACAACACTAGAGGCAGATGTTGAAAGTGTAGCAACATCACCAATATCTGTACTCGCTAAACTATTAAACGTGGTACGGAATGTATCAAGTGTATCTGTGGTTGCAACTGATCTTACTGCCATTTTACTTTCCTAGTTTCTCTATTATTAAAGTCTTAATTTCTCTTAATTCTGCTTTTAGATTATTTATTTCTTTACAAGCATTTCTTAACTCATCACTTTGTTTATTTCTTGCTCTATGTCGAGCCATATAAATTCTATATTCACTTGTAGAAGAATTAATTACTGCATTTGATCTTGTATCTCTAACTAAACTTTCATGTCCTTCTACTCTTAATTTTGCCATATTATACCGCCAATGCTATTCCTCTAAAGTCTTTTAATCTCGGTGCGTATGGTGACACCGTTCCTTTTAATACTATTTT
>Ga0181380_1000492_pt1 | contig 17670 bp, 42 predicted proteins | sample 3SPOviralmetaG_FD_130116 | JGI IMG/M metagenome (GOLD analysis project Ga0181380, IMG submission 130116) | Marine viral communities from the oligotrophic San Pedro Time Series (SPOT) site, San Pedro Channel, CA, USA - 3 SPOT_SRF_2009-08-19 | ecosystem: Environmental > Aquatic > Marine > Strait... | reverse complement strand
GTGGACCAAGAGTAAAGCCTGGAACATCTAAAGGCGATGCATATTGCGCCAGAAGCTATGGAATAAAAATGGGACTTCCTATTGGTAAAAGAAATGACCCTAATACACCAAATAATTTATCTCTATTTTTTTTCATTCTACTTGAAATAAATTTACCTCTTACTTTCATAACTTTTCTGGTTGTACATTTACCTCTTTTATTACACTTAGACAACGTGTAAGTTCCGTCTTTGTTTTTTTTAATTTGTTTAAAAGTTTCAGTTGCTTTTCCTCCTCTTTTTGAGCTATACTTACCTTTTATACGACTTACTGTATTGTCGTCAAGGCTTGTACTATAAATTTTACTTTTAAATTTTTCAGAACCTTTTCCGTTTTTTGACTTCATTTTCAAAGTAGACTTTGAAGTTATCTTCGCGCCAGGAACTTTTTTATTGCTTTCACCTTGAGTTACTTTTGCTCCCTTAGCATATACTATAGTCCCTTTACCTACATAATTTTTTGTTTTTCTTTTTGGATGTGTCATTATCTTACTCCTTTTATATTTTTAACAAATTGTTTTCCTTTTGCTCCTGCTTTCTTTTTCTTTCGAGCTGTAGCAGCAAGTTTTCTTTGAGATAATGCTTTGGCTTTAGCCATAGGCAAACAACGATCAGGGTTCTTCTTGTTTTTAGAAGTACCACAAGGGCCTTTTATCTTACCGTCTGTACCAATACGGACCCAATTCTCTTCCCGCCATTTTTTTAGTTCACCCATTAGTTTCTTTTAAACCTTCTTACCATTCTTCCCTTAATATATTTAGCTCTTAATCTTCCTATAACATTATTTCTTAATCTTCTGGTACGTGTTGTGCCTTTCTCTCCTCTTTGTCTAATGTTAGTTAATGTATGAGATCCATCTTTATTTTTTTTAATAAATTTTAGTTTTGACTTATAAGTGCCTTTTTGCCCTTTTTCTTTTATAACTTCTCGAGTCGAAGACATCTCATTATTTCCTGTCTTTAGAGATTTTTCAACAAGTTTATATTTATATTTACCTGTTTCGCCTTTTTCTTTTATTGACTCTTTAGATGTGCTTTTAACAGCAATGTAAGATTCTTTTTTTGCAGGCTTTTTTTTCTTTGTTTTTTTGGAAGTCATTATTTTTTCTTTTTACCTTTTGCGTAATTAGGATCTTTACAATATTTACTTGCTGCCATATTTGCATATGCAGACGGATATTTATCAAATGTTCTTTTTGCCCAGGAGATTCCTGCTGCACAAATTTTATTTCCTTTTGTCTTTTTAGCCATTACATTTTAGAATGTTTTCGAGTTAAACTATTTGCCATTTTACTACATCTGGCCTTAGATATTTTTCTTGTTTTATACTTGCCTTTTTCTCCTCTAACTTTATTTGTAGACATTGTACAACTACCGTCTTTATGCCTCGTTAATCTTGTGCCTTTGGATTTATATCTTCCTTTTTCTCCTTTTTGTTTATTTTGAGAATTCACAAAATCAATAGTATTGCCCTTATTTCTGGTTGATCGTATACTTCGTTTAGTAACACTTTTATATTTCCCCTTGTTTCCTTTTACTTTATTTGAAGATTTTTGAGTTGATACTACTGATATTTTAATTGGGTCTGGCATAATTATATAACTTTATATTTTGTTCTACCTGATTCTTTATATGCTTTTAAACATCTGTTTCTATTGTCTTCATCATTAACGTAAGATACATGTATCCAATTAGGATTCATGTCTGTACCAAACTCCCATATTAATTGATCAAAATTTAAATTATCTTTTATCCAATGATACATTTCTGCATTTGTTTTGTAGCCGTATACGTCATCAAGGTCCATTGCTTGTCCCTTCATATGCTGACTTGTTTTACTACTACCTCCAATCGCTTCATTTAAAGTCGGTGATCTAAACATGCTTGTAACTTTTATTGGTCCTCCTACAAATTTACGTAAAGGCTCAAATATTTTTTTAGCTGTTACTTGCATAGCTTCAACCTGTGTAGGATTAGGAGTATTATCTATTCCTTTTCTTTTTGCTGTATTAGAATGTATAGCTTCGGCATAAGTAATATGATCTGATATTTTTTCCATAAATGTAATTATAAATTAAACTTAAAAGTTTTTTATAAAAAAAGACGCATTTGTCCTGCGCCTTTAACTTGTTAATTAGCATGAAGAGCTTTTATTTATTTTTTTCTCTTCTTTCTTTATCTAATAAATACCATTTTTGTGCGGTATAACCAACACTTAAAACTAATAGTATTATTTTTAAAGCCATGTCAATATGTGAAAATGATAAGGCTACAGACGTTGCATTAAATGCGTATAATTTTATATCTGACATGTTAAATTCCATATTACCAAATTGCTATACATGCTTGATTTCTAATCGAAGCACTACTTCCATTGATTCGTAATTTTTTTACTTGCACAGGTAGGTAATTACCTACTTTAAAATTTTTAAATGTTACAGTGTTAGGAGATTGTACTGTTCCAGAAACAGTATCTACACACACATCTACATACTCATCTCCAACTGCAGCTACTGTAGCAGTAGATCCAATGTATAGTAAGCACCCTGCAGATGATTCTATTCTTTTTTCAAAGATTGGTCCGCCCTGAAATACTATATAAGTATCGTTTGGTGCATTTGTAAATATGTCTGCACTAAGCTCTAATATAGTAGAACTATCAACTGCTGTTACTGTAGCAATAGTTCCTGTAGCTGTATTATATACAATATCATGTACCACAACATTAGAAAAATCTGCACCCACATCGACAAGCTTGTCTGCGGTATTTGCTGTATTATTTCCTGTTAGTTGAGGTAAACCAGGATAAGGTATTGGTATTGAGTCCGCGGCTATGACTGGAAGTGCCAAGCCTGTGTTTACGGTAATTTTTGGGTATGCCATTTTTTTTAGTTTTGAGGGTTAAAAATTCTCTTTACTTTTTAAAAGGAAAAGCACGATTTAATGTGTCTCGCCTTTCGTTACATCCACAAGGTTTTCCTGTGGCTTTTGCAATCTTATTTACTACTGTTTTAATACCCGTAGCCTTGGTAAATTTTTCTATACTGTCGCCTAAGCCTCTTGATTTCATTTATTTAATTCATTACTGTTAGTATAATATGGGTCTTCTTCTCCGCCTGTACCATCCATATTCACTGGATCAGGCATATTTACTTCAGGAATAGATGAACCCGGCTTACAAAGACACTGTGATACTGGGCATTTATCTACGTTAAATATTAACTTAGATATTAGCCAGTTCCATTTACATTGAAATTTGCACCAGACATTTTGCATCCATATTCCTAACTTTACAAATAGTTTTCCCATAATTATTTTTTTGGTGGTGGCACGTTATCTATTCTTCTTGGCACATATGGTACATATTGAACCGTATTGGTCGCTATGATTGGTGCTTTTGGTTTAGATGTAGTTACCACTACTTTTTTTGGTTTTGGTTTTTTTTTTTGATTTAGTTTTATTCATTATATTAAATTTAAATGAAGGGTACTTGCACGCCTTGCGCGGCCCCCACTGACTTACCTAATTTAAGCGTTTCTCCAAGAATTCTTGTTGGGTTTAACCTCTTAAGATTTAAAAACTTAGGGTTCTTGGGTTTTTTCATGCTCATTTTTGGTTTCTTCATTTTGCAACCAAAATTATTTGCATAGTTCGCCATTTCTACTACTCCTTTTGAGTATTTCTTTTTATTCTTCATTACTGAAGAGGCTGCACTGCACGCGTCTTTAAACCCATTTTGTTTAGCCCAAGCGGTAAACTTGCCTTTATTCTTCTTTTTTATTTGAGGAAAAGGCTTTTTCATTACTTCTTGATTAAAGATGAAAGGTGTTTTGAAGTACCTTCATACTTCATCCCGTGATCTCCACCATACGCATGTCCGTATATTTTTTTAGACATAGCTTTAGATTCGTCTCTTCTACTTTTTAAGGATTGCTTGTGCTTTCCTTTGTGCTTGTTTCCTAAAGACTCATCAAGTCTTGCGTTGTATCCTTGTTTCATAATAATAAATTTTATACAAATATAATAATATTTTAAATGTTAATGGTGGGCATCTTTTTCCCAAGGCAAATCTCGGTCATTTGTATTGATTTGACTGTTTGGTATTACCTGAATTTGACTAAAAGGATCTGGCTTGTAATAATAATTATTATGATCAAACCTTAACTCTCCAGATTTCATTTGTCGTAAATGATCAAGTTCATGTTTTACGGCTTTACGTTTTAAAGCTTTAGACATGTTTTGTTCAATCTCAATTACACCATTTGGATTTATTGTTCCTAAAGTGTTTTTCCCAAGATTTTTTTCTACAACTTTATAATCACCTGTAGAATATTCTTTGCTAAAACCAAAAACTTCATTTATGTTTCGCAGTTTGAAAGACATAATTTATTTTTCTATAGGGCCTGGATACATAACACCCATCTCTTTTAGTGGTCCATACTTTTTACCTGTTTCCTTTCGGCGTTTCATCATTTTGTCATAAGCTTCTAACTGCTCAGGTGTTCTTTTAACCATCTTGTACTTACACTTTCTTACTCCTTTTCTGTTTGTTTTACAAACTTGAGTTCTTACTCTTTTTCTTTTTTTATCTTCCATATTTATTTATATTAAAAATTAATTTTTCCTTCTTTTCTTAACTGAGCAAGAGTTTTTCTTTTACCGCCTTTTGGATTTTTTACTTCTGGCTTCTTTTTTACTTTTTTCTTTTTTACTGGTGTCAGTCGAGGTTTTACAACTCCAGTAAGTTTAGGCTTTTTCATAGCCATTTTAGGTTTCTTAGCTGCCATCTTTGGTTTCTTAGCTGCCATCTTTGGTTTTTTGTTTTTGGTTATTTTTTTTTGAACTTCTTTTGGTAGTTTATCAAACCCAGCATTTAGCTTTGGCTTTTTCATAGCCATCTTTGGTTTGTTACTTAATTTAGTAATTCTTTTTTTTCTTTTAGCAATGCTTTTTTCTTTGCTTTGCTCATAATCATAATAATTATTAATTTTATTAATAGCGCTTTTTTGAGACCTTGAAAGTTTTACTTTGCTCGCGTCTTTTCTAATTTGATTATAACCATCTTTTCCTAATTCTTTTTTAAGCATGTTAACCAACTCCATACGTTTGGATGTTGTAAGATCTTTCTTTCTTGTTTTTCTTGCTACAGCTTTTTTGTTTCTTGCAATTCTTTTTTCTGTACTAAACAGTTTTGGTTTTTGAACCGCATTTAACATTTTAGGTTTTTTAGTCATCATAATATTATTATTATATTTACAACAAAGATAATAAAATTAAATCTACTATATTTTATGGACGTACCCGTAAGAAACACTACACGAATTCAACCCACCAATGATTATCTTAAATACTGGAAAGTAGTTAAGTATTGGGCGAAAAGGAAATACAACATATCTGTTGGTGACTTAGAGATGATGCTTTTTTTATATAGCGAACATCTGTTTAATAAAACTAAGTTTGAAGAATTTAACGAACTAATGTCTTGGGATAATAATCGTTTCTACAAGTTAATAAAAGATGGGTGGATACATAAGTGGCGAACCAAAAAGGGGAATCAAGCTGCTTTATATGAGCTTACATACAAGGCCAAACGTATGATAAACAACGTGTATGCAAAATTAAATGGTGAAGACTTTCCTGAAAACCCCGTTAATAACCCGGTTTTTAAGCATGATGTTAAATACAGAGATAAGGTTTATAGAGCGTACATGAAAAAAATAAATAACGAAGATCGTTTATAAGACTACAACTACATCTCTTTCTTCAATGATTGTATAAGTGTCATCATCTATAATCATCGAATGTCCTGCAGCTTTATCGAAAAAGATTATATCATCTTTTTTTACTGTATCTACATTTGTTCCAGGATTAAAAACTTTGGCCTTATGATATCTTAAAGAAGATACGTCGTCATTTGAAAGTAAAAGACCTGATTTAGTCTTATACTCCTCATTAACTTTTTTTATTATTATGTATTTATTTACAGCCTTCAAATTAATCTAAAATTTTCATTAATACTTTTTTTACGTGAATATAGACAGAGTTTGCTTGTCTAACTGTAACATCGCCATCGGTGAATAACTTAGAAGAAAACTTATCAGCTAATTTATCAGCTTTTAATTCTCTTTGATCAACTCTATAGTCTTCAAAAATTTCATTTTCAATTGCGTTTGGTGTATTTGCCATAATGTTTAATTTTAATTTATTGTTTGTTATCTTCTCTGTTTCCTACACGAGCGTGTGTTACTATAGCATTAGTGCTTAGTATTGTTGTTGCTACACTGCTGGCGTTTATTAAAGCGTTCTTAGTTACCTTCAATGGGTCTATCACTCCCATTTTAAACATATCTCCATAGTCTTCGTTTTTAACGTCATAGCCATAATTCTTTTTATCAAAACCATCTGCTGCTATTCGATTAATAATCTCTTCTTTGTTGACCCCAGCATTATCTAAGATTTGAAGTAATGGTTCTCTAAGTGCGTTAACAACAATTTTATATGCAGCAATTTCATCATGATGACCATCAGGGTTAATATGTGCTGGTAATCCTTTAAGTCTATTCACAGCATTCCATAAAGCTAAACCTCCTCCAGCAACAATACCTTCTTCTAATGCAGAACGTACTGCAAATACCGAGTCATCGACTCGGTCAAATTTTTCTTTCTGCTCTACGTCTGAATTTCCACCCACGTAAATACAACCGATGGCACCAGCTAAACTGGCTATACGCTCATCAATAAATTTTCTCTCTACCGGGTCAACAGTATTCTCTTGCTGTTCTCTAAGCTCAGATATTCTAATCTTCATAAATTCAGAAGGCTCCTCATTCTTAATTAAAACAGTACTTGTTTTTCCTACAATAATTTTATCTGCATGACCAAGGTCGGCTATACTTAAAGTAGATAGATCATCTCCTGTTTTCTCAGAAATGTATTTGCCCCCAAGAGTAACAGCTATGTCTTGCATAAGCTCATGCTTCTTGTAACCAAACGAAGGACACTGTATGCTGCAAAGCTTCAAACCGTTCCTTACAACATTAGCTGCAAGTGTATTTACGACGTTAATTCCACAGTCAGCAATGATAAGTAACGTCTCATTATTTTGAATAATGGGTTTTAATACTGATTCGATTTGAAGTATATTGCTTATCTCTTGATCACAGACCAAAACTTTTACATTCTCCAGCACACACTCGTCCTTCTTGTGGTTATTTATAAATAAATTAGAAGTATAACCTCTGTCTATTTTGATACCGTTTGTTACCTCAGCAAATGTCTCATGGTTTTGAGAACGCTCAACGGTTACTATACCGTCGTTACCAACTTGCTTGTAAGCATCATGTATTATTTTACCTATCTCCGAGTCATTGTTAGCTGAAATAGTAGCAACATCTAATAAACTATTCTTGCTTATTTTTTTTGAATGCTTCTCTAAATCTTTTACAATTGATTTAATATGTTTTTTTATATAATGTATAACTAAAGTCATGTTATTAAAAGCATCCGTAAACTCTTCACCTGCATTTACAAAAGCTTCTGCTAAAACAATTGCAGTAGTAGTTCCATCACCAGCAGAATTAGCTGTGCGATTGGCTGCTTCTTTCATCATTTGTATAGCTAAGTTTTCGACTGGGTCGTCTAAGAAAATACTACGGGCTACAGTAACTCCGTCTTTGGTAACGGTCATCCCGCGCAAGTGGTCAGCCGATTCTATTATGACTGTCTTACCGCGTGGGCCTAATGTACTTTTAACTGCGTTTGAAATTTTTGATATTCCGGAAATTAGTTTAGATCTGCCCTCTTCATTAAAATGCAAATCTTTTGGTATATAACCTTGCTGACTCATTATATTAGATTTTATTATTTATGTAAATGTAAAGCTAATTTTTTAATTACGCAAATATAAAACGATGACGAGAATGACGACCTGCTTTGCTATATTTTGCTATATATATATTTCTACTTTTTATTTATTTATATATACTATTATTTTACTTTTAAGTCGTCATTGTCGTCATTAAAAATATAAAGAACTGAAAATCAGTAATTTAAATGGTGACGACTTTAAAAATAAATCGTCATTGGTATGACGAAGTTCGTACATTTATTAAAAAAAAAAGAGTTTCACAATGGAAACTCCTTTTCTACTCAAATCAAAAACAAAACAAATAGGGTTCTTAAATATCTTAATACTCTAATTGGTTGAAGCCTTTCTTGTCTTCAGCAAGCTGTATAGCTTCAGCAATTTGATTTATTTTTCTATCATTCATAATTGACCTCTTTATAGAAGCTGCTCTGGCTATTCCAGATTCTCCATCAGGACGGTCATTAATTAATCTACCATTCTTTATGTAAAGTCCATCTACATAATTGTTGGTACTTGGATCTTTGTATAGTTGCTTGTAGGCCATAACTTATATTTTTACCAAAGATAATAAAAATTTTTTAGATACTAAGGGGTTGAGGATAATAGCCTGAAATACGTTCGTGCCCCGCTAAAAAAAAAGTCAAAAATAAAAACAAAAAAACAAATCAAAAAATAATTTTGGCCGCAACTTTTCAGCTTTTTTCTGTGGACCGCTCGACCGCCCGCGCTCTTGCGTCACGTGGACCCGCCCGCGGTTCGTTTGTCGGTTCGTTCCGCGGTTCGTTGGCCTTCGGTTCGAACCAGGCCCGCCCCGTCCCCCGTTTATTATTGTAAGAGATAAACAAGCGTCCCGCTTTATACCCCGCCGACATCATTTTAAACTAAACAAAACATATATTTTTTTGCTGTTGTAAGTCATTGACTATCAGCCAACTAAAAGAAAACTTTTAATGTAAGTAAATATTTATTAAAATATATTTGGAAATAACATATATTATGCACTATCTTTACACAAAATATAAACTTAAATTAAACATTAAATGCAAATTTCAAAAACATTACTAAGAAGAGAAATCGAAACTACAAAATATATAATCGAGCAGTACAACGAAGAATCTCAAAAGTTCCCACAGATTGCACACCACAACAACAAGCAAGTGCTAAAGATGGAAGGAAAAATAGAAGCTTACGAATCACTACTAAGAAACTTCTAATAACAAAAAAACAAAAACAAATGAAAGAATTATCTAAATACAAATTAAATAAAATATCTAAAAACTTAGACAAGTTTTTCAACATGGCGGACCGCGACCAAATCAAAGAGGGGCGCGCCTGGTACACTACGGCCAATAAAATTGTATTAGATATCGCGACACGCTACGACATTGACCCTTACAAAGTGGCATCTGTAATGAGCGCTTTGAGTCCGCGTAACAAGTGGGCGCAAAACATCATAGACACAGAAAAAGTTTGTGACGCCTGGCGTAATGGCGTACGCGCTGAAGACATCAAAGTTTGCACCTTTCACACAAATAAATTTAAAGCTTTTGCCATATTAGATGACAAAGTAAGCATCACGGATAAAAGTTTGAAGACGTTTAATTTTGTGCGAAATATCGCATTTTTAGACCCTACTGCCGTGACGATTGACATTTGGCACCTGCGCGCCTGCTTTGATAAAATCATTAAAATAGATAGCGCCTCAATCGGTCGCGTTGCTTACAGACAAATAAAAGCATTGACCCTAAAGAAGGCGGACACTTTAGGAATTAAGGCCTACGAATACCAGGCTATTATATGGACCGCAATACGTAAATAATAATAATTTAAAACTGAAATAACATGAAAAAATCACCTATTAAACTAATTCAGGCGTTGAGCCTAATAGCCGTTTGGCTGTTCCTAATGGTGTCTATTGGACGCCTCCTGGTAGCACTACTTAAAGACGTTGAAACCATAGACCAGGGCGTTGTATTTGGCGGGTTTACATTATTTGTGGGCCTTCTAATGATTGCAAGCGGTCATCTGTTGTGGGACCTATTAAATGAATCTAATAACCAAAATAAATAAGCTATGAAATTATATCTATTAAATGAATATGTTGGCGGAACGCCGTTTGAATCTCGTACCCTGGGCGTTTACTTATCACTTGACGAGGCAAAGGAACACCTAAAGAAAGAATTAAAAACCCACGACCACGAAAACTATTTTGACATCGATAATGAAGAGGACGAAACAAAAATAATTACTGACACCTCTTTTTACTTTGATTGTGATGATTGGTGGGGCGGTTGTGAAATACAAACAATACAAACAGAATTTAATTTAACTAAATAAGCTATGAAAAAAATAATATTAATGTTGTTGTGCCTGGCCATTGCAACACCAACTTTAACAAGTTGCGGGACTCAAAAAAAATGTAAGACATCAAAAATGAAAAAAAAGTGGGCTAAAAACAATTATTGGAAACCTAAAAAAAGATAATATGAGCGCAAAAGATCATCAAATTAAATTTCTGCAATACAGAGTAGAAGCCTTAGAAAAGGAATTAAAAAAGCAAAAGGAAGAAATTATTATCTGCAATAATATCATTTATAATTATATTAATAAACCAAAATAAAATGACTTACACTATAATAAGTATAAACCAAGCGAATGAAATTTTTAGACAAAAATTTTCCTATGATACAGAAGATATAAACGAGGCTAAAAATATGTTTGATGAAGACAATTTCAATGAATTATTAAGTATAAAAGAAGATTTTAAAATTGGACATTAATAAAACCAAACAAGATAATGTGTATTAAATTTGCATAAGTTGTTTATATTTTGTACATTGCAAATCAAAGGTGGTTAAGTACAAGTTTGGGCTTCGAATACCCAACAAAGGGGGTGCAATTCCCCCCGCCTTTTCTAAAATTCAGTTAAACTAAAATTAAAATTATGGCAAAAAAAATGACGAAGTTACAGCAAGAGCGATTACTTCACCTATCAGCAAAGTTGGTAGATTACGTTTACACTTCAGAGTATGAAGATTATTGGAGCAGCACAGCTCTTGATGAGACATTAAGAGATGATTGGTCCGACGATTGGATTGACGAAGACGTTTTAAACAACAGCAATCACATGTTTAAGATTGTATATAATTTAAATAAATTAATTCTAAATATTAAATCAAATGCATAGAAAAGAAAAACAAATAATGCACCAGGTAAAAAAATCTCGTGCGCAACGTGAACACAAAAACGACTCTGGAATGACTCCTTACCTGGCTATGGCAATTGCTGAAGGTTTCAATGAGGGTGAACACGCGACCCAGGAACAAATGATTGAGGCCTGGCAATACCTCCACGACACCAAACTTGGATATAAACTCCAGGGGTTTTATGGCAGAACATTAAAATCATTAATCGAAAATAATATAATAACTCAATAATATTATGAAAATTAAAGACCTTAAAAAATTTATTAAAGAATTAGAAGCAGAACATGGAAACATTGATAACTGCGACATAAATTATAGATACAATAACGATTCTGAAGTGATGAGAATAAATCATCTTGAAGAAGATTTGTTTGACTCAGAAACCAATAACATTTTAGATAGTGTTGTATTTCTAAATAATATAAACCAGTTATGAGTATAGATTTAAAAAGAATAAAAAACATAGCCCAGGACATCATTAGTGATGACTCCTGGGTTAATGATAGCCATTCCGCTGCAGAGCATAGTGGAGTAAAGTCTGGCTTGGAGACATTAATAAAACACCTTGAAGAAACAACATGAAAATTATTCAAGAAAATAAAAAGAAACTTAAAACTTATATTGTTGAATATTGGTTTCAAAGTTTCCTGGGTGATGATGATATGGGCTATGATTTTGATCAAATAAAGGTCGAAGCCATTAGCCCTACTTCAGCCATCAAAAAAGCTAAGGTAAATGCCCCAAGGTTTGCAAAAAACTATAAAATAATTAGGTATTTCAAAAACTAAATGCTAATTTTGTACACATCACTTAAATCAAATACATTATGAATATAGACGAAATCTTAAATGAAAAGTTAGGCGAAACATCTTTAAGCGCTTACTTTAATTTGTGTGAAAAACAAATAATTAAACTACATTCTTCACCAAAAAACAATCAAAACCTTTTAGAAGATGAATAATCATTGGTACAATGAAGGTAAGCAAATCCTTCATAAAGATATTAAGAAAGAACGTAAAGAAAATTCTTTTCAAGGTAGGACTAAAAAACAAGTCGAAAAAAACTACAAACTAATAGGCTATACTTTTCTTAGCGTTATTTCAATAATTATAATTTTTTTAATTTTTAAACTATTTTTATGGGCAACAACATAGCAGAAAACGAATATTGGTATACTACTTATAGTAGTGATAGCTATTTAAAAACAGACTACAGCACAGCAGATTTAATAAAAAAAATTGGCGGTGATGTTGTAAACCTTTTACTTGCTAAAAACCAGGCGTATGGAGATACGGCTAATCATCCACCACATATATTTTCCAAGCTAACAGCTAAGGAAGGAATTTTGGCCAGGATAGATGACAAGTTATCACGAATAAAAAAATTGGGTTTTGAAAACCCGGATAAAACCGAAGACACTCTTAAAGATTTGATTGGTTATTTAATTCTATTAAAAGTTCAACTAACAACGGAAGAAAATAAGATCAAAAAAATAATAATAGATTCTAAACCTAAAATTAAATGAAAAAAGAAATATTTGTTCAGTATGCAAATGCTATTGCAAAAAGGTTTCATCTTGAATTAGATGACATTTTTTCTAAGAATAGACGCCGCGATATTGTAGATGCCCGTCAAATCCTATATTATTTGTGTATGGAAAGACCCATTAGAGTTTCTTACATACAAAGATTTATGGCAGAGCATGGGTGCGACGTGTACCACACTACAATATTACATGGATATAAAAAAGCAAAGGCTTTAATTGACAGCGACGAGGATTATCAAAATCTTGTGGAATCGATAAACACAACTGATGCCGTACTCTGATCCTGAAATATTACGCCAGGCATTAGAAGATCACAAATGTATTACTAACATAATGCCAAAGGGTGTTGCTGTTATAGGAAGAGGTGTTAAGATTCAAAAATTTAAAGATAAAATTGAAATCCTAAACATGGGTAAAGGAGGTGATTATTTTAAAGAATGTAATGCCGAGGAGTACTATTTTTTTTATTTACATGGGTGGAAAAAAGGTTGTATGTTGGTCTCATCTAATAATTGTTTAGACAAACTAAAAATTATAGAGGGTAGAATTAAAACAGAATTAAACACCAGGAAGAATGATAAGCACATTCAAAACCTGAAAAACAGAAGAGAAGTATTATTAAATAAATATTCAAACTTAAAAATTAAATTAAACTTAAATTAAAATGGAAAAACAAAACAGCTACAAAACATTAAGTAAAATATCTGTAAAGGATAAGGTTGAAAAAAAGGGGAGGTTTGATTATCTTTCCTGGGCATGGGCTTGGCACTATTTAAAGCAAGAGTATCCAACAGCTAATAGAATTGTATATGAGAATGAAATGGGTGTACCTTATTTTAGCGATGGCCAATTTGCCAATGTTAAAGTAGGTATTGTTGTTAATGATATTGAGCATATAGATTATCTGCCAATCACTGACAACTTAAACAGATCTATACCTTTAACTAAAGTTTCATCATTTGATGTAAACAACGCCATCCAAAGATCAACAGCAAAAGCTATTGCAATGCATGGGCTTGGCCTTTCACTTTGGATTGGGGAAGACACCGCTCGTATTGAAGCGCCTTCCAAATCAAAACCAAAAGAGCCAACTATATATAGTTTGACTATTGGTGATGACAATTGGGATAAAGTACTTTTATATGTTGTTAGAAATAAAGACAAAGGTTTAGAGTGGATAGTACAGCAATTATCTAAAAAATACAAGGTCACTACAGCTGTAAAAAATAAACTTAAAACAGCTTTAAAGTAATGACAGAGCAAGAGATATTAAAAAAGCTTACAATCGACGAAGATTATTACGGAGATTTTGGTAAGCAGTTTCTTTCTGCTTCTAATATTCGCAGCTTATTATATAGGCCAACAGAATTCAGAAAGTCAGAAAAAACTTTACCCTTGATACAAGGACGATATTTTCACACAGCTATACTTGAAGCAGACAAACTACATACTATTCCTGTAGTAGGGATGGGAAGTAGAAACTCAAAAGAGTTTAAAGAGGTTTGTAAGGAGAATGAATATCATCCTTATGATGTATTGTTAATGAAAGAAAAGCAACACCTTGACAATATGGTTGATAGTCTATTAAGCAACCTGGAGGTATATGAAATGATACATGGACCAAAAGTTCAGTATGAGATTCCTGGGATAACTATGATGGATGATATAATGTTTAAGGGCAAATGCGATATACTGACAGATCAAAATGTTTTTGATTTAAAAACATCAAGTAACGTACATAAATTTCGTCATTCATGTCGAGAATATTGTTACGATTCCCAGGCATACATTTATCAGACTTTATTTAATAAACCAATGGTGTTTATAGTTATAGACAAAACTACTTTTGAAGTTAAAATAGCTGATTGCACTCCAGAGTTTATAAGTAATGGAGAGCAAAGAGTTAAGAAAGCAATTGAAGTATATAAAAACTTTTTTATAGATGAATCAAAATTTGACATCAGTTCGTACATATATAAGGAAACTTTATAAAAAGTACGACACAACGGATAGAAAAAAAATGTGGGTGAGAGTTCCAAGCACTTGCATGAGTAGGATTGACAAAGAAAACGTCATCTATTCTACTATAGATTTTTTGGAGCGTAATATTAAAATCAATAAACATGAGTAATGTAAAAAAAGAAGATCCTATCTTTTGCGGCAGCGGTATTGAAAAGTTTGATGGTAATCTTGTAGAGATTTCTGTTTGCTTGTCTAAAATACCACAAGAACATCGTTTTGAGTACGACGGAAAGTGGTACGCAAAACTTAAAGTTCAAAAGAAAAAAGAAATGGATGAGTACGGTAAGACACATTCAGTTTCCATAAACACATGGAAGCCTGAGCCTGTGAATACAGATGGTGCGGGTGATTTAGATTTCTAAATTACCGCAGTCATAATTAAAGGGTAGTTTTCGTGGTTGACTTACTGCCCTTTTTTTTATGACGCAAATGACGAATTCAAATCAAATTATGGCGGTCAATACATTTTATATTATTAAATATTTATTTTTTTTAATTTTTATAATATTTATTGTCATTCTCGTCATCAAAGAAGAAAAAGATAAATGGAAGTAACTATATTCAAAGACATTAAACAAACCACTCAGCCTTTCTATAGGCCGGCACTTTTTATTTTAAACAGAATAAAAGAAGGGTCGTCAAGAGAGCTTGTAAAAAAAATTAGAGAAGAAAAAAACAAAGACAACATTAACGCTCTTAAACAAAAGCTTCCTGCTATTTGTTTTAGTGGTAACTTCACCAAGCGTAATGATAATTCCTTAAACCAACACAGCGGATTAATCTGTCTTGATTTTGATGGGTATGAAACACAAAGAGATCTACTCCAGGAAAAAGAAAGATTAACCAAAAACAATTATGTTTATTCCGTTTTTATATCTCCAAGCGGTAATGGTTTAAAGGCTATAATAAAAATACCACCAATTCCAGAAAACCATGTAAGTTATTTTAAAAGTTTAGAAGATCATTTCAAATCTCCAAACTTTGATAAAACTTGTAAAAACATTTCCAGGGTTTGTTATGAAAGTTATGATCCTTTAATTTTTATTAATGAAAATGCAAGTGTTTGGGATAAGGTAGAGGAAAAAGAATATCCGGAAATAATTAAAAATGTTGACACACAGACCATACCAGTCACAGATGAAAACAAGATAGTTGATATTTTAGTAAAGTGGTGGCAGAAAAAATTCCCCATGAGTGAAGGTCAGCGAAATAATAATGCTTATGTATTAGCTGCAGCATTTAATGACTATGGAGTTACACAAACTTTAGCTGAATATGTTCTTAATGGTTATCAAACCTCATCCTTTAGTCGGTCAGAAATTAAAAGAACTATTGTATCTGCGTACGCGCAAAAGCAAAATTTTGGGACTAAATATTACGAGGATGTAGATAAGGTAAATGAACTAAAAAACAAACTTAAAAGAGGTGTAACAAAAAAAGAATTAAGAGGTGAGTTTGCGGACCTGGATCAAAACCTGGTTGACAATGTAATAAATCGATTAGAGGAAGAGCAATCAAATCATCAGTTTTGGACAAAGAATGATAAAGGGGTGGTTAGAATTGTTCATATATTATTTAAAAACTTTTTAGAAGAAAACGGGTTTTACAAATTTTGTCCTGAAGGAAGTAAAAACTATGTGTTTGTTAAGGTAACTAATAACCTTATAGACCACACTTCAGAAAAAGAAATTAAAGATTTTATTTTGAATTACTTATTAGAAATAGATGATATTTCTGTTTACAATTATTTTGCCGAGCAGACTAAGTATTTTAGAGAAGAGTTTTTAACACTTTTAGCTTCAATTGACGTCTACTTTATTGAAGATAAAAAAACTGCGGCTTACTTATATTACAGAAATGGTGCAGTAGAGATTACTTACAATAAAATTAAACAAATAGATTATTTAGATTTAGGTGGATATGTTTGGAAAGACCATGTAATTGATAGAGACTTTGCTTTATGTGAGAGCATTGATTGTGACTACCAAAAGTTTGTAAGCAACATTTGTCACAATAATGATGACCGAATTAACTCAATGCGTTCTACAATAGGTTTTATGCTTCATGCTTGGAAAAATTTAGCATACTGCCCGGCGGTAATACTTAATGACGAAATGATTTCTGATAATCCAGAAGGTGGTAGTGGTAAAGGTTTATGGGTAAACGCTTTAAGCCACATGAAAAAGGTTGTTATAATAGATGGTAAATCATTTAATTTTGAGAAAAGCTTTGCATATCAACTTGTTAGTGCTGATACCCAGGTACTTTGTTTTGATGATGTAAAAAAACATTTTGACTTTGAGCGATTATTTTCTGTTGTTACAGAAGGGTTGACATTAGAAAAAAAGAACAAGGACGCTATTAAAATTCCTTTTGCTAAATCGCCTAAAATAACTATAACAACTAATTACGCTATAAAAGGTAAAGGTACTTCCTTTGAAAGAAGAAAGTGGGAGTTAGAGTTAGCGCATCATTATAACAAAGACTACACTCCTTTAGATGAGTTTGGTAAGCTAATGTTTGGCGATTGGAATGATGAGGAGTGGTGTCAGTTTGATAACTACATGATACAATGCCTGCAATTATATTTAGAAAAAGGATTACAAAAAAGTACATTTGTAAATCTAAAAATTAGAAAATTGTCTGCTGAAACTTGCCATGAATTTATAGAATGGTGTGGAATAATTGGCGGCGGTAAAATTCACGATAAATTACTTGTGGGAGGTAAAGTTTCTAAGAATGAACTATACACAGATTTTGTTGAAGACAATCCTGACTTTGCTCCTAAATCTAAAATGAGCGTTTCTCGTGTGAGGTTTTCTAAATGGCTTGTAGCTTTTGGCGTGTTTAAATATGAAATTACGCCGGAAGAAGGTCGTGACAAAAGTTCCAGGTGGATCCGCTTTAGGCATAAACATGAATTAGAAACACAAACAGACTTCGAATTTTAATATGATTAAATTAAGACCATACCAAAAGAAAATAGTTAGGG
>Ga0181380_1000491_pt1 | contig 17710 bp, 22 predicted proteins | sample 3SPOviralmetaG_FD_130116 | JGI IMG/M metagenome (GOLD analysis project Ga0181380, IMG submission 130116) | Marine viral communities from the oligotrophic San Pedro Time Series (SPOT) site, San Pedro Channel, CA, USA - 3 SPOT_SRF_2009-08-19 | ecosystem: Environmental > Aquatic > Marine > Strait... | reverse complement strand
GTATTTTTGTCCTCCTTTAAACGCTGATGTAACTTGATGTTTAGCAGAGGAAAGTGTAGAAGCACCCTCAATAGTAGCAGCATTCACAGCAGTAACAAGTGCGTCCTTTGTTGCGTTGATTTGTGCTAAAATCTCGTTACTCGCCACAGGATTTATTGCCGTTGCGTTATCAGCAACAGTAATATTATTTAAACTACCCGCAATAGAACCAACACCACCAGTAGTCATAGAACTATCCTGAACGGCACCAACTCCTGCCTGTGCTGGGAATAAAACACCACCATACAATTTACCATATTCTTCTATATCTTCCAAAGTTGTTCCAGCACTTTCTATACGAAGTCTCCTGATGAACGGAACACCAAAGTCAGGTGCTACACCATTAGTATTTGCTGCCGTAAAGTTAAGGTCAAATTGTAGATACGAATGCTGAACGTCTAAAAGACTATCAGCGTTGATAGGGATACGAATAATATTTGGGTTTGCTCCACCACCGGTAGGTCCGTAAGTAGAACCTCCCTCTGGGAAGAAAAGACGACGAGTTGATTTGCTCTCAATAGCGAGAGGAAGTTGGTTTTCATACAAAATCTGCTTCGGTGCCTGACGTTCCATATTTTTATACTTTAACAAACATAATATTTTTGGTATTTAAACTTTTTAGTTTTTGGACTAATAGTTATATCTATCGTTTGCTTGATTATCCGGTAATAACTTAACTTCTAAACAAATCACAGTTGCTTCATCAGCAGCGTTACCCATATCCAACAAAGTAGTCATATCTTCACCTACAATATCAAAACTTAACGTTTTTCCAAAAGGATTATCGCATAATACCCAATTATCACTCAAAGGTCTTCCAACACACGCTGTAACTTGGGTTCTTGTATTATAATCATACGATGCTTGTGATACGTTTGGAATAGCGGCGGTATTTGCTACACTTATAACTGCTTCCGCTCTCGTATCACTATCAAAAACTGCTCCTCGTTGTGTAATAGCACTCGCCGCTTGTAAAGCAGGTAAATTACCGGCAGTCTGTGTTAATATAGCACCGGTTGTAGATAGAGCAGGAACAGTTACTGCTTCTACACCGCAAACTTCCTCCCTACAAAAAGCACCTACTATTTGATTATTAAATCCTATTTTACTACTATAACAATTCTTAACAAAATTACTTTTTACGTAACCAAATCCGTATGCTGCTGCTCCAAGTGGTGTAATAGGCATACCTAAAAACTTTATTCTTACCAACGCTGACTTTATATGACTGGAACCATTCGCCGGAATATTTAGTTTAAAAGAATTATGGGTTCCCAAAACAGCATCACCTCCAACATAACCAACTCTATCTGTATCACTTAAATACAGAGAGTAACAATTTAGTCCTGAATATTTTTCTATTTGCTGATGGTCGTTTATAGCAACTTTCGCACTATTAGTCATCAAAGTATTACTCATAATTTATAATATAAGAAACATAAAAAACTTAAATATTTAACTAAAAACTTTTACTTTCTCCTTTGGAGGTTAGAACCAATACTTCTCGCTTGGGAAACTAAATTACTTGTAGCACCACCCATCTTACTTGATGCTCTACTCATATCACGCATAGTAGATATTAGGTCACCACCAGTTTTCATCTCACCCATACTTCTACCTACTCTTATAATACCTTGTGCTGCTCCACCAACCCTTTCAGCAGCACCACCAAGTCCTTCTAATCCAGCACCAATTCCTTTTGCCGCCATAGCACCCTTATCTACAAGTCCAGCAACAGTTCCTACAATTGGAATACCACCTGTTACACGAGCAGCAATACTTGTTACTTTACCAACAGCAGAAGCACCGTGACTAATAGCGTGTCCTACTTGACCCACTTTATGTCCTATTTTCTTAACACCACCGGCAATTTTTTCACCAATACGTAACGCTTTTGAGTGTGCTATTTTATTACCTAATCTTTTTACAGCACTTGGAAGTCCTATGTGTTTCGCCGCAAAATCAAACAGTCCCATATTTTATAAAGTATAGGATATTTAATTTATAAGAGGTATGGGAATATCTTTTTTAGTTCTTCTTATATCAACAGGGTTCTTTCTTGGTCTTCCACGTTTTTTAGGTTTTTGTTCTATTCTTAATAATTCATCCGGTTTTACACCACTTATTCTTCTATCAAGATTTCTACCGTGTTTTATATGGTCTATCAAAAGTGTTATATTAAAACTTAATCCGTTAAGGTGTAATAATCTATCTCTATCATCTGTTAATCTTATTGTAATTGTTTTGATTACTTTTTGTTGTATTACTATTTTATGTATAGCGTCAGCAGGTCTAAAAAACACAACACCACCAAAATTAACATCAATAGGTATAGTTCCCAAAATAGTAGAAAAACTTTTAGTGTGACTATCTATACAACCTTTACTTGTTAAATTAGTTCTTATATTTAGTGAGTGTGTATCACCATTCACATCAGGAACATCCGGACTAATAAAATCATAAAAAGCAGTCGCCCCTCTTTGTATAAAAGAGTTAGTGTTACCATCATAATTTGTTGGTAATCCTAAACATACTTCCGCTCCATCTTTTGTTCCATCAAAAGAAAAATACCAATCAACACTTCTACCTGAACTATCTTTCTCTGTTTGTGTATATTCATATTTCATAGTAATTCTGTTAAAACCAATAGTTGTCGTTGTATCTGTAAAATTATTAGTAGTAGAATTAAACTGTGTTTCTAATTCACTTTTTAGAGAGTTTATTGTATAACTTCCTTCCGGTATAGTAAAAGACCGTAAAGTAGAACCACTTTCTCTATCTAATCTATAATATACTTTATCATTCACACCAGTTCTAATATTGTAAAAAGAATAAGGAACAACTGCTGAATACAAACTTACTAACGTATCTTGATTTTCAGGTGTAATTATAGGCGTTTCTAAATCATACTTTAAAAACGCTCCTTCACTACTTAATTCGTGTGTAGCATCTGTGCTTGTAATATGTATAACTTTACTATTTTCATTACCAGCATCCAAAACATAACTCATAGTATTTACTTATACTATATAAATAAAAAACACAGATATAAAAAAGAGTATTTACAAATCAATCTTGGTAAGTTTCTCAATTGGAATACTTAAATATTGATATTTCTTTCCACTTCTATCATTCCTTTTCAGGTAGATTACTTTAAAATCGTCCATATCCTCAAAGTTATATTTCCAATAATACACACCATCCGTAAAGTTAAAAACGAAATAGTGGTCTCCCAAGTGTTCTTTTATTTGGTGTATTTTATACATACCCACAATTGTAGTTGGATATTTATTGTATGTATTCCTTCTACTCTTTAACTCAATCTTAATTTTATCACCTACAAAATCAAAAGGGTCCCACTTATCCGTTTCTTCTAATTCAGTATCAAAGTAACTCTCTAATAAGGGTTTAAGGTATTCTTCTTGTGCTAATCCAAACGCATATTCTTCTTCATCAGTAGGCATATTTTATACTTTAATAAACATAATTATTTTGAGGGTTTAAACGCAATTTTTAGATACTTGATATAAATAACAATATTTCAGGGGTCCCCTTTCTTTAATCAATTGATGATAGTAATTACTTATATCCTGTTGTTTCATATTTAAAACATACGATATTTCTTTGATTGTATTAAAATCCATAACTTTTAACAAATCAGTTCTTTCCTTATCATAAAACATAAATAGTATCCACTTTTTAGTCATATATAATAACACATATAATATTACACAATCTTTAAAGTCCCGCTGTCGTTGTAAATCTGTCCCGACCCTAAACCAGTAGCACTTGTAGGTAGGTTTCTAAATATAACACTTCCTCCATCACAAGTTATATTACCACCTGTTCCGGATTGTGTCCTTAAATTAATACTTGTTCTTGGAAATTGTATAGTTTCTTGATTGTTTCCTTGTATATTCGCAAAAGTTCCATAAGCAAATTGTATATTACTACTTGTTCCACCACCAATACCCCCAGTTCCAACAAAAAATAGATTTTTATTAGTATCAAACGCCATATCACTACGTATTGCTATTTGTGTTGTCCCACCTGTGTTACTTTGTATTGTATCTGTGCTTAAACTTCCACCACAAGATATATTACCACTTGTAGTTTCTATATTACCACTTGTAGTTCCTATATTACCAGTAGCACTTGTTATAGCACCACTTGTAGTTCCTAAATTATTTGTAGTTAATTCCAGATTTCTATTTACAGTTATATCACCTACTACATACCCATCAATAGTATTTGTTTCCAAAGTTCCACCAGTAGATAAGTTACCACTATTTGTAAATATATTACCACTATCAGTTGCTATATTTCCTGTTGTGGTTCCAATAGCACCACTACTCGTTGATATATTACCACTTGTAGTATCTAAATTACTTGTAGTTAAGGCAACATTAGCGTTTATATCTATACTACCCGCTTGACTATTTACAATTGTATTTGTTTTAACTGTATTGGAACCTAAATCAAGATTACCATTCACTACTATATCGTTACCGGTTCTATTATCAAGAGTATCTGTTCTTACGGTTGAGGCACAATCAATATCATTCACAATAGATAATCCTATACCTCCTGCGTCTCCTGTAAATTGTGCTGTTCCTGTGCTGGAAATATTTATATTACCAGTAAGTTTTGTTCCATCAATACTATTATCAGGTATTACTAAATCACTATATACAAGATTGTTACTTGCGTCTTTTTTTAAATATTGATTAGCATTCCCTGCTTGTCCGTCTGCTTCTAACACAATAGTATTTACAACGTCAGCATCAATCGTGTCTTCTGCTGATAAAGTTTTTTGTCCTCTATTTCTGCTACTCATAATATTATACTCAATATTTTATTTCTACCAATATTTAAGATTTTATTAAAATTAAAGTTTAAACCAACGAAGATTTTTTTGTTTCCATAAGTATAAATATGGAAGAAGTAAGCGAACAACCTGATTTGGATAAGATTATGGAAAGTGAGAGTGATATTAAGGAAACTATTACGGAACAAGTAGCAGAAGAGGAAGAAATATTGGATACACAGTTAGAAACGAAAAAACCTAAAAAAGAACGAACAGAGAAACAAAAAGCAGCGTTTGAGAAAGCGAGAGCAAAAAGAGCAGAAAACCTCGCTAAAAAAAGAGCAGAAAAGGAAGCAAATAAAAAACCACGAGGAAGACCTAAAAAATCAAAACCGGTAGATATACCACCACCTGACCCACAAATAGCAGTAAATCCTTATGAAAGCAGTAGCAGTAGTGAAGAGGAGGAAATCATATTTAAGAAAAAACCAAAACCACCCAAGAAGGTAAAGAAAAAGAAACAACGTGTTATTTTTGTTAGTGATGATAGTAGTGAAAGTGAAAGTGATGATGAACCCACGCAGATAATACAGAAACCACGAAAGAAACCACAGGCAAGGAAACCAAAACAACCAGTTTATGATGATGAATATAGTGATACAGACGAGTATGATAATTATGGTTATACACCTCCACAAACATATACAAGTATGTCTCAATTTTATAATTTTTCATAATTAAATATCCTTAAAAAATATATTTGTTAGATTATAAATATGAATAAAGGAAAACTCAATATTACAGAAAGGTTACCTGAAAAGAAAATAGTTATTAAGAAGTTTGAGTTTAGTTGTGATGATTTGGATGAAACCATACCCAAACCGTTACCACAATCTCTTAACTGGTTTTTTCTTATATCAGGAAGACCAGGTAGTGGAAAGACGACTTTGTTACTCAATTTAATTTGTAAAAGAGGTAAAAATTATAATAAGAAGTTTGATAGAATATACGTATTTTCACCAAGTTTAGGAACGTTAAAGAAAGACCCTTTTAGTGATTTACCGGAAGAACAAAAGTTTCAGGAGTTGGATGTAGATACGTTGGAAGCAGTATTGGAAGAAATAGCAGACACAGGAGACAAGGTCCTCCTCCTGATGGATGATGTTGTGAATGATATGAAAAAATCTATGAAATTACAAACTTTATTATCTAAAATCCTTATGAATAGGCGTCATCTCGCAGGGCAGGGTGGTTCTGTATCTGTTATTATTACTACACAAGTCTATAATAAGATACCAGCACCAATTAGAAAAACCGCAAGTCATATTGTGATTTATCATACTAAAAATAAAACTGAATTAGAAACCATCTTTGACGAATTAGTGTTAATACCCAAAAAAGATTTCTTTGAGTTGTTAAAATATACTTTCCAAAAGAAAAACGATTTCTTATATATTGACGTGAATAAACCTTTTAACAAGATGTATCATAGAAACTTTAATCAATTAGAGTTTGGAAATCCGGAGCAAGATTACTCAATTTCCGTAAATCAGGTTAGGGAATAGGTGGTGTAACACTTGTTGTAGTCTTTATTGTTGGGTCTCTTATACACGTAGGAGGGCATAATTTTATTTCTTTACACTTACTCTTTTGTATTGCTCCACAAACTAATACAATAGCACCAGCACAGGTAGTTACAAAAATACCTAAATCACTCATAGTATAACCATCCATCTTTATTTATAGTAACTATTTTTTATATACCCTTGTAGGAGCGTCTCTTAATTGTGTTAGATTTCCTACTGCTTTATTGTATTGTGCCTTCTTTCTACCTTCCTGAACTATATGTCTAATATCGGTTCCTCTTGTAGAAATAACAGGTTTTACTTTTCTTAAATTAACTGATACTGATTTTGGTGAATATAAATCGTTTGGTCTTCTAATATCAGTTCTCATAATATCTGCCTGTCTTCTAAATTGCTCTCTTTTACACTTCATCATATCTTTACTATCCATACCAGGAGCAAACTTAAAAGCATCCGTTACACCTCTCATATTTATAATACTTGGTATATTTTATTTCTTCTTTTTACCTTTCTTACCTTTTTTAGGCATACTCTTTTTCTTTTTAGGCATATCCTTCATCTTCTTCTTTACAATCGCATCCACAAGGTGTGCTGGTAATTTGTTATACTGGTTTTGAGTAATAAGTCCTTTCTCCAATCCTTTCTTTCCTAATTCACTCGGCATAGTTTTATACTATACAAAAGATTATTTTTCTGTTGGAATAGAAAACTTTACTTTATATTTTTTAGTTACACCGTTTTCTACTTTTCTTATTGCTTTTCCACCCATAATATAAGCATATATACGAGCATACGCCCACGAAGAAGCAGTTTGATTTGGTCTGCTTCCGCTACTATAATACGCTGCTTCACCCTTCTCAAATATTTCTTTTAACGCTTTAAACGGAATACCGGTTACCTTCGCAATATTTTTTACAGATTTACCACCTTTCATATCCTTTAATTCTTTTCCATATTTATCGTTAAATTGCTTGGTCCAACTTGATTTACGTTTTTTAACTTTTAATTTAGGTCTATCTTTTCCCTCAAATATTGATTTAATCTGTTTCTTTCTTTGATAATCGGTTAAACTATCAGGTAGATATCTTTTTGGTATATCCCTTGTTTCACCCTTGTAAGTAACCTTTACCATATTTATATATATACTTATTTTTTAAATTGAGTTCCTGATTTTGTTTCTTTTATAATATCTTTTACACCGGCACCTACTTCTTTCAGTTTTTCCATATCTACACCGTCTCTTGTTGCTTCGTGTGTTTTTACTTTTAGTTTTAATAGATTTCTCATAGGGGCAAATAGTGTATCTCCGGCAACTGGAATATCACCTAACATACCTTCTAATTTTTCATATCTTTTATGTCTTGCGTCTGCTTTACGTAACCTTCTTGCTTTATCTCTAATCGCTTTTGGGTGGTCGTCCGGTAAAGACCAAATAAACTTACGCCTTACTTTATTCCTTTTACGAGTAACTTGATTATCACCAGTTAAAACCATATTTATAATATATTGTATATTTTTATTTGATATTACCGTTTTACTTGTCTCTTAATCTCTGTTCTTGTTTAGCAAGTTTGTAGTATTTTTTCCTTTCTTTATCACTCATATCTTTTATCTTTTTACCTAATCGTCTTTTAAAATCTTGGGATGTTTCTTGATTATATTTCCGTTGTTGTTCTTTTGCGTATTCTTTACGTTTTGCTAATCTATTGTATGCTCTTTTTTGTTCTGCCGTCATACCCTTAATACTTACACCTAATACCTTTTTTAGATTTTCGTTATCTGCTCCTCTTTCAGGTGCTATACGTGGTCTTCCACCTTTACCTTTAAAAAACGCTTGTGGTATTTCTTTGTATATCCTTGTATCCGGTTTTTGTGTAACTAATTCCACTTGGGTTAAATTACCTTTTGTATAGGTGCTTTCACCTGATTTTAAATAAACCATAGTTATAGTATATAGGGATATTTTAATCAAACGTTATCAATATAGGTCCTTTTTTTATTTCCACTTTAAAATTAGTAACTCTACCACTTTTCTTTTTCTTATAATCACTACTGTATTTCTTTAATCTGTCCTTATTTTGTTGATAATATTTTCGCATATATATTCGTTGTGCTTCTTTGTCTTTCATATTTATAATATAGTAAATATTTTATTTTTAAAGAAACCTAAAAGATTTGATTTTGTGGGCGATAATTAAATATCCATAAGTATATAAAATATGTATAGAAGTATCGGTGCGAGGTCATATCTTGATAGTATATTAAAAAGGGAACCTGAAAGACCAAAACCTGTTCCTCGTGATGGTAAAAAGAAAAAGAAAAAAGCGAAGAAACCAAAGAGAAGTGAAATAGAAAGATTAAAAGAACGATATGGTAAAGACTTTATATTGTCTTTGTTGTTGATGATTTTAAAAGGTAAAACACCTGGTGAAAAGAAACAGAAAAAAGAGAAAAAAGGACGTAAGATGAAACGAGCAAAAGGTGGTGAGTTTATGAGTAAAAAAGCACTTGCTAAACAAAGACAAATAGCACAAAAAGCAGCAGTTATAGAAAAAGCGAGACAACCACAACCAGGAGATACACCTGAAAGTATTAAAAAGAGAGTATTAGAAACTACACTATCACAGAATGACCCCACAGGACAATTAGGTTTAATCTATCAACTTACAGGTGGTTTTAACCTAAATCAAGGTAATTATAAAGGAAAAGATTTGAGAGGTTCAGTTGCTTATATAGGTAGATTAGTGAAAGAATTAGAACAAATTGATACAAAGGAAAAACAATCACCAGGTGATTTTTCAGCAGAGGATGCTTTAAGAAGAAGAGGGTTAGAACAAGAAGCGTTAAGGACTATTTACCAGTTTAGAGGAGAAGCGTTTGATAAGATTTATGCTCCAACTGGTAAAGGTAAAAGAAGTAAAGTAGTAACAGAAGGTGTTAAATCAGGTGGTGATTTTATTACAAAATTGTATAAAGAGATAGGCGAAACTGATGATTTAGAAGTTATACAACAGGCGATAAATAGTGAAGGTTGGGAAAATCTTGTGAGTGGAGTATCAGCACCTGATATACAACCAAAAGATAGGGTTGATTTATTCTCTAAACCACCAGCAGTTCCAGTTGGTGAAACTGATGTAGAAACTGATGTTCCTAAACCTACTGGAAGGTCACCCAAAGGACCAGCGTTTGTTAGAGAAGGTGATAAAAAATCAGGTAGAAGTAAAGGTAAAACTTTTACAGAAGAGAAAAAGAAACCGGCACAGGGTTCAGCACCAACGTTACAAGAACTACGGTCTATTCCAGTTGAGGAAAGATATAAACAAGGTAAATTAACGAGAAAAGAGTTTGCGGAAGTTTTAAATAATAACGATAAATTAGAATATTTAGAAAGGATTTCAGCAGAAGCACCTGATGGGTTACGTAGAAGTGATGGACTTTTTAAGGGATGGTTGGATGATGATGGTTTCCCTATAACGCCAAAAGATATTTATGAGGACTTTTATTTAAAATACCATCCTGACGTTAGTGATGTATTACCACCACAAGCAAGGATACCTGATGAGTTTTATAGAAATTGGAAAAAAGAAAGATATAGAATAAACGGATTAATAGGACCCACTTACTATAAAGCAATTGAGGAATATTTAGGAAAAGTATTGAGTTTCGGTTTTAATTCAGTTGAGGAAATACCTGATGAATATGTAACAGGATTTACGTTACCATCAGGAGTAAGAGGACAACCAAGAAAACCAGCACAACCTGATTTCATAAAATCTTTGGGTCAGGAACAAAGGGAACCTGAACCACAACCAGCAGAACCTTTACAATCCGTTATTGAGGCAGTAGATACTGATGAAGGGACGAGTAGTGAAAGTGATACAGGAAAAGGTGTAGGATTTAAACCACCACCGGGTAAAGCACCAGCACCAGGATTTCCGGAAGGATTTGTAACAGACCCAAAACCACCTCCGGGACCACCACCTGACCCTGAAACATCAGGTATTGATACGGAAACGGCAGAGTTTCTTAAAGGTATAGAAACAGCAACTGATGTGGAAAAAACAAAAACTACAAGAAGAGGTAGAAAAAGTAAAGATAAACAAAAAGAGATTGATACTAAAACACAAGAATATACTGAAAAGGTTAATAAACTAAACTTAAATATTATCTCACAATTTGGATTGGATGTGGATAAAGAGAAGGATGAAATACTACAACGATTGGTAGCAAATATAAATCAGGAAACCAGTTCTAATCAAAGAGGAAAACTAAATAAACAATTACGAAAACTAACAGATAGATTATTAACAGGTAAATCTAATATTGGATTTGGTGTAGCGGAACAAGAGGGATTAGCAACAAAAAGGAAACCAAAACTATCAGCAAAAACAAGGTTACAAAAAGTAAAGGATGAGGATGGTAACGTTATTGTAGGTTCCTATAAAGATACACAAACAGGAGAAGTATTTAACCTAAAAGATTTTTACCCTGAATATGAAGAATATACTGCCGAACTACAATCCGGTAAAAAGGGTTCTAAAAAGTATAAAAAATTACTCAAACAATTAGACGATGATTTTTTATGGAGTTTAAACGATAATGTAAAAGAACTTGATGATATAGGTAAAAAAGGATTTACTGATGATTTAAGTGTAAGTAGTATTGGTGATGCTGAAAAGAAGTTTGGATTTAAATTATCACCGTTTTATACAGAACCAACGGATGCGAGACGGATACAGGGTGATATTATAGGTGCTGGACCCAAAGGTATTACAGTTAGAAATAATAGAGGTTATTTAAGGTTTGTTGAGTTTAGTAAAGAAACTATACCCAAAGAGGAAATAACTACTACACCGGTTGTGACTTCTCCTGCTCCTGAAACAACGTTTGTTCCGGATGTTAGTAGTAATCCTTTATTTACACCCGAAGGAGAATATATTGGACCATCAGGATTAACAGATACTGAAACGTCACCTTTTGGAGGACAATATGCTTTTTCATCAAGTGGTGATGATTTCTTTTCTGTTGGACCTTTACCTGGTGAATTAACTGAATTAGAACAATTACAAAAAGTAAGACAAAAACAAAAGAAACTTAAATCTACCGAACAACGTAAGGCAGCGGAAGAAAGGAGACAAAAAAGAATACAAAAAGAATTAGAACAAACTGTAATAAAACCTGATAGACCAGGAAGAACAACTCCTGCTGATATACAACAACAACAGTTTAGCGATACAGATAGTGGAAAAGAACAGGAGTTTATATTAGGTGGTGAAGAACTAAAAGGTGAAAAAGTAACGTCAGTAGATAAAACTAAACTGAATGAATTAGAAAAAGATTTAGAAGAGAAAAAAGAAGTTGTTAAAAAGAGAGGTAAAAAAACTACAAGAAAGCAGTTAGCGAGTGTTAAGGTTGCTGAAAAACGATTAGAAAAGGAAAAAGAAAAACTCGCAAAATTAGAAAAACAAATACAAGAAACATCAGCACAATCTCTACAAAGATATAATATTGAGGATACTTATGGTATATATAGTGAGACAGATAGTAGTGATACAGGTGTTGGTAAAAGAATACCTGTTAGAAATCAAGCGGAGTTGGATGAACGAGTAAAAAGAAAAATAGCAAAAGGTGATTTTAAACAAAAAACAGCAACCAAAATTGTAGGATATACAGAAACTGGTGAAGTGAATAAAAAAGGTCACAAATTGAGAAAACCTATTTTAGAGAAAGTATCTATTGGTCCAAGTGTAGAAGAACAGGCAGAAAAATATAAAACTAATTTTTACCTTGATACTTTCGCACAAGAGATGGAAAATCAAAAAAGACAAGCAGCAGGAAAAAGGTTACTTCCAGGTCCAATATTAACACCTTCACAGATAGCGAGAAAAGAACTAAAACAACAACAGAAAGCGTATAAGGAACAGATGAAAAAGATATATGAAGGTGGTGAAGATTATGCTGGTAAATTAGTAGCAGATTTAGAACAAGCAGGTAACGTTCCTATTGCTGGTGTTAAATCAACTGGTGTTGTAGCGGAACAAAGAGCGAGACGAGCAAAAGACCCAAGTTTAACACCTGCTGATAGGATAACTGCTAATATTAGAGATTTAAGAACTCGGGAAGAAAAAGATTTAGCAAGAAAGATATATAGTAGTTTTGCTGATAAATTATTAACACCTCAAAAAAGAGATTATACTTTGGAAGAAGAAAATACTATACAAACTGAAATTGATTTAGCAACAAAACAGTTACGTAAAAGTGACGCAGATAGAAAAAAGGTTGTTAAAAAAGGTGAAACAGAAGAACAGAAATCACTTAACCAATTTAATAAAGAGTTTAAGGGGTTGTATAATATTAATAAGGATGCTTATTTTAAAAGGAGAGAGGATGTGTTAAAACAGTCACAACAAGAAGACGCTGATGTAGAATTAGATGGTGGTTCAGCAACAGCAGAGGATAAACCTAAACCTAAACCTAAATCAAAACCTAAATATCTATTTGAGGGACTTGGAAAACCTAAAAAACGTGACCCTGATGCTCCTAAAACTGTAATACCGGGTCCTGATTTAGAGTTTGATGAAACCGACTATGGTGATATTTCTTTTCCAAGATTTGTTGAGGCAGTAGATACTGATGAAGGTGATTTAACGGATACCTCTATACAAACCGCTCTTGATGCTGCTAATATTGTAGGGGATGCTGACTTGGAAGTATAAAATATTATCTATAATATAACTATGGTTAAAAAGAAGACAATAAAGTTTGATAAGGTGATTGTATCAAAAAGTGATAGAGATAAAAAGTTTAAAGCAGTATTTACAGGTAGTGATGGTAAGGTAACACGTAAAAAGACAATCCACTTCGGGGCAAAAGGGATGAGTGATTATACAATCCATAAGGACGATGAAAGGAAAAAGAGATATTTAGCAAGACATAATCCATCAGTAACCAAAGAAAATTGGTCTGTTCCTGATACTGCCGCATCACTTTCTCGTTGGATACTTTGGAATAAAAAGAGTTACAACGAAAGTTTAAAAGATTACAAGAAAAGGTTTAAGTTAAAATAATATCCTATATAGTATAAATATGAGTGCGGACCCAACTACTCTTTTAGGAACTCTTGCGTCTCTTGCGATAAAACAACAAGACCAACAGGAATTATTAAAACAGGAACAGGAAGAAGATAGACAAAAGAAAAAATATGAAAAATCCCAAATATTAGAGGGTGGTTACACAGATTTTACAGATTGGAATAGGGTAGAAAGACCAAGAACAAGTAGTTTTGGTTACGGTAGTGAAGGTAATAAGTATGTATCGGCACTTGCTATATCCGGTGATGATTTTTTAAAATATCAATCAAGGTTAAATCCAAATAGAAGATTTACCGGTGCGTTGGTTAAACCTGAAAAATAAAATATTTGTATAAGTATAATGAGTTGGTTAGAAATTGTAAGTTATGTAAGTTTAGGTGGAGTTGTTGCTACTTTATCAGGTTGGAACTATATGATGTGGTGTGTTAAGAAAAGTGAGGAAAAGATTAGAAAGTTTGCTGATGATAAGTGTGATGAAACTGAAAAGGAAGCAATTATTGGATTTTTAGAAGAGAGTTTAAATAAGATAAAATAAAATATTCATAAGTAGTATAAATATGGTTGCTGGTAATTTAGAAAAATATTGTAGTGAGGAACAAATAGAGGAATTAAAAAAGAAAGCGTTGGAACCACACATACAGGAGGCAACTGAAAGTTCTTCTGTGTTTTTAACTGATGACCCTAACTTAAATTATGTTTGTGGTAGTAAAGGTGATGATGAAGATTTTAAAAGGTTAAAAGAAGATATAGACTATATATCTACTGACGATTGTAAATTAGATTATAGTATTGTTCCGGAAGAAGAAACAGAAAAGGATGAAGTTAATATTGATAAACGGAATACTTTGAGTTTTATGAAAGTAACAACCGTAGAAGAAGGTATTGAGTGGTATAGAACAAACTTTCCAAAGGTTCCGGAAGAACTATTAGAACCTATGGCGAGATGGAACTTTGGTGATTTATCCCAAGTTACTAAAAAAGATATTAAGAATGATAAAAAACGTGTTATGAGAGGTAAAAAACCAAAAGTAATACAAGGACTACAAATTAAAAAAGGTCCCATAATAGTTAAGTTTTAAATAATCTCTTTTATAATATAAATATTATGTTCTCTAAACTGAAAAGGTTTGGTAATAAATTAGTTGGTGGTGTGAAACGTTTAGGACACAAACACAAAGGTAAAATAGCAGTTATTGGGGCAATTGGAGCAGGAGCAGCAGCAGCAAAATATCAGGATGGAGCAGAAGATAGAATACGAACCCAAGCAGGTAAGGATGCTGAAAGAATTATGAATGCTCTTGCTGATGAAGAACAAAGGGAAGCAGAACAAGCACACGAAAATCTAATGAGTGGAGCAAAACAACAACCGGTAAGAGGTGGTAATATAGGGCAATCAGCAAAAGAACCTGGATTAACTCAAATAGCAAAAAATATTCCTTCTACGTTACAAAAAGCAGCGAAATCAAGTAAAGATATACAACAATCAAGTTTATTAAAGAAAGGTGGTAAGATAGAACAAGGGGCAGTTGATGTATTAGGTGAAATAACTAAACCAAGTAAAAAAGAACAAAAACGAGTAGCGGAAGAAGAAAGATTTTTGAGTGGTGAGATGTCTGCGAAAGAAGCGGAAGCGTATATAGCAAAAAAGGCAGGACGTAAAGCACGTAAGAAATCAAAGAAAGCAAAGAAACAAGCAGATAAGAGACGTGAAAAAGAGTTTAACAAAGACCCTAAATATAAGAAAGGGTTATATGATTTTTAAGTTTAAACAAATATAAAAAATATCTTTGCGTTAATATAAACTATGAGAACAGAGGGAGCAAAAACAAAGAAAGATTGTTGGTCTGTAAGAATTACACAAGGTGATATTGTGTTACACGATAATAAATATAAAACGTTACGTGATGCTGGTAATGAGTTAGGATTAACGTATTCTCAAATATGCGAACTTGGACCCAACGGTAGAAATAAAAAGAAAAGTATAAGATTTAAGTTTATGCCGAAAATTGTAATTAAGAAGATTGGGGCAATAGAACAAGAAGAAGACTATTTACCTTGTCCTCCACCGGGTGCTGATGGTGGATAATTATTAAATTAGATTTAGTTTTTTGGAATAATTAAAAATACGCTTTTTCACAAATCTTTTTTTATTTGTATAAGTATAACAAGATGCCGAAGAAATCCAAGTCCTCCAAGAAAGCGAAGAAAACACCAGCACCCCAAGAACCCGAAGACTATTTTAACCCTGTTTTATTTACAAGTGGTTACATCCCAAAAAGAGGGAGACCAAAGATGAATAATCAATATTTAGATAGTTTTGCTGATGTAGTCCAAATACCAAGTTCGTTTTTTGATGAGAAGAAAGGTGGTGGAATTAAAAAGATAGGAAGACCAAAGAAAAAGAAAATTGTAATCAAGATTGGTGATAAAATTAAGAATGAGAAGTTTAAGTTTAGTAATCAAAAAATATGTTTTGATTTTTCTTATGAGGGGCAGGAAAAAAAGAGTGCTGGTGTTATTGATATAGACGATATACCTGGTGGATTAAACGAATTATTAGAAGTATTACCTGATGTTATTGAGGATGTTTTTGAGGAAGGTTTATATGAACCTACTGATTTAGCACAAATAACTATACAATCCGTAGGTAAGAAAGATAGTGAATATTTACAAACTGATTGGGAAACCATACAAACTATACCTGATAGTGTAGAGGGTTATATAGAAGATAAAAGTAAGTGGTTTAATGCTATTTATGATAGTAATGGTATAGGTGAAACTGTTTATGTTGGTATGAAATCGTATGGTGTTGAGATGGAAATATGTGTTGTTAGAAACCCTTATACTGGTTCAGGACAACTAAAAATAACCAGTAAAAAAGATTTTAAGGCGAAGAAGTCGGTATGTATAATAAAAAACGCAGACGATTTATGTTTTGGTAGATGTTTGGTAATAGCAATCGCACAAAGAGATAATCACCCTATGTTAAAACAGATAAAGATGGGTAGAAAGATACAAACTACACTAACACACCAACTATACGAAGAATATAATATGAAAAAAGAACCAAGCACTTTACAATCTATTATGGAGTGGGAAGAAAAATTAGATTGTAGTATTACTATTATAGATAGTGATAATTTTAATAATATTACTTATCCTGTTATAAACGATGGTTCCTATACACCCAAAGATTTTAATATATATGTATTAAAAGACGGAAACCACTTCCACTATATAAATAGTAATCAGGTTGCCGGTTTCTTCTGTAAGGATTACTTCTGTGGTCTATGTAAAAAGACCTATAAGTGTAAAGATAAACACAAGTGTAATTATAAGTGTAATATCTGTTGTTCTTACGACTGTTGTGGTGTTAAAAGTAAAGGAAATAATTGGATTAAGTGTCCTGATTGTTGGAGAAGTTTTCCAAACCAAAAGTGTTTTGATAACCACAAAAACAAAGACGACATCAGTAAGGGAAAAAACAAAGGTAAGAAGAAAAAATCAGTCTGTGAGCGTCTATTTAAGTGTCCCAAGTGTAAGAAGATATATGATAAAACTAAATATAATATGTGGGAACACAAGTGCGGAGACGACTGGTGTAAGAATTGTAATTGTAAAATTAATACCAAAGAGGGACATACGTGTTATATGATGCCTAAAAAGATAAAAGATGCTACTACTAACTATATATATTTTGATTTTGAGTGTTCCCAAAACGAGGGTAAGCACAAGGTGAATTATTGTATTGCTGAATACCATACAGACCCTAAACCGATTGAGTTTCTTACTCTTGATAGTTTTATGGAATGGTTACTACAAGATACTCATAAAGGATATTCTGTTATAGCACATAATGGTAGAGGATATGATTTCCAGTTGATTATGGAGTATATCTATAATAAAACAATATATAAACCGAGTATCGTGTATGCTGGTAGTAAAATTATGTTGATGTCTATACCTGATATCAAGATGAGATTTGTAGATAGTCTCAATTTCCTTACTATGCCTCTTGCTGCGTTTCCAAAGACGTTTGGTATTACGGAACTGAAAAAAGGTTTCTTTCCTCACTACTTTAACACGACTGAAAACTTTTATTACAAAGGAAAAATACCACCACTACGATACTTTGGATATAATGATATGAGTGGTAAAAGTAGAAAAGAACTCATAAAGTTTTGGGT